>JACCDP010314167.1_pt1 | contig 17548 bp, 15 predicted proteins | sample 7445841 | NCBI WGS metagenome assembly JACCDP01 (sample SAMN15323441, study PRJNA562643) | freshwater metagenome | isolation source: river surface water | place: USA:Blue River Watershed | collected 2017-08-17 | reverse complement strand
GGCAGCGGGTCGGGGCGGAGCGAGCATAGGAACGTCGACACCCTGATTCCCGTCGCGCGACAGCGCGAAAGCCCAGCCGGCCCCAACGTTCCCTGCGAGCGCAGCACCGACCCGCGGAGCCCCACCGGCCACTCACCACCGGCGCCAGGCATTCAACCCACCCCATGAGGGACAGGCTCCTCCAAACGATCAATTGAGGGACAGGCTGCATTTCAGGAGGCTGGCTTGGCTGTAACGATTCAGTTGGATCGGTCGCACTGACTCACCGCCGAACAGCGAAAACGCCGTTTTGCAAACTGCTTGCATTCAGCATCTCCCCCGAATTGACTTTATGCGCCGCCGTTCCAAACATAATCTCCAAACATCACAGTCTGCCGATGATGCGATCCTTCATTTCCATCGCGCTCAATGCGTTCATGGAGTTGGTCCGACAGCCGATCTTCCTGCTGTTGATGACTACGTCTTCCGGCTTTTGCGTGTTCATCGCAGCGGTGCCCTATTTCGGCTTTGGTGAAGACCCCAAGCTGGTGAAGGACATGTCTCTGGCCCTGATGCTCCTTTCGGGGCTTTTCGGTGCGGTGCTCTGCGCCTCATCCAGTGTGGCTCAGGAAATCCGCCTGGGAACCGCACTGACGGTCCTCTCGAAACCCGTGGGCCGTTGGACATTCCTGACCGCCAAGTACGTCGGATTGTCCGCCTCGCTGGCGTTGATGACCTATTCCAACGTGATTGCCGCCCTCTTGGCTGGACGCATGGCCTTTGACGCCTATGGCGACACGGATGTCCGGTCGCTGCTGATCTATGGCGGGTCGGGGGCACTGGCCTATGGAGTGGCCGGATTCTTCAACTTTTTCCTGCGACGCGGATTTGTTTCCGATGCCGTGTTCACTTTCATCCTCTTCACCACCCTGTCCGTGCTGGGCATCCACTTGTTCATCCATGACGAGAGAGCCTTCGGCGAGGTGGCGACCGTCGACTGGCGCATGGTTCCCGCGGCCGTCCTCATCCTGTTTGCCCTGTTGATCCTCGCGGCTGTGGCTTTGGCCTGTTCAACCCGGTTGGACACCGTGCCCACGTTGGCGGTGTGTTCCGCCCTGTTCATCGCAGGCCTCATGGGCGATTACCTGTTCAAGGCCGCCGCCGATGCCGGCAGCGTTTGGGCCAAAACAGCCTATGCGATCATCCCCAACTGGCAGCAGTTCTGGCTGGCTGACGCTCTGGAAGACAAAAAAAGCATCCCCTGGTCCTACGTGGCCAAGGCGTCTGTCTACATGTTCTCGTGCATCGCAGCTGCTTTGGCCGCCGGAGTTTGGCTCTTTGAAGATCGCGAACTCAGCTGATACTCTCCCCGTATTCCCACCCGCCTGACCGCCCATGGAACGACACTCTCTCAAGACTGGAATGCTGAACTGGATCGCCCTGCTGGGACTGGCCGCCGGGCTGGAAGTGGTGTCCAAGATCGCCGACTCCGCGACCGCCGAACTGGGGGCCGCCTTCACCCTCGTTGGCTTGGTCACGGCGTTGATCGCCTGGTTCCAGATGCGTCTGGAAGCTTCTGAAGAATCCGAGCGGCTGGAGATGGACGAACTGGCCCGCTCCCGGAGCAAGACAGCCCTCTTCGACTCGACGGTGGATGAGGCCTTTCCCGCCCGGAAATCCCGGATTTTGTTCGAAAAATGGTTCGTGCCTGGTCTGACTCTGGTGCTCTTCGTGATGCAAGCCGGCGGGGCCCTTTATTTTTTCAGCGACCTCAAAGACATGGGTTCAGCGGCTTCGGCGCCATCGACCTTGGCCATGGCGATGTTCGCAGGCCTGAGCTTGGTGGCCTTCCTGCTGGGCAAATACGCCTGCCGATTGGCCCAGTTGGAGGGAATCCGTCTGCTGCGGCCGGGTGGTTCCGCTCTCATGCTCGGGTCCTTGTTGGCCTTTTTGGCGACCGCCAGCGAAGGCCTCCAATGGTTCGGATTCCCGCAGTATGATCGCCAAATCGCCTGGGTGCTGACCGCACTCTTGGCTTTGGTGAGCATCGAAACCCTGCTGGCGCTGGTCTTTGAGGCTTATCGTCCGCGGGTTCAAGGCAAGGAAGTCCGCCTGATTTACGAAAGCCGATTGGTCGGCTTGCTCGGTCAACCGGCCGGATTGTTCGCCACGGCAGCCCAAGCCCTCGACTACCAGTTCGGTTTCCGGGTCAGCGACAGTTGGTTCTACCGCTTTCTTGAGGAAAAGCTCAGCCGCTTCGCCCTCATCTGGATCGGCATCCTGGCCGCCAGCGACTGCGTCGTGTTCATCGACTCCGGAGAGCAGGGTTTGCGCGAACGCTTCGGCAAGCCCACCGGCGCCATCCTCCAACCCGGAATCGCCTTCAAACTTCCCCGCCCCATCGATCAAATCCAACGGTATCCGGTGTCCGAGGTTCAAAGCTTCAACGTCGGCTTCGTGGCCGATGAGAAACTCGAGAAGGAACGGACCATCCTCTGGACCCGATCCCACTACAAAGAGGAGTTCAACCTGCTGGTGGCGTCCCGCGAGCAGAACATCTCCACCAATGCGGCTGAATCAGAGCAAATCGTCCCGGTGAACCTGCTGACCGTGAGCATTCCGGTGCAATTCCTGATCAAGGACATCCGCTCTTGGTCCTATGGCCACAGCGAGCCGCAACTGCTGCTGGAGCGCCTGGCCAATCGCGAAGTGGTCCGCTACATGGCTAGCGTGGACATCGAAACCATCATGTCCGACGGCCGCCAAAAGGCAGCCCGTGACCTCAAGGCCAACATTCAGGCCGCGGCCGACGCGGCCAAATTGGGGACCGAGATCGTCTTTGTCGGCCTGCAAGACATCCATCCGCCGATCGGCACCAAGGAACTCAAGGTTGCCGAAGCCTATGAAAAGGTGATCGGAGCCGAGCAGGAGAAAGAATCCCGCATCTTGGAAGCCGATGCCTATGCGCTGGAGACAGTCCCCTTGGCCAAGTCCGCCGCCGCCAAGACCGTCAATGACTCCAAGGGCGTATCCGCCCAGAAGATCGCCGAAGCATCCGGCCGGGCCGCCCAATTTTCTTCGCAACTGCTCGCCTACCAGGCTGCTCCCAAGGTCTTCACCACACGCAACCACCTCGAGACCTTCGCCAAGGCTTCGGCCGGTTCGCGCAAAATCGTCATTCTCCCGACAAACACCCAAGACGTCATCCTCTTCAATCTGGAAGACAAGATCCGGCAAGACCTGCTGGATGTGAACATCGAACCGGTCAAGAAAGACGAGCCCAAGAAATAGCCCGTTCCCACCCGAAGACGTCCACCCCTCCCCAACTCCCATTTCTCCTTTCCCAAGATGAAGCCCCGTACTCCCACTCTGATCATTGGCGGATTGCTCCTGGCGATCTTCCTCTTCCTGCTGTTCGCCTTCCAGGTGCGCACCACCGAGGTGGCCGTCGTGACCACCTTCGGCAGCATCAGCGGCACGCCCAAGACCGAACCAGGCCTGTACCTGCGCCTGCCCTACCCCATCCAGAACATCTACAAGTTCGACCGACGCCTGCAGAACTTCGAGCGGAAGTACGAGCAGAGCCTGACCCGCGACAAGAAGTCACCGATCTTGTCGGTGTTCGTCGGCTGGCGGATCGCCGATGCCGAACTGTTCCTCAAGCGCTTCAATGGCGACATCTTCCGCGCCGAGACCAGCCTCGAGAACGTGGTGCGTGACGCAAAGAACTCGGTGGTCGGCCGCCACGACTTCTCCGAACTCATCGCCCCCGACCCCAAACAGGTGAAGTTCGAGGAAATCGAGAACGAGATGAAACAGGCGATGGCCGAGACCACGCTGAAGACCTATGGCATCGCCATCGAGATCGTGGGCATCAAGCAATTGGGCCTGCCGGAGTCCCAAACTGCCAAGGTATTCGAACGCATGAAGGCCGAACGCGAACGCTTGGGTAAGAAATTTGTCGCAGAGGGCACTGCCGAAGCCATGCGGATCCGTTCCGAAGCAGAACTGCAGCGCGACACCACCCTCGCAGAGGCCCGTCGCAAGGCGTTGGTTCTTCGGGGCGAAGCCGAAGCCAAGGCCACCGAGTACTACAAGGTGCTCAATCAAGACGAGTCGCTGGCCCGGTTCCTCATCTCCCTCAACAGTCTGGAGGCCAGCCTGAAGGAACGCACCACGCTCATCCTCGATGAAAAGACGGCTCCACTGAACCTGCTCCGTGGCGATGCCGCGGCCACCGCACCCTCCAAGAACTGATCCCATGGCCGCCGCAACCACTCCCTCCGGCAATCTGAGGCCCGACGGCCCGCGGATTTCCGCGGACGACGCCTCCAGCCAGGCGCTCTCCGAGGCCTTGGGCAGCAGCCTGATCCTCATCCGCATCCTCGGGGCACTGCTGCTGGCTGCCTTCGTCTTTTCCTGTGTCTTCACGGTGAAGCCCAACGAGGTGGCCGTCGTGCTGCGCTTCGGCAAACCGGTCGGCGAAGGCCGCGACATCCTCCGCACCAACGGGCTTCACTTCGCCCTCCCCTACCCCATCGACGAAATCGTCCGGATCGGTGTCGGCGACTCCAAGATTGTCCGTGCAACCAAGGCCTGGTACGCGGTGGACCCGGCCGCCGAAGCCGCCGGCGTCACAGCCGCACCCATCAATGAAAAACTCGATCCCGCCAGCGAAGGTTATGTGCTGACGGGAGATGGCAACATCCTGCATGTCCGGGCCACCCTGCGCTACCGCATCAGCGATCCGGTGGCCTACACGTTCAACTTCACGGCGGCATCCAACACGGTGGAGAATTGCCTGAACAACGCCATCTACTGGGCGGCCGCACGAACCAAGGCCGACTCCATCTACGGCGATATCGCCAGCTTCCGAGACGCCGTGAAACAACGCGTCAGCGACCAGCTGACCCTCGCCAATCTGGGTGTTTTCATCGAAGGCCTCGACGTCGAGCGGGTCGCCCCGGGCTATGTGAAGGAATTCTTCGACGCCGTCATCACGGCCGGACAAACCCGCAGCAGCCGCATCAACGAGGCACAGGGTGAATTCGACCGCGTCACCCGCGAAGCCAAGGGCGAGGCCGACCGCATGGTCGCCCAGGGCCAGGCGGCGGCCGACCAACTGGTTCAGGGACTCGCCGCAGAATCGCGTTTCTTCGAAGACCAGTTGGCCACCTACCGCCAGAATCCAGGACTTTACCGAGACCGACTCCGAGTCGACACCATCACCCGCATTCTCACCAACTCGCCGGACAAATTCTTCCTGCCATCGCGGGCCGATGGCGAGCGCCGTGAAGTCCGCATCCAGCTCAATCGGGAACCCCAACCCCAGAAGCGCCCCGAGACCGGTCGCTGATCCGGGAACACCCCAACCTCTCCCCTTCCATCCATGCAAGTCACCAGCCTCCTCACCCTTGAGGAAGACGCCAAGAAGGACGCCTCCTGCGCCGAATGCGGTCACGACCACGGCGGTCTCGACCATTCGCACACCAACACCAAGCTCTCAACGACGCTGGTGGGCCTGATCTTCGTGCTGAACTCCTTCGCCGTGGACTGGCTGTTCGATCGTGGAACAACTGTGGCGGCCTTCAGCGCCATGATCGGAGCGGTCATCTTGGGCACCCCCATCATGGTGGTGGCCTTCAAGGACCTCCGGAAGGGCCTCCTCTCCATCAATGAACTGGTGGCCTTGGGCGTCTTGGCCTGCGCGGTTTCGGGCAATTACGGCATGAAAGGTGAGGGTTCCAGTCTGGCCGGAGGATTCCAAACCGCCGGCATCGTCGCCTTCTTCATGCTGCTTGGAGAGATCATCGAAACCCGCACGGCTGCGGGCGCCCGGGCTTCCATCCAATCGCTCATCAAGCTGACCCCGACGAAGGCCCGACGTGTTTCCGGCAGTCAAGAGGTCGAAGTGGCCGTCAGCGAACTCAAGGTCGGCGATCTCATCCGAATCCGACCCGGGGACAACATCGCTGCCGATGGCCAGATCGTCTCCGGACAAGGTTCGATCAATCAGGCCAACATCACCGGTGAATCGCTGCCCGTGGACAAAGGCGTGGGCGAACAGGTGTTTGCGGGCACGATCAACATGAACGGCCTCCTTGAGGTCAAGGTCAGCAAGGCCGGCGAAGACACCACTCTCGGCCGCGTCCGGGACCTGATTCTGGCCGCCGAGAAGACCAAGCTGCCCTTCATGCGCATCATCGACCAGTACATGGGGTATTACACCCCGCTGGTGTTGATCATTGCCGCACTGGTCTGGGGCTTCACCCAAGACCTCAACCGGGTCATCACCATCCTGATCGTGGCCTGCCCGTGCGCCTTCATCCTGGCCACACCGACCGCGATGGTCGCTGCTCTGAGCGCCGCCGCACGGTTGGGTATCTTGGTCAAGAACATCGGTGATCTGGAAGCCGCCGCGCGCATCACAGCCTTCGTGTTCGACAAGACCGGCACGCTCACCACCGGCCGTCTGGCCGTCAGCCGACTGAACCCCCTCGACGGCATCGCTCCCGCCGAACTGCTGCGCTGGGCGGCCAGTGCCGAGCAATTCTCCAATCATCCGACCGCCCGCTCCATCACGGCACTGGCCCATGAGGCGGGTGTGCCGTTGACCAAGGCCGAAGACTTCAAGGAAATCGCCGGCAAAGGCGTCAGCGCGCTCATCGAAGGGCGACGCATCCTCATCGGCCGGGCAACCTTCCTGAAAGACCAAGGAGTGGCCGGCGATTTGTTCCAATCGGTGGACCTCGACGAGACGGCCGGCTACAGCCTGCTCTTCGTGGCCCGCGACGGCCTGTGCATCGGATGGATCGGCCTTCAGGATCAGACCCGACCGGAAGCAGCGGAGGCTCTGCAGCAGCTCCAGGCCACCGGCATCCGCCGCATCGCCATGGTCAGCGGTGATCGCCGACCTGTGGCTGAGCGTGTCGCCCAGGAGATCGGTGTGCCCGAGGTGGTGGCCGAGTGCCTCCCGCAAGACAAGGTGGAGTACGTCCGTCAAACCAAGGCCAAGGGGCACCGCGTGGCGGTCATCGGTGATGGTGTCAACGACGCGCCCGCCCTGGCATCCGGCGACATCAGCATCGCCATGGGCGCGGCCGGCAGCGAAGTCGCCATCAATTCGGCGACCATCGCCCTGATGAACAACGACTTGCGCCGACTGCCATTCCTGGTTCGCCTCAGCCGCATGGCCCGCACGGTGATCAACCAGAACTTCCTCTTCGGTGTGGTCTTCATCATCGGCGGTCTGGCAGCCGCATCCTTCGGCTACCTCAACCCGATCGTCGCCGCGATCCTGCACAACATCGGATCCCTCTTCGTGGTTTTCAACAGCGCCCGCTTGGTGCGTCAAGGTGAGGAATTGGAACCCTTCGTCCAGGGCGAGGGTGCCACCAACCCGGGCAACGGAAACACAGCCCCACAACCCGTCTGAATGGGATGAGCCATCGGCTCCGTGGGTTCCCCCGGAGTTGACCGTCACCGCAACCCATCGCCAACCCCTGTCCACCGATCCCGTTTCATGAACCCTCCCTCCCCTGCCGGCAGAGCGTCGACCGAGAACTCCGGCGACGAGGTCGTTGTCCGGGCCACCGGCTTGACCAAGGTGTTCAAGGACTTCTGGGGGCGCCCGAAGGCCCGCGCGGTCGACAACGTCGATTTTGAGATCCGCCGCGGTGAGGTCTTCGGACTCCTGGGGCCCAACGGATCGGGCAAGTCCACCACCATCAAGCTTCTCTTGGGTCTTCTCTATCCGACCAAGGGACACGTCACCGTCTTCGGTCAATCACCACGCGATGTCGCCACCAAGGCCCGCATCGGCTACCTGCCCGAGGAGAGCTACCTCTACCGTTTCCTGAACCCCGGCGAGACGCTCGATTTCTTTGGCAGTCTTTTCCAGATCGACGGGCCGGAACGCCGCCGGCGCGCCGAGCAGCTCATCGAGATGGTGGGTTTGAATCAGGCCCGGACACGCACCGTCGGCGAGTTTTCCAAAGGCATGCAGCGCCGCATCGGTATCGCCCAGGCGCTCATCAACGACCCGGATCTGATCATCCTCGACGAACCCACCGCCGGTCTGGATCCGCTGGGTTGCCGCGAAGTCAAAGACCTGATCCTGGCGTTGGCCCAACGGGGCAAGACGGTCATCCTCTCCAGCCACCTTCTCAGCGATGTCGAGGACGTCTGCGACCGGGCGGTGATTTATTACGGTGGACGCATCCAAGCCCAGGGCCCGTTGCATCAGCTTCTCGCCAAGCCGGATTCGGTTCGCATCACGGCGCCCGTGCTGTCTCGCGAAACCACCGAGAAGGTCCTCAGCCTCATCCGCGCCGAAGTGGGAGACACCGTCCGGCTCGAAAACCCCACCCAAAATCTCGAATCGTACTTCCTCGGAGTGGTCGAGTCCGCCCGCCGTCAGGCCGAGACCAGCGGCGCCACCAGCGGGAATCGCGTCGCCGAATACCTGCGGGGATCCGGGGAACCCGGAGGCCCTTCCGGAACCCATCAAGGCGAATCCGTACTGGACCGCTTGTCTCGCCCCTCCGAGACGGCGGCTCCCATTGTCTCCGAGGTCTCTGCGCCCAGCCAACCTTCGTCCGAAGCGGTTCTGGAGTCCCTCGTCCGACAAGAACCCGTTGCGGCCAAGGTACCCAAAGCTCCCCAACCCGCCTCGACTCCGGTTTCAGCCCCTTCGGCACCCGTTGTCCCCGAATCTGCGCAGCCCGTCGACCTCTCCAAGGCCAACGACGCCCTCTCGGGTCTGCTCGGCGGCAAGAGCGGCAAAGGCGACAAAAAGTGACCCGCCATGACCCGTCGCTTTGAGGTTTACCGCAGCGCCGACCGGCAGTTGATGGCCATCCCCCTGGGTTTCTCCTGGGCGGCCGCGGCTTTCGACTGGATCTGGGCGTTCTGGCTCCGGTTGCCGCAGCTCGGGATCGTGTTCCTCATCCTGAACCTGATCAGCAGCGCAGTCCTGTACGCCAACCGGGCCGGATGGAAATCGTACCTGCTCAGCCAAGTGGTTCAGGGCATCGTGATTGGCTTTTCGGCCCGGCGATTCCGGGAAATGTCGGTGGAACGTCAGGGCTACGCCTACCTCTGCACCGTTCCGGCCCGCAACGCAGCCGATGCGGTGGCCAAGGTTCTTCAGGTCGGTGGAGTTCCTCTGCCCGAATGGAAGGGACGCCATCTGGCCGGAGTCCCGGATCTGGTTCCCAAACCACTGCGGCCACTGTTCGCAGTCGCCCTGCTGACCATCAAGGCCGCCTTCCGCTACCGCTTGGTCATCACTCTCCTGGGTTTGCTCATCGCCTTGGTATTCATTCTGCCCAGTGCCATCAAGCATGACGGCTCGGCCCAGGGTTTCACGCAGATCCTCATCACCTACACCCTCAGCGCCATCACGGCCCTGCTCGGGTTCACCACGCTCTGGATCGCCTGCGGAACCCTCGCCCGCGACATCGAGGAAATGCAGCTCTTCCTCATCGCTTCCAAGCCCATCCCCCGCTGGCAAATCTGGCTGGGCAAGTGGATCGGCATCATGGCCGTCAATCTGGGCATGTTGGCCATGTCGGGATCGGTCGCCTACGGGCTGCTCCAATTGCGCACCGGCGAACTCTCGGCCGAGCAGCAAGTGAAACTGCGCAACGAAGTGTTGGTCGCCCGCGCCGGGGCCCGGGAGCCCGCAGTCGACCTGACCCAGGACATCCAAACCCTCCTCAAAGAGCGCCTCAAAGACCCCGCCGCCGCAGCCCTCGACCCGGCCTTCGTCCGCAAGCAAGTCGAGGAAATGATCAAGGCCCGACAGCAAGTCGTGCCGCCGGGAATGCTCCGCCGCTGGGAGGTCCCTCTTGGCGCCGATGCCAAACAGCGCCTCGCCGGCCGGCCCCTCTTCATCCGGGTGAAGTTCTTCACCACCCAATACAACTCGGAAGGCACCTTGTACCCCGCCTACTGGGAGATTGGTCCACCCGACGGCCGCCGTCTGCGCCTCGAGAATTCGCTGCCGGCCGAGTCGTTCGTCGAATTCGGGCTCGATCCTCGAGTCACCAGCGATCTCATCAACACCCAGGGTGTGCTGGCCGTGGATTTCCAGAACTGGACCCAGCAACCCCTGCTCTTCCCTCTCGATGAAGGCATGGAAGTGCTCTTCCACGAGGGCGGGTTTGCTCTCAATTACGCCCGCGGGCTCATGATCATCGCCTTCTGGCTGGGCTTGCTCACGGCTGTCGGCCTGGCCTGCTCCAGCTTTCTGTCCTTCCCGGTGGCCTCCTTCTGCTCCATCGCCCTGCTCGTGCTGGGGCTCTCGAGCAACACCCTCAAGCAGGTGGTCGATCAGGGGGGCATCATGGGCGTCAACAGCGAGAACGGCATGGTGACCGAGAACACCGTGGTCAACCAGTTGAGCGTCGCCGTCTATGGTTCGGCCAAACAGGTCATCGACCAGGTCAGCGGCTACTCGCCCATCTCCAGCCTGAGCACCGGCCGCAGCATCACCTGGCTAGAGTTGATCCGCGCCTTCGTGGTCATCAACGTTCTGGTCGGCGGCGGCATATCGATCGTCGGCATCGTGGTGTTGACCCGCCGGGAACTCGCAGCCCCCACCAAGTTCTGATGACTCTCCGAAAGGCCATCCTCTCCGTCGTCATCATCGCGGCCTTCGTCGCGTCCCACCTCATTCAGGGCACGCTGAACCGGGACCGCGAAACCTTCGGCCTCACCCGCACGGCCATCATCAGCAACGCCCCGCCGATCCTGGCCTTCACGACGGTGGCCCTCGGCGGATTCCGAGGACTCATCGCCAATGCCCTGTGGATCCGGACCACGGAACTCCAGGAAGACGGCAAATACTTCGAGGCTGTCCAGTTGGCAGACTGGATCACCAAACTGCAGCCCCATTTCACCAGTGTCTGGGTCCATCAGGCCTGGAACATGTCGTACAACATTTCGGTCAAGTTCCCCAACCCGGAAGACCGGTGGCTTTGGGTCCAACGGGCCATCGAACTGCTACGCGACGAAGGCATGCGCTACAACCCGCATGAAGCCCTGATGTACCGCGAGCTGGGGTGGATTTACCAACACAAGATGGGAGCGTATCTGGATGACGCTCACATGACGTACAAGGCCCGGTGGGCGCGGCAGATCGAGGATGTGATCCCTGGTGGTCGTCCTGATTATGCCGCCCTGCTCAAGCCCGACACCGCCGTCGTCAGCAACCGTGTGGCCTTGATGGTCAGCAAGTTCAAGCTTGTGCCGTCCATCATGAAGGAAGTGGACGACAAGTACGGCCCACTGGAATGGCGCCTGCCCGAATCCCACGCCGTGTACTGGGGCTACCGTGGTCTGGGTGAATCCAAGAAGGAAGCCGACCGGGCTCCGCTGCGCCGGGTGGTCTTCCAGTCCATGCTCACGGCCTTCCAGCGCGGGCGCCTGTACACCAACATCGCCACCCGTTCCATCGAGTTGGGGCCCAACCTCAACATCGTGGCCAGCGCCAGCAAGGCCTACGAGGACATGATGGCCGCCGATGACAAGATGGCCGACCACTTCGCCAAGGGTCACAAGAACTTCCTCCGCGACGCTGTGTATTTCCTCTACACCGCCAACCGCGAGAAAGAGGCCGCCCAATGGTGGGCGTATTGCCAAAAGAAATATGCCGATCAACTCGGTGACCAGGCCGGCATGAGTCTGGAGACCTTCGCCATCGCCAAGGTCTCCGAGGATGCCAACGAAACCTCCAGTGACCGCATCAAGGCCATCATCACCGGTCTTCTGGCCCAGGGATTCTTCAGCCTGGGCAACGGCGATGAAGACCGTGGGGAATCGATGATCCGTCTGGCGACCAAGGTCCACGCCAACTTCGAAGCCCGCACTCCCAACAAGAGCATGCGCCAGCGTCTGAGTGTCGCTCCGCTCAACGAGTACAAACTGGAGGTCCTGCGCGACATGCTGGCCCCGGCCGACGATGTGAACCCGGAGTTCCAAAACGCCCTGCGCACACGCCTGAATCTGCCTGCCGACTTCGGCCGCCCCACCGGCACCAACGCCCCGGCCTCTCCTGTAGCTCCAATGGCACCTGCGGCCCCGGCCAGCCCAGCGGCGCCCAAGCGCTGAAGCTGACCGCCGCGACAGCGCCCACCGACTCTGGGCTCCCTATGCGGCGTTCCTTCAGAACGCGATCCACTCCCATCCCATACCCGGGGTTGCACCCCGGGCTGGTATGCCGTGCGCCGTTGGGGCACCCCAATGAATCATTGGCGTCCTCATCTGGTTGTGGCGGGGCATTCCAATGGATGATCGACGTCCTTGTCCCGGGTTGGCGGGGCAGGCGCAGTCGGAATTGCCCCAACGGGGCGACGCATACCAGCCCAGGGCAACGCCCTGGGATCCCTATCGCGGATCACAAGAAATTGTTGGCTTGGATCGTCATTCGACCGATCGGCGGAGTCGCTCCAACTGCACAAGAATTTCCGGTGCCTCTTTCAATTCAACCAGAGGCTTGAGTTCCCTGAGGATATGGTCCCAATCCAGACGGTCACCTTGGCGGACCAGAACATTTTCGATGTCCATCCAGTCTTTGGAACGACCGGCAAAAGCCTTCAGAACCACAAGATCGTCAGCTTGGCACACCTGGAGGGAAATACCGGGCAAAAACTCCTGCAACACCGCTCTCCGACACAACGATTCCTCAAACGGAAACCCAGCCAGTGCCACATCGATGGGAATGCCTTCCGACGTTTTCAGGAGGAGCACCCGACGTTCTTCGGCAAACTCGGCAGCGTCTGGAATTCGTGGAGCAAACCTCGAAAGAAACGCCTGAATCACCGGGGCTTCATTCCCGAAACCGCAGAAGAGCGTGAGGTCCACGTCTTCGGTGACGCGAGGTTCACCCCAGCACTGAACCGCCACCCCTCCGATGAACGCGAAAGGAAAACCTCGTTCACGACAAAGCTCTTGGGCAGCGATAGCCGCGTTTATCCATGCAAAGCCGGTCTGCATTTGAGGAAGAACGCTTGCTGGGCCACGAGCCCAGATGACAACCGGGGACGTCCCATGTGGCGGGCCGATTCGAATGCTCCGGCCAATCGTTGCAACGACTCCACGGTGTCGGTTTTACGGAGCGCCTCACGACGCAACTGATCCATGATCGCACCGGTTTCGGCCCAGGATCGAACCCACTGTTTGCCAAGCCTGATCTGCTCGGGAGTCCAGTTGGACAGTGGGTTGGGTTCACTCATTCCACGAAACTCTAGGGTTCTGATGCGTGAAATCCAAGCTCTCGATCTGATCGTCGATCCGGACAAGACAATTCGACTCCTTGCGCACCCGCCGCCCCGGCAGTGCCCCAGGCTCCAGCGGCCCCGGCCAACCCGACGCAGCCCAAGCGCTGAAACTCACTGCCGCGACAGCGCCCACCGACTCTGGGTCACCTATGCGGCGTTCCTTCAGAACGCCATCCATTGCCATCCCATACCCGGGGTTGCACCCCGGGCTGGTATGCCGTGCCCCGTTGGGACACCCCATGAATCATTGGCGTCCTCATCCCGGGTCAGTGGAGCACTGAGCAGAGACGATTATCCCGTCGTCCGGCCGCGAAGCCAGGGGGTGAAGGCAGGCATGGGTTCACCCAACAGGGCGGCCAACTTCGAGCAGTCCAGGGTCGTGTCCGGCGCACGCGGGGCACCTGAATAGCCCGCCAACGAACCGGCCCGTGTCGGCATCGCCAAATCGGGCTCAGAACGGCGGAGATCGTCGGCGACAAGCCGCCCGATGTCGTACCGCGACAGGCGCTCCGAACCCGCGAGGTGGAACACGCCCCCCTGCCCCGAATCCAACAACGCCCACAACCGCCGGGCCGTCTCCACTGCAGCGATCGGGCACCGGAACTCATCCACGAACAAATCCACGACCCGGCCCGCTCGCCACGCGGCAGCCAACTCCTCGTTGAACGCCCCAGGCCCTGACGGCGAGCGACCGAAGTTCAACGACGTCCGCACGATCGCGTGCCGCGGATTGCGCCGCACCCAAGCCTCGGCCTCCACCTTCGTCTCGGCATACACGCTCAACGGGTTCACCGCGTCACCTTCCCGGTAACCGCCCTTCGACCCGTCGCGCCGGCCGTCGAAGACCAAGTCCGTCGACAAAAACACCATCGGCAAGTCCGCCGCCAGTTCCACCAACCTGCGCGTCACCTCCACATTCTGGAGCCGTGCCCCGGCCGGATCGGCCTGACACGCCGGACTACGACTGCGCGCCGCACAATGAATCACACCGCTCGGGCGCTCATGGGCAAACAACCGCTCCACCGCCGGGAAGTCGGTCAAATCGATCTCCGCACGCACCAACGGACGGACTCGACCTGACAACCCCGCCGCACACGCCACCTCGACGCAGGCATGGCCGATGAGCCCGCCCGCCCCGGTGACCCACACACGTCCTGGAATCGCCTCAGACATCGCACAACCTCACGGCCGCCCGGATCGCATCCAGGTTGCCCGGCTTGGTTGCCGCCCGCGGAATGAACTCCTGACCCACGAACCCACGGTAACCGACCTCCAGCAGCACCTTCATGATCGCCGGGTAGTTCAACTCCTGATCGACCGCATCCAGATCACAACGCCCCGGGTTGCCCGCCGTGTGCACGTGGCCGATCCACGGCGCGTGCTGACGGATTCGCCGGCTCACATCGCCGTGCATGATCTGCACGTGGTAGATGTCGAAGAGCACCTTCACCCGCTCTGAAGACACCGCCTTCACGATGTCCACGCTCATATCGATGTCGTCGCAGAAGTAATCCGGGTGTCCCTTCATCGGCACATCCACGCGCGAGTTCAGCATCTCCAGGCACACCGTCACCCCACGCTTCTCGGCATGGCCGGCCAGCGTCTTCAGACCCTCGATCATGTTGCGCACGCCGTCCTCACGACGGATGCCGCGCGCGAAGCCCGAGAACGTGATGATGTTGGGTGACCCGAAGGCCGAGGCCTCATCGATGGCCTTCAGGCAGGCGGCAGTACACTCGGCATGTTCCTCGCGGTGGGCAAACCCCTTGCTGAACCCATGTCGCCCGAAGATCGCGCTGGTCAGTCCATGTCGGCTCAGCATCGGGAAGTGCTCGGGCCCCACCAGTTCCAAGGCCTTCAAACCCAGGACGACCGCCTCACGCGCCAATTCCTCGGGCGTCAGCGGCGCGAAATTCCACGAGCACAGACTTTGCTGGATGCGCCCCTTCAACTTCGCCGGAGCCGAAGCCTCGGCCAGCGCCACACCCGCCATCGAAACGACGCCCACGCCCATGCCCACGGCTCCCTGCACGAATTGCCGACGATCCACGGCTCCCGAGTTCATGCGTGAGATTCAACGCCGGGATGGTGTCGGGGGAAACACTGAAAACGACCCACCCGCAAGCTGCTGCCATCGCCCCTCATACCGGGTCATGCAATCGCACCCCCAGAGCCCCATCGACGGCCAATGTGGCACCGGTCAAGAACCCGGAATCTTCCGACGCCAGCCACACGGCCGCACGCGCCACCTCGTCGGGTTGCCCAATCCGACCCGCCGGATGGAATCGATCCAACTCGGCGCGCGACTCGGGTCGTCCCTCGAACCCCGCCTCCAACATGGGTGTCGAAATTGCCGCCGGAGCGATTGCGTTGACCCGCACCCGGCCGCCCAAATCCACGGCCAAGGCCCGGGTGAGTCCGGCCAGCGCCGCCTTGCTCGTGGCATAGGCCACAAAACCCGGCTTGGTCTGCGTGGCGTGGATGCTGGTGATTTGCACCACCGATCCCCGCGACGCCTCCAACGGGCCCAGGAAACTTTGAACCAATAAAAACGGCGCGCTCACATTCACCGCCAACGTCGCTGCCCACTCCGACGGCACCACCTCGGCGGTTGCTCCGCAATGTTGCACGGCCGCATTGTTCACGATCGCCACCAGCGGCGCGCCGGCCAGAGCCTGCACCACTCGCTCCCGAAACTCATTCCGCACCCGTTGATCGGCGACATACGAGGCGAGACAACACGGCACCGACACCGTGCCCTCCGGCGCCGTTCGCTCCGGGGCATCCGTCGCCACCACCCGCCATCCCGCCGACAAGAAACCGGCACACAACGCCCGGCCGATGCCGCCCGAGGCCCCCGTGATCAACACGCCCTTCACGCCCTTCACGCCCTTCATGGATTGATCAAAATCTTCCGTCGCCGCTTCGCCAACTGCAACCACGCCGATTCCCAGCGGGCCAGCGCCCAGGCCATCGCCCCCAATCCCACCAACGTCACCGCCAGCACGCTCCACCCGGCCGTGTCATGCACGGCATCCAAGGCCTCTGTGCCGTGCCGGTGAGCCGTGAGCGACAAGTACAACGACCTCCCGATGTTGCCCACCACCGCCCACCCCACCGCTCCCGCTACCAGCAACCCGCGTAACCCCGCCCGACGCAGCGACTGATCGCCGATGAAGAGCGCCATCATCAGCGACGACTGGAGGCTCCGGATGCCGCTGCACGCTTCATCGACACCCACGCGGCAATTCGGCAATTGGATCACACTGCCCTGCTGCTGCGCCGGGATGCCCAGGAGGTTGAGCAACTCCACATTCACCAAGGTCACCAACCCCTTCAGCCCGAGAACGATGGGGTTCCAGAAAACGCCCGGCAGTGGCACGGCGATCAGGGCGAACAAGATGGGGAAGCGGAAATGGCGCAGCGTTTGGGGACCCCACTGCTGGAGAATGGATGCGCGAATGAAGCACAGCGTGCCCAGACTCAAGGCCGTGGCTGAAGCGGGAGTGCGGGCCAGCGCATGGCGGTAGAGTTCGGCCACCAGCACGAGCGGAAACCCTAGGAGCAACCATCCCGAGGCACGCCAAGTCGCCACCGGGTTGTCGCCTTGGGGGCGGTTATCCCACCGATCCCACACCAGGAACGCCACCAGAACCACCACCAGATAGCCGAAGCGGTACTCTTCTTGAGCGCGCCACTGGAATTGCAGGCTGTAAATCCACCAACCCACGAACACCGCCAGCGGCAGGCAGCCCATCAGCGAATTCTTCCGCCCGGGAGACACCGTCGCCGTCGAATCCACGATCGTGTCCTCAGCCTTCATCGATGTTTTGATGAAACCCAACACCCCCATCCGCTTCAATGCGCGATTTAGGGGTCCCATTACCCATTGAGCTCCATTTCAGGACATTTCTAGGCCATCATGAATCCGGCGTCATGAATCAAAACCGCTCACTCGCTTTGCTTGAAAAACCGCACCGGCTTCAGCCCGAAAATCTGCGTTGGAAACGGCACAGCACGTCCCGAGTTTCAATGCCCCAAAGGTTTCAATTGCCAAGTCTGGGTCTCGAACGATACATTAACACACTCAGTCGCACGACCTTGCCGGCGTGGCGAAATGGCAGACGCGATAGACTCAAAATCTGTTGCCCGGAAGGGTGTGGGGGTTCGAGTCCCTCCGCCGGCACCACTTTAAAAAACCGCGAGAAATCGCGGTTTTTTCGTATCCAGGTATCGTCCTGGGCCGAAAGTAACAACGAAAGTAACAACTTGTCCGCCGACGTCTG
>JACCDP011420245.1_pt1 | contig 17551 bp, 22 predicted proteins | sample 7445841 | NCBI WGS metagenome assembly JACCDP01 (sample SAMN15323441, study PRJNA562643) | freshwater metagenome | isolation source: river surface water | place: USA:Blue River Watershed | collected 2017-08-17 | reverse complement strand
GAATTTACAACACAACCATCTGCTATTTATAAAGGTTACATTCCAAACATTGCAGAGGCTGGTTCAGTATTTGCTTTTTTAGAAGTAAATCCAATTCCCGAATCTAATACCTCTATTCCATGCATTAGTAATGAGCTATATTATTTAAAAAAGGTTGGTAACTTTAATGTCAGCCCCACGATTGAGGCCATGTTTTCAAATAATAAATGGCTAGTATCGGCATCAGACCCATTTAGTGGATATGCGTATGGTGCAGCCGAACCATCTCTTATCGACATTGAGCCTTTTGGGTCATATTACTATTTTAGCTTTTTACCTGTTGCTGCTACTACTGTTGCACCTGCTACTGTACGTTATGCCATTCAACCACTTGAATATGAATGTGTCACCGAGGTTTATCCCAACTTTAGTTCCAATAGCAATTCTTTGTATTTTGACGGCCAACTCATTAATCAAGTTTAACCGGGCCAACAGTTTTTTGCCGTCTCTATGCCCACCCAATTTTCAAAAATATAACTAATAATATATGGACATTTCTCTAATTTTTAATATGTCAACAGGAGTCAAATGGTTCTTGTGGATAATTATTGCCGCAATTTTATTCTCTATGACACTGGCAATTGATTCGCCCCAACTTATATTTACATTGTATGCATGTTGTATATTTGTTGTTGTCATGTCATTTGCACTGTGGTTTTCATAAAATATTAATTCCATTATTAAGTAAATTGTAGGTAAATTCGTCTTGGTCACGATCGTTTAATTCTAATCCTACCTTTTCATTTAACCACTTTTCATAAGCGGCATCCAGTTTTTTAATTCGCTCTTTTAGCTCGTCTATTTGAGCTTCAAGTCGCCGGTTTGCAAGTTTGTATCCGTTATTTGTTTTTATATATCCCCAGTCATCGTCTTCATTATCAGTTAAATCGGCAACATTATAGTATTTTGCTTTTATTTGACGTATTTCCTTTTTAAGGTTTTCTCTATGTTCCCAATATTTATTAATTTTAATAATTTGATTATTAGTTAAACCTAAAATTTGCATTATATGGGTTAAATGTGTATTTTATTATTTATTTTTTACATTTATACAAATAAATAATTCAATTTTTTTAAGCCAACTATACAATTAAATCGTTGTCATAATTTGACAAATATTTACTTAACACGTCAGCATCAATGTCTTTATACATGGCCTCGCTAATTTCGTCCGACAATGGTTTGCGGCCTCTGTTCATCTCAAACAATTTCACATAATCATCTATTTTCTTGTTTTGCTCTTTTAATTTGTTTGCAATTAACACAGTGCTGTGAATAAATTTTTGTTGTATTTCTTCATGTCTCGCCTTCTCTTGTTCTATACGCGCCTGTTCTTCCTTTTCTAAACGCATTTGTTCTTTGTCTCGTTCTCTAATCTCTATTTCCATACGAATACGGTTCTCATATTCATCTCGAATGTCGTTTTGCTTTCTAGCCATTTCCTCTTGAATGCGATTAATCTTTTGCGACACCACAGAATATATTGCGTCCTCTGTGCGACTGGTGCTTGCAACTGACCCGGTATCTTTATACCACGGGTGTCTATCATCGTCCGTTGTTACAATAATATTGCACACATCCGGTTTCTTCAGTTTCTCAAACATCTCTGACTTCTTCTTCAATTCATCTTTCTTTTTGGTCTCCTTTTCTTCCACCTTCTCTTTATTGCAGCAATCCCACCAGTGTTCGTCAGCGCCAGAGAATGTTTGCAAAAATTCTTCTGTCACGGATAAAGGAATGGACGGACTTGTTTCCATCAAGCGGTCGTATTCTTCTCTGTTTGTTTTCAAAAAATGCCCCGCATCCATGGTTCTGTCGTCGGGGTGTTTCGCTAATTCAATGCGAATATTGCGTGCAAATTTATCCCAAGCAATTGCAGAGACACGATGTGATTCATTGTATTCAGAGATTTTCAAATATTGCTGAATAGTAGTTAAAATTCCAATAAAAATATTCACGGACCCAATCACCATGGGTGCAAACGATTGGGTGCTGGGAGGCAAACTTCCCTGAGCAAAAGACGCTGTTCCGGAAATGGTCGAGAGAATAATTGCAGGAATAGTAAACCACGCGTGCATATACGCGTATTTTTGATGGGCTCGTGTATGAAGCCACTTGTAACACTTAGCAACGTCGCACCATTCAACAACTATTTTTTCGTTCTCTGGTGTCCAATCCACCGATATATTTGAATCCGCCATACTAGGTTGAACGGGTACTTCAGAACCAGTAGGTTCTACTAAATCGTTTGTCTCTGACATCATAATTATACAATGCAGAGAAATATTTAAACGGTATTTTCCTCAAATATTTATAATGACTAAAACAGTTTCATGTCTCTTGTATGGCGGATTGGGAAACCAGTTGTTCCAAATATTTACCACCATGGCGTATGCTTATGACCATGGCAGAGAATTGGTTTTGCCGTATGCAGAGAACTTAGGAAAACGACCTACCTATTGGAACAATTTATTGGCACCTCTGCGCAAGTATTTGTTAAAAGATTCTAACGTTTCTTCGGTTATAGTTTCTTCGGTAATGCAACTTGACGAACCATATATTCAAGAACCGCACCATGATGTGCAGCATATTGTGCTAAATGGTTATTTTCAAAGTCCCAAATACTTTCACCACCGAAAGTCCCAAATTCTTAGAGAGCTGGGGTTTATCGAAGAAGGCTTTCTTTCTAAACATGTATCTCTGCACTTTCGCCGCGGAGACTACAAACAATTGCCGGACTGTCACCCCGTTTTGCCCATTGATTATTATATGTCTGCATTAGATTACATAACCACGGTTGCACGCGTATCCACAGTATTATACTTTTGTGAAGATGAAGACCACGACGACATTATGAGAGACATCGAAGTGTTAAATAAATCCTTTCCCACAATAGTGTTTAAAAGTTGCAAGTGTTCTAGCGATTGGCAAGAAATGATGGTTATGAGCGCATGCGAACACAACATTATTGCAAATAGCAGTTTCAGCTGGTGGGGCGCTTACTTGAACCCAAATCCACATAAAATCGTGTGTTATCCGGCAACATGGTTTGGGCCCATGATTCCAAAGGATGTCTCTGACATGTTTCCATCAGACTGGATAAAAATATAATCCAATGATATATGGAAGCCTTTGGCAAAATAAAGCAAATAGTCCAACAAGTATCATTTATAAAAAAATCCATTGTTTTCAAGCTTGAACAACTCAAACACATATATGCGGACATGGTAAAAATGAACAACAACAAAAAAATATTTCTTATTTGTTTAGAGTCATTTCATTTCCAATATAAAGTGTTTAACGTTGAGTTAGATAATTTAGAGCGCGTTTATTTATTGCTAACAAATCGAGCATATTATGATTATTCATGCACCTATGGTTTGTTGCATAAGATATACGAAGAATATGGTATTGTAGTACCCACCAAAAGAGCACATAAACCATACAAGGACCTGGAACCATTTGCCGAATACGAATTGGAGGATATTTATTTAGTGCATGACAATGCAGTTGAATTATTGGATGGTTTAAAAGCCAGGTTTGCAGAGAACAGTGATATTATTACCACGTATAAAACCAAATTGCTAACTGGCATTCATATATTGAGCTTTGTGAAGACGCTGGAATACGACAACAACGTATTGCATGACCGCATTCAATTGTATGACAGTTATTTCCAGTTTTATTACGATTCGCAATTAAAATACTTTTCTGAATTATTGTCAAAGTTGAAGGCATTCATGTCGCAAATAGATAGTGAAATTCGTATTCCGGTAGAGGCAACCATTGAAGAAAGTGACACTATTACTCAAGTTAGCGAAGATGCGTGCATTGTTCAAGAACCAATGGTTCAAATGCAAACAGAAGAACCTACGGTTCTAAGAGAAACAACTGTTTTATCTCTAACAGTTGCAGAGTTACACAACCAACCAGTGGAATTAGTAGAGGCTCTAACAACCATTCAAAAACATTTAGACCATGAAACCATCTCATCTGATTCTGGTTCGGACGCCATTGAAAACGCTATTCAAGTTATACACCCCGACGACACCGCAACAAAAAAGGTTCGAAAACGACGGAACGAAGCGTAAAGGAACGAACAGCGTAAAGGAACGTTAATAAAAATATAATGTCAGAGCATATGTATGACATTATAATTTACGTAATTATAGTGGTATTAATTGTTCGATTTTTGTTTGTTCATATAAAATATCCATTTTGGAGTTGCATGCCGGTTCATCATGTCTACGATTTCATGTTTTTAAAGCAACCATTTCCAATGAGGCATAAATATACAAACCCATTGCTTATCAAATCCATTCCGTTCTTAGATTTAAACGACACTTATTTGAAATACTTTGTGGAATTGCTGCAAGCCTCTTACATTCAAGACGACACCATTCTCTATACCATGGAACAAAAACATGCGAGAGCTTATTTAACGGGACATAACGACCCCACATTTGTATCGTTTTATTGCAATCCGATTTACAAGGCTGTAAATACAGAAGACCTTTTGCCAGCAATCAACGTGTCATTGGTTAAAGAGCCCGTTGGGTGTGCAGCCTCTTATCCCGTAACTATGAACGGCAGTGTTCGATTGAATTATATTACATTTATTGGAGCCAAAGAAGATAAAGTGGTTAGAGAGCTTATTGCCACCCACGATTATAATGTTCGCAGGCACAATCCGGACATTCAGGCTTGTTTAATTAAAAAGGAAGCCGGCGCCTGTGACGGTGTCAAACCACTGCTTACATTTCATACCAAAATGTGCTTGATTCCGCGATTTCTCTGCAAAGCGACCTCCGGTTTATGCAAAGTAAAAGAGATTGTTCAAGTATATCGACAAAACTGGGATGTAACCATGGACTTGTTACATAGCTTATCTAATTGCTTCTCTATTACAATTGATATTGGAGCACTAAAAGCGCGAATTGATGCCCAAGAATGGTACGTTTATGCCTATTGCTACCGGGGTGTTACTCTGGCAATGTATTTCATTGAAGACGCACACATGCTCTACGAAGAAACAGGACACAAGGCTCTGCGACTGGTTGCCTCTATTAATAATGGATTAGACCCTGTAAAATTCAACGCGGGATTTCAGGATTGTTTGCGACGCATTGTGAAATCTAATTTAGACTTTAAAATGGTCATCATGGACTGCATTGGGGATACCAAACAAATACAAATGGACAAAACGTTGTGGCAAACGTCGGGGGCGTATTATTTAATTAACATGGCACAGCCTAACGCAGCCGACGAGTTTTACGAACGCGCTTTCGTTTTGGTTTGATGCGTTTATTTGTTTTCTTGGTTTTATTTCCGCCTCTATATTCATCTCTATCATTATCATTCATTTTATTAAATAATATAGATCGTTCTCTTTGCTGTTGCTCTTCACTAAGTTGTTTATATTCATCTGAATTAATTAAACTAGTAGTTTCTATTGGTTTTGATAATTTACTTCTTAACGTTGTTGCAAGCTTTGTTTTTGCGCTTTCAAACTTTGCTTTTGCGTTTCTTGCTGTATTTCCTATCTTTTCTCCAAACTTTGTTTTTGCGTTTTTTACCATATTTTCCATGTTTGTTGCGTTTTTTGCTGCATACACATTATTAGTGCTTGGTTTATTATCTACTTTAATTGCTAATTCATTAACCTGTTGGGATAGTTTTTCAACAAGTTCTACCAGCTTATCTATTTTATCTGGTTGAGTGCTTTGTACCGGTTGTTCAGTGCCTTGCACAGGTGGTTCAGTGCCTTGCACAGGTGGTTCAGTGCCTTGTACCGGTGGTTCAGTGCCTTGTACAAGTGGTTGGTCAAGTGGTATTATATTGTCGGAAAACTGGTCTGAAAAGTATGTTTTAACAAGTCTCATGAATCCAGGAGATTTTAATATTTTTTCAGCAATTTTTTTTTCTTCATCGTCTTTAAATATATCATTAACGTTTATTTGACTAGTGATTTCATTAAATTTTGTAATATCATTGCCAGTGCCGCCTGTTTTTTTATTTTTTTCTTTTGCCATTTCAGCCAGTTTTTTTATTAGTTCGTTATTTATATTTATTCTTTTAATATCGTCCTCTGTATTTACAACAATATATTTTGTTCTTTTATCAAGTCTGTTACTTGGGGTTGTATATATTTTTTTACCATCTATTATTTCAACTTCTGGGGCATCCAATACGTATCCAATACGTTTTTCAGCTTTCTTAACATAATTTGGGTCATAGGTAAATAAATCAACCAATTGCTTTATTAGTGTTCCAGGTGGTTCAAGTGATATTTTATGTTTTTCAAAGTATTTCTCTGCATCCACCTTGTTATTAATTTTGAAATCCATTAAATTGCCTTCATTATCATAATATCCAGTTACTTCGATTCCATATGGTTTTCCACCGCGCATATATAATAGTGATAGATGAAACAATAATATCCAAAATAACCATTCAATAAAAGGAGGGGGTTCTTATGTCCGCTTCGCGGACTGAAAAGGGCGTAAGCCCTCCCAAAGGGAGGGGGTCGTAGGGGGAACGTAGTTCCCCTACCCTTATTCGGGGTCCGAGAAATACACGTCCCGATACTTTTCCATCTCTGCATCGGTAATTACTTCATGCATAAATTTTTTCAAGGCATAGTCGGGTCGTTCCAACATTTCCACAATAAAGTGAATTGAATACATTCCACACTCGGACCCGCCCTGTTGGTGTGTTATATCATTTTTGTAATACTTAAACTCAATGCCTCTCGCTTTTCCCTGTTCCATCACGGTTTGCACCAGTTGTTTAATTTGTTCCGGGTAGTTTTCATTGGCACTATCAAAATACATGATTGTCTTCTTGGGCACATCAATAAACATGGATATCCAGTGTTTGCCAGGTTTATTGTGGGGGTCCGTGTTAAACACACATCCATATCTCTGTTTCCCCTGTTTCAGTAAGGTTTCTAAATGAAATTTGCACAAATTGTTTTCAACACATGTACCGGTGCTTTTATCCACAATAAAATTGTAATCAATGGGCGTTGTTCCTAAATACTTAAAATCAGAGAACTTTTGCTCGTATTGTTTCATAACACTATCAATATCGAAGTTGGAGAGCCATTCGTTTTTGTTTTTAATCCATGATGGCGGGTGTTCCGGCGCAAATATTTGTTTTTTAATTTGATTTCTCAGAGTTGTGTCATCGATTTGGTTAATCCAGCAGCGTTCGTCGTCGCAATCCAGTCGCATTCGCAGTTCGTGCCACACTAGAGCCGGCTTTGTTGCTAGAACCTTATTGTTAGGATGGTCTTTATTGTATTCGTCTCTAATTTTCATGATGATGTTTGCAGTCATGCATGTGCCTTTATGGATAGTTTTATTTCGAACAGCGGGACTGCAATTGACAACCTTCTTCTTAGATTTATTCTTTCTTTTTGGTCCCATACTATATAATGGCGTCAGATACAAAGGTTCCAGTTAGATACGTTCCTAAAACATTATCAACTAAGGATAAAATAAAGCAGCTTCTAGGTTTAATGAAAAGCCGCAAAGCGTATAAAAAAGGCAAATATGTTACCAGAAAGCATGTGGCGTCGTTTCATTCCAAACCATCCGGACACGTTGCCAAGGCTTTAAAAATGTATAAAGTTAATTCCATGAAACCGTCTGTCGCACTTGCCAAAGCCACCAAGTGTAATATAAAGACACTGAAAAAAATCGTCAATAAGGGAGAGGGCGCGTTTTATTCGTCGGGGTCGCGACCTAATCAAACCGCACAATCGTGGGGGCATGCACGTTTAGCCAGTGCGCTCACGTCGGGAAACGCGGCCATTATTGATTATCGAGAATTAGAGGCGGGATGCGACCACAGGGGACCAGCGTTCAAGGGTGCATTGCGGGCATTAAAACGCGGCCGACCCAAGCCCAAACATATAAGTGTATAAAAAATAGGAGCCTTTGGGCAACTTACCTTGATTAACTTACCTTGAATATCTTACCTTGAATATCTTATTTGCATTTACAGTACATCCAGTGGGCTCCGCAGCGTTCGCAGTAGTCAGAATAGTTTATTTTAGGGTAATGTTTATTTATAATAGCGTCTGCTTTTGCACACTCGGCCAGAAAAGCTTTTACCAAGGTTTGGTTAATATCAGGCCATCCATTTGCCGAGGCGTGTGATTGATTGAATTCGCATACTTTATTGCGTATTACAGTAGCAAACTTATCAAATTCCGCCGAAACATTGTTTTCCAATAAATATGGTAATTTGCGGTTCATGAATCGGAACAAGTCATATGCAGTTTTAATTCTGCCTTCAATTCCCTTGGCGTCGTGATGTTTATCCAGCAATATTGTGACTTTGGCAACAAATTTGTTTTTATACATACCATACAGCAATTGTTCTTGAACCTCCTCCTCCTCCTTCTGCATCTTGCGACTTTGACTTCTGGTAATAACGGGCATCTTTCAATGAATAGAATAATTATATTTTTGTAATTACCAACATTGCAAATAAATATTTCAATTTTATAATTTTAATTTATTAATTTCAATTTATTATAATCAATAAAAAAACGTTTTTGTTATTGATTTTTATTGTTGCTTTTATTTGGTCGCTATTGCTTTGGTCGCTTAAAGCTTTTTTCGCTAATGCTTTAAGCAGTCTTTTTCACAATAGTCTTCTTCACAACAGTCTTCTTTACTTCGGCAACAGGCTCAGGCGCAGGCGCAGCAGGTGCCTCAACAGGCTTAGGCACAGGAGCCTCTGTAGGCTTGGTAGCAACCTTAACAACAGGCTTAGGTGCAGGAGCAGGTGCAGGGGTATCAGGCTCTTCATCGCTATCTGCGACCTGAGTGCTAATAGGCGCCTTAGTCTCGGGTGCAGGAACCTCCGCAACATCATTCTCGTCATGGGTTTCAATCGCGGTCTTGTCCTCCTCCGACAACTCAATCTGGCACTTGCCAAACACGCTCACATTCTCTCTGGGCTTCACCACCGCCTGAACCAACTTCCAGGTAACGCCCCATCCCTTGCCGCCAATCCAAATACCGCCGCACTGCAACACGCATGCAACATTGGATAGCTTGGGAACAAGATGACTGGGAGTAATCTCGTCGTTGTCGCAAGGGAACAGCAAGGTGCCCTTGGTATCGTATAGCTCGACATTCCATTTATTCTCCTTCTCGTAAAATGGCACCTTGGCACTAATACTGGGACTCTTGGTTAAATCAGCCTTCTTGGTGCCCTTAATCTTGGGATACTTCAAAATAGGGAAGAAACTATACTTGAGAATATCCATAGTAAGCTTCTCGCCCCACCACAACTCGGAATTCTTAACCGCCTCATTCAAAATCGCAGTCTCAAACGCCTGCATCTTCTGCAGGAATGCATTGGTGTTAGCATTCGCATACTCCTCATTGGGAAAGGTCAGCGACAAACTGAACTTGCCATCACTCACACCGGTATCCTTATCCACGAAATCACTAATGCCCCAAGTAGTCAGCAAGGGAGTCTGAACGTGCAAACCACGACCAGTTTGCTGACTGATAATATTAACTGACTTGCCACCCTTGTCATTGACCTTGGGGGGAGTGAAACGAACTGACTCGGGAACCCAATCAGCGGACTTAAGAACGAGAGACTTGTTGGCGGACATTTTACTAACTTGCTTGGTATATATAGTGTGCTGGCTTTAAATGTGTTTTGTTGTTGTATTATGCTTTCTGGAAACTACTTTTTCAAAAAGTTCAATTTTATGACCAAAACGTGGTTTCATGCACTATCGGGTTCCCTTATTTTAAAGCAGTTGATTTGTCAATTTGCGACATTTGCGCAATATTGCGAATAATTTTGGCTTTGTTTTCTTCCATTTCTTTGTCTGACACACCACCCAGCAGTTGTCGCATAATGCGGGCATATTCGGTCTTTTTGTCTTCGTCCGAGCAAAAGTCCGGGTTTGCGTCTTTCCAAATTTTAAGATTGGAAAAGCTCTGGTTTGCCACAATATTAATTGCCTTCTCTATGATTGCCTTGGATTCATCATTGGTCCATTTATCTTCGTTTTTTACATATAAGGTTTCGCGTTTTACATCCGTACAATGCATGGGTCGTTTGGTTAATTCCATGTCTCTATACGCCTTATCTATAATTCGTGTAATTGCCTCTGCATGTCCCAAATGCTGAAACATTTTAATATCATCCAAGCTAATTGGAATCGACTTTGCAAACGCTGTTATATCCATGGCGTCTTTACATTTTTCGTTCAAAAACATGTTCAAATTAAACGACACTTTATTATTGTTAATTGTATTATTATTATACACGATGGGTGGTGCATTTAAAGCAACCGTTTTGCATATTTCAATAAGTTGTTTATCTCTGTCCGCGTTTTGTTGAAACAAGTTTATTAGCATGGCTTGCCCCGATGCCAGCATTTCTTGGTTAATTGCAATGCGGTCCATAAACATTTGGTCTTGTTCATCTACTTTTTGGGTTCGACTGCGTTTGGCGGGGGCGCCATATTCATAAAATGTAGTGGATTTTTTTAACAATTCTGCGCGAATCTCTGTATCCGATTTTGTTTCTTCTGCAATTTTTGCCTTATAATGCAATAATTGTTGTACGGTTGTCATGACTTTGCCGTATTTGTATCGAATGTATCCATATATGGTATTCTTTTTGGCACACATGCACATGTATTCAAACTCTTCTTCTATGGAACATAAATAGACCCATACCGGATTGATGTCCTTTTCTTTGATTATGAATGAAAATGTTCGAATGCGGGTCATTATATACACTCTAAAGATAGTCTTTATGTGATTCGCAATTTCATTGATTTTTCAAGCGCTCAGATAATTTTTGTCCAAAAATGTCCGGCGCACTCAAACCAAAAAATGTTACGATGGATGGTTTCGTTTTATTCAATTTATTTATAAAAAAGTTCGGCTGCCGCTCAGATAATTTTCCTGTTTTTTTGCGAAAATTTATGCTAACAAGTGAGACCATAACCTGTTTTTTTCCGTTTTATCTGAGCGCTCAGATAAAAATGTCCAAAAAAATGTCCAGTCCTACAACGCGTGTAGAGAAAAGTTTATAAACCCCTCCAAAAATCGCCCCTACAAGCGTTTTCGCAAAAATGTCCAAAACGGCCCTTTCCTAAAACGCGCTTTATTTCGTTGTTCATGGAAGTCAAAAAAGTCCCGCTTTTCTTCAATAAAAAGTGTTACCATGTTTGCAGTGGTTCTTGAATGGTTCTTGAATGGTTGATAAATTTTTTTTACAAAAACTAAAAACAAAAGTCGATTCACTTTTTACAAAATGGACATTTTTGGATTTTCGAAAAATGTCCAAAATCAAAAAGTTCAAAAAGTCTTTAAAATGGCTTGAATTTTGCATTCTACAATATCGATATAAAAATCGGATGTATTTTACAAACCCCCGGAGGAGGGCATAGAGACAATGGAGAAAACCATGGATTTTAAACCATAAAGTGAAGGGTCATGGTAAGGACGTCCAATTATGATAACAACATTATCAAAGCATATTCACTAACATATCACAAACCAGTTTTTCAGCGCTCAGATAATTTTTGTCCAAAAATGTCCAAAAATTTTTAGAGATTTTTTGTTACCATATATGGTTTGCGTTTAAAAAACATTTGAATAAAAAAGTTCGGCTGCCGCTCAGATAATTTTCCTGTTTTTTGACAACTTTTTATGGTAACAATCCTTACCATAACATAAAAAATCCTGATTTATCTGAGCGCTCAGATAAAAATGTCCAAAAAAATGTCCGGTCCTACAACGCGTGTAGAGAAAAACTGCAAAAATCCTTCAAAAATCGTCCCTACACGCGTTTTCAGAAAAATGTCCAAAACGGCCCTTTCCTAAAACGCGCTTTATTTCGTTGGTTTGGTGGTCCAAAAAAGTCCCGTTTTTCTTTACAATTTTTTGTGACCATGTTTGCAGTGGTTTTTGAATGGTTCTTGGATGGTTAATAAATTTTTTTTTACAAAAACTAAAAACAAAAGTCGATTCACTTTTTACAAAATGGACATTTTTGGATTTTATAAAAATGTCCAAAATCAAAAAGTTCAAAAAGTCTTTAAAATGGCTTGATTTTTGCCTTCTACAATATGGATACAAAAATTGAATGTATTTTACACACCACTGGAGGAGGGCATAGAGGGCATCGAGAAAGGCATGGAGGCCCAAATGTCATGGTAAGGACAAGCAAACATAGTTGTTATAATTACAAAGCATATTCAGTAACATTACTTAAACCGAATTTTCAGCGCTCAGATAATTTTTGTCCAAAAATGTCCAAAAATATTTTACCAAAATTTATTACCATGCATGCTTTGCACTTAAAAAAATATTCGAAGAAAAAGTTCGGTTGCCGCTCAGATAATTTTCCTGTTTTTTGACAACTTTTTATGGTAACAAATGTTAGCATAACTTGAAAAAATCCAATTTATCTGAGCGCTCAGATAAAAATGTCCAAAAAAATGTCCAGTCCTAGAACGCATGTAGCAAAAAGGTTGCAATAACCCCCGAAAATTGCCCCTACATGCGTTTTCGCAAAAATGTCCAAAATAGCCCTTTCCTAAAACGCGCTTTATTTCGTTGGTTTGGTGGTCCAAAAAAGTCCCGTTTTTCTTTTCAAAAAGTTGTGACCATGTTTGCAGTGGTTCTTGAATGGTTCCTGAATGGTTGATAAATTTTTTTTTACAAAAACTAAAAACAAAAGTCGATTCACTTTTTACAAAATGGACATTTTTGGATTTCATAAAAATGTCCAAAATCAAAAAGTTCAAAAAGTCTTTAAAATGGCTTAATTTTTGCCTTCTACACTATGGATACAAAAACCTACCAAATCCAAAAAGGGCCCAAAGGGACTTTGTAGTAAAATTAAAGCCGAATAACCTTGCAATCGTTGGCAACCACGCGTCCTGGAATCTCTGTTACTTGTACATTGGCAACACGCGTATAAATAATTTGCGACAATGGTTCATATTTGGCCTTCGAATGTATTTTGCACACGTATGCACAGCGTTTCAGTACTTGCCTTGGAACGGATTTATTGTGAATGCATGTAAGAACAACGTGACACGAAGGACTGTTCTCAACGTGAAACCATATATCATGTTGAGAGGCACAAGACACCAAATCCGTGTTTTCTTGCGCATTTTGACCAATATTGATGGTATATGTAGTATTGTCAAATGTAAAAAAATCGGTCTTCATTGTTATAGTAATAGTATTTTATATTTTATATGCCTTTATAAATCGATTGTTTCTGAATATTCCATACTGACACTTGCCATTTTCATAGACGCGAATCCCCTTTCCATGAAACTTTCCATTTTTAAATTCACCCTCGTAATAATCGGGCAACTTGGACCCGTAGTCATATATACCTTCACCGTGCTCTAATCCGTTCTTAAACTCGCCAATATAAACTGGATTACGCACCTCGCAACTCTCGGTAATTGGATAAATAAACTTTCCGTATCCATGTGGCTGTCTCATTGCATTTACTTCGCCTTCATAAATTGTGCCATTTTCATACACAATTTTCTTATGTTTATGTTTGTAGGCAATTAGCAACAATAATGGAATTAACACACTATACCATGTTGCAGCAAACAACATATGATACACAATTGTATGTAAGACAATATTAATTAACATTTTGGATTAAATGCATTTGATTATTATTGCATAATAATAATCAATTTTCTCTCTCGCAATACAGTATAAATGAGCCCTTATACATTTTTGCTTGGTTGTCTTGGCGCAAGACTTGCGTTTGCCTATGTGGCATCTATGTATCCTATTCCACTTGCGTACATTGCTTCTCTCATCTCAGTTGGATTCTTTTACATATATTTTACTGGTTCCAGACCCGTCGGAATAGAGACCGGCGGCAAACCTATTTGGTGGAATTCACTAAGACCTTTACATGGATTTATGTATGGATTGTTTGCATATGCGGCATTTAACCATTATTCAAAAGCATGGACCATTATTGTTGCAGACGCGGCCATCGGCTTGGCAGCATGGCTGAAACATTATTATTAGAAGAAACCTACGGATTCAGCACCTTCGGTGCCTATGTCTCCTTGCCACTTCCCTTATACCAGCCACCGTAGGTGGCTGGAGAATACATGTTTGCGCTCTCGCTGGACACGATAGTGTCTAGCGTATTAGGAAGGATTAAAAGCGGTAGCCGCTTTGCGGCTGAATAACTACGTTTCCTTTATACATAAACAGTTTGCACAGGTCCCATCATTCCATACTTGAGGTCCATTTCTCTGTAATGAACGTGGCTCTTAATGGTCTTACCCCCGGGAACCACATAGTCAGTTCCCTTATTGAATGCCAGCTTGGCAATACCATCAATATTGGCTTGTGTTACGCCACTATTGCTGTAATCGTCGTATGCCTGTTCCACCTCTGGATTCGAGGTGCCTTGTTTTACCTCATCCTTCGGTTTAGAGGTCACCTCATCCTTCGGTTTAGCAGACCAATACACAACCTTGGCTTCAGGACTGACGCGCACATCGACGACAGTATCCCCCACATTGGTTTTTAAAGGAACAAGTGCAGAGGGCATTACCGTTTCACCTAAAAACGGCAACCACGTGTCTCTCTGCAACGCCAAGTACAAGGCGCACGCGGCAAATACCACATAGATGCCAGTATCAATAGCAACGCGCTTTCTAAATACGCGGAAAAACACCAACGACAAATATTCGGCCAAGTTGTATCCGAGAGCCATGACCCCGTAGTGCAGCGCACTAAATATAACTACCCCAGTAATAATCATATGCAACGTATATTTGCTCATTATATTATAGGTCTCGTTTTATTTTGGCAAATTTGGTAGCAAATGCAAGTTGAATCCATACACACACAAAGGATGCCAATAGTGGAACTGCATATATATTTTTATTGGTCCATTCCGCATTGGTGAGAGATAATAAAAACAATGCAAAGCTTGTCCATCCAACAATAAATGTGTTTTCAAATACTAATAGATGGTTTTTAAATCTCTGACTGAGCTTTAAATCAAATGTTTGAACTTTGTTGGCTTTGGCAAAATATGCGTCAATTACGGTTATTAGGCTATATGCCGTAACAAATACCACACAAAATATGCTGGCTAAAAATGCATAGTAATACATGGTTGGCAGCGTCGGCAATATAAATATTTCGCGGTTCATTCCGATAGAAACGAGAGACAAGAAGTATATAACCGACAACATGACGTATCCAATTAACTTGTAATGGGGTTCCTTTACGTAAATGAATGCAATAATATAAAAAAAGATAAACAAAACGAGAGAAGCGTTACAGTCCATTATATATTTGTTAGGGATTTTACATATTGTTCGAGGTCATTTTCAATAGCGTTTATAGCAATTGTATTGCTTAAAGAATTAGCATTTGAATATTGGTTTTCAATAATGGATTTGTATTTATGCAATCGAGGGTCTTCTATAGGAGGCTCTACTTTGGTGAATATATCAATGGTATAGTGAATTATTAATACAATTAATATAGAGATGATTATTATGTTGAACATATATGAAATACAAATAAGTATTTAATATATCCTTTTCCGCATAAAAAAGAACAGTTTATTTTTGTTGTTTCTTGGATTTTTTGTTTTTGCGTTGTTGCTTCTTGGACTTGGAACCGCCCTTCTTGGACTTTTTGGACTTTTTGTTGTGCTTTTTGGAACCGCCATTAGAGACAGGAGCGGGAGCAGGAGCAGCCTTAGCCTCCGCTTCTTCAGCCAGCTTCTTAGCTTCAGTATCATCTTTAAATCCTAACAAATCTTTTGCACTATCTATGAATGAACTAGTAGCATTAGTAGCATTAGTAGCATCAGTAGTAGCATTAGTAGCATTAGTAGTAGAGCTCATTCTATATAAGACCCCCAGAAAAAAAGCATTGATAGCATAAACTATTTAAATGTATTTTGCATAATATATTATCTCTAAATGACCACAGTTATTATTGTTGATAAGCACGGCAAGCCTAAATCCGCGACCATAAGTTCAGCCGAAGAGTTGTATAAAAAGTGCGGCTTTAAAACCGATAAAGGGTTTGCCCTGGCACATACATGGACTTTGGTGTTTAACGATGTTGAATATAAACTGGACGTGTATGGCAAAACTGACGGTAAAGCCGGGTCCGAAAATAAATACGAGTTTCCGCCTCCCATTGATAATACATTGTTTTTTGGAAGCTGTGCTGTCATTGGACGCGCAGATGACAAATACATTAGTATAAGCGTAAGCGAGTTTAATGATATTATGGAACACTTGCAAGGTGGCTATTCGGATTTGGAAGAGGAGTCCGATGAATCTGAGGAATCCGACGAACTAAACATGCCTAAAACCAAAGAGGGCTACGTTAAAGACGGATTTATTGCGTCAGATAGCAACGAAGAAGAAGAAGAGGAAGAGGAAGAGATTGTTGTTAAACCTAAACGCGGTCGTGCTAAAACCGGAGGTAGCTCTGCTAAAACCGGAGGTAGCTCTGCTAAAACTGGAGGTAGCTTTGCTAAAACCGGAGGTAGCTTTGCTAAAACCGGAGGTAGCTCTGCTAAAACCGGAGGTAGCTCTGCTAAAACCGGAACCGAAGAAAAGAAAACGAAGCCTAGTGCAAAGAAAAAGAAGGAAAAGGAAGAACCAGTTTATGCTGTGTATGTGGAAGAATTAACCGAAGACCCATACTTTGAATAAGATGCATGTTTTGACTTGTAAGGTACATTATTTGACTTGTAATGCACGTTATTGGATTTATTCGGCGTATATGGCTTGTAAGAATTATTCGACTTGTAAGAAGTATTTGGCTTGTAAGAAGTATAAGGCTTATAAGAAGTATTGGATTTTTTATTGTCATGCGATTTATTCAAATACTTATTATATTCGCTGTGTTTAGTAAGTAATACTATATCCACACACTTTACATTGGTGACAACACTAACAGGAACCCACTTTTTGAACTTGGCATGATACACGCAGTTCATGGTATAATTTTTTTGTAAATCAACATACTTATCGGGTCTTACATTTTGAAACGTGTCTTCGTCTTCACTTTCTTCTCCGTAATCAATATTATTATTTTCCCGAATGTTTCGAAACAGAGAATTCATGTATTTTGATAATGCAATGGACCCAATGTATGCAATATTTACATACACATTGTTGTTGGCATAGAGATGATATACATCGTTTTGCAAATCCGCTTTCACATTGAAGACCGCAGTTTTTAGTGACATTTGCGCACCATGGTCCAAGTCGGTTCGCGGAAATAAGATATCATCTTCGCCTGCAAATACCACTTGTTCTTGTTTTTTCTTGTAGGTGTGGTTTAAATATGGCATAATAGATGACGAACTGCGAAACTGGACGTGGTGCGTAATGTATGCAGTTTGGCTAGTAATGGATTCGTAGAATGACAATGACTCAAGCATAGTCTCTGCACCTTGAACCATACACATGTAT
>JACCDP010774519.1_pt1 | contig 17551 bp, 17 predicted proteins | sample 7445841 | NCBI WGS metagenome assembly JACCDP01 (sample SAMN15323441, study PRJNA562643) | freshwater metagenome | isolation source: river surface water | place: USA:Blue River Watershed | collected 2017-08-17 | reverse complement strand
GGGCGTGCCCGACAGTGTGCTGGTCAGCGTGGGGGGTGGGGGGCTGATCGGCGGCATCGCGGCCTGGTTTGAAGGCCGCTCAGGCGTGGTGGCGCTGGAGCCCGCAAATGCGCCCACGCTGTTCAAGGCACGCGAGGCCGGCCAGCCGGTGGATGTGGATGTGAGCGGCGTGGCGGCCGATTCGCTGGGCGCGCGGCGCATCGGGCAGATTGCATGGCAGGTCACGCAACGGCATGTGCGCAACGCGCTGCTGCTCAGTGACGAATCCATCCGCGCCGCGCAGCTGTGGCTGTGGAAGGAACTGCGCCTGGCGGTGGAGCCTGCCGCGGCGCTGGGCGTGGCGGCACTGCAGACGGGCGCCTGTGTGCCGCGCGCGGATGAGCGCGTGTGCCTGGTGATCTGCGGCGCCAACTTCGATCCGTCGGTACTGGCCTGAATAAAATCCTCCGATGATCGACATTGCCCTGCTGCGCAAGGACCTCGACGGCGTCATTGCCGCACTGCTCAAGCGCAAGAACCCCCAGCCCTACCTGGACGTCAACGCCTTCAAGGCGCTGGAGTCCGAGCGCAAGACCATCCAGACCCGCACCGAAGAGCTGCAGGCGCGGCGCAACGCGCTCAGCAAGCAGATCGGCGCGCTCAAGGGCAAGGGTCAGCATGCCGAGGCCGATGCGGCCATGGCGGAAGTGAATGCGCTCAAGGGCGAGCTGGAATCGTCGGCCGCGCGGCTTGAACAGATCCAGCACGAGCTGACGGCCATGCTGCAGGCGGTGCCCAACCTGCCGCACGACAGCGTGCCGGTGGGCAGCGACGAACACGGCAATGTGCTGCTGCGCCAGTGGGGCACGCCGCGGCAGTTCGACTTTGCGGTCAAGGACCATGTGGACATCGGCGAGCCGCTGGGTCTGGACTTCGAAACCGGCGTCAAGCTCTCGGGTGCGCGCTTTACCGTGATGAAGGGCGGCATGGCGCGGCTGCACCGGGCGCTGGCGCAGTTCATGCTGGACGTGCAGACGCAGCAGCACGGCTACACCGAGTGCTACACGCCCTATGTGGTGAATGCCGAGACGCTGCGTGGCACCGGCCAGCTGCCCAAGTTCGAGGCCGACCTGTTTGCTGCCAAAAAGGGCGGGCAAGAGGGCGAGGCCGGCAGCGACGACCACGCGCTGTACCTCATCCCCACCTCTGAGGTGTCGCTGACCAACTTTGTGCGCGACACGGTGGTGGCCGAATCGCAGCTGCCCATCAAGCTGACCGCGCACACGCCGTGCTTTCGCTCCGAGGCGGGCAGCGGCGGGCGCGATGTGCGCGGCATGATCCGCCAGCACCAGTTCGACAAGGTCGAGATGGTGCAGATCGTCCACCCCGAGCACAGCTACGCGGCACTGGACGAGATGACCGGCCATGCCGAGGCCATCCTGCAGAAGCTGGGCCTGCCGTACCGCGTGATGCTGCTGTGCACCGGCGACATGGGCTTTGGCGCCACGCGTACCCACGACCTGGAAGTGTGGCTGCCCGCGCAGAACACCTACCGCGAGATCAGCTCGGTGTCCAACTGCGAAGGCTTCCAGGCGCGGCGCATGCAGGCGCGCTTCAAGAACGCGCAGGGCAAGAACGAGCTGGTGCACACCCTCAACGGCTCGGGCCTGGCCGTGGGCCGCACGCTGGTGGCGGTGCTGGAGAACTACCAGAACGCCGACGGCTCGGTGACGGTGCCCGAGGCGCTGCGCCCGTACATGGGCGGCGCGGAGCGCATTGCCGCTTGAGCTAGAATCCGCGGCTTCGCACCACGCGAACCGCATTCAGGAGAGGTGGCAGAGTGGTCGAATGTACCTGACTCGAAATCAGGCGTACGTGCAAACGTACCGTGGGTTCGAATCCCACCCTCTCCGCCATAGACAATGAAAGACGCGCCCTCGGGCGCGTTTTGTTTTGTGTGCTCAATCCCGCGCGCCCCAAGCCCTCAGGCAATGTAGGAAAAGCCGGTGCATGGCTTTGCCCGCGAGCGGGTTGGCATTAGCCTGTGCCCTTGTATCGACAACGCTTGTGCGGGGTGGCTGACATGAAGATGGCGATCTGGGCTGTGTTTGTGGTGCTGGCGGTGCTCTGGTCGGGCTTCGTGGCGTTGGTGCTTGGCCTGACCGGGTGGCTGGCGCAGGCACTGGTGTCTGGTGGTGCGACTGACCTCGCCGATGTGGCGCGCACCGTAGCGCAGTGGCCGGTGCCGGCCTGGGTGGCGTTCTGGGTCGATCCCGCGCTCATCAAGGCCCTGCAGGGTGCGGCCCTGTGGTCGCTGGACCTGCTGCACGGCTTGGCGCCGCATCTGGGCGTGGTGATCGGATGGGTAGCCCCGCTGGTGTGGCTGGGTTGGGGGGCCGGGCTAGCGGTTTTGCTGGCGCTTACGCTCGCGGCGCACTGGTATGCCGGGCGCCGCAGCCGCATGCCGCTTGCGGCGGGCACGCGATGAAGCCCGCCCAAAGCCGCCTGCTGCGGTTGTTCATCACCGGGGTGTTGGCCGCGCTGCCGCTGGCGGCCACCGTGCTGGTGGTGGGCTGGTCGCTGTCGCTGCTGGTCAAGGTGCTGGGCCCGGGCAGCGCCTTCGGCTCGGCGCTGTCGTCGCTCGGGTTGGGCGTGGCCGGCTCGGAATTCATGGGCTACCTCATCGGCATCGGCATCATCGCGGTGCTGCTGGTGGCGCTGGGCGCGCTGGTCGAGATGGGGCTGCAGCGCGGCGTGGTGCGGCTGATCGACCGGCTGCTGCGACGCATTCCGATCATCCGCACCGTGTGGGATCTGGCCCAGCGCATCACCGACCTGCTGGACACGCGCAAGGACGACGGCGCGCGTTCGATGGACCCGGTGTGGTGCACCTTTGGCGGGGATGGCGCAGGCAACGGCCAGGGCGGTGTGACCGTGCTGGCGCTGCTGTCCAGCCCCGAGCCGGTGGAGGTGAATGGCCGCGACTGCCTGGCGGTGCTGGTGCCCACCGCGCCGGTGCCGGTGGGCGGGGGCCTGCTGTTCGTGCCGCGCGAATGGGTGCGCCCGGCCAACCTGGGTGCCGAGGCCGTCACCAGCATCTATGTGTCGATGGGGGTGACCGCACCCCAGTACCTGCCGCCCGCGGGCCGCACTTCCCCTTAGTGCCGCTTCGGCGTATCCTGCGTGCGGGGTAGCAACCCGGGCATTCCCGGGCATGGGCGTCTGCAGACGCCACAGACGCGCTGGAGGGCGCGGTCATGAACATCTACATCACCCTGTTCCTGCTGTTCGGGGCCTGCTTCGGGCTGGCCACGTTTTCATGGCGGCACCTGTTCAGCGAGGGCCCGCGCCCGCTGGACGGGCCGGCGCGCGGCGCAGAGCTTGCCGGGCGCACCATGTGGATGCTGATCTGCGCCTTTCTGTGGCCGATCATGGTGCTGTCGGGCCTGAACACCGCGTGGGTGCTGGCCCGGCGCAGGCAGCTCAAGCGACAGGCGCTCGCCAAATAAAAAACGCGCCTCGCGGCGCGTTTTTTCGTGGGCGGTCAGCTCACTTCACCGACACGAACCACATCTTGGGCGCGTCGTTGGAGTTGTGCACCATCGTCACGTTCTTCTTCATCGCCCACGGGCGGATCTGGTGATGGATCGGCACATACAGCGCTTCGTCGCGCACGATGGCCAGGCCCTCGCGCAGCAGCCGGTCGCGGATCAGCGTGTCGTTCTCGGTCTTGGCGCGATCGACCACGCTGTCCAGCCGTGCGTTGCTGATTCTCAGGAAGTTGAAGTTGCCGTCTGCACCGCCGGCGCGGGTGCGCGCCAGTGACTGCAGCGAATACAGCGCGTCGTAGGTGGCCACGCCCCAGCCCAGCAGGTAGGCGCTGGTGTCAAAGTTCTGGATCTTGGCGATGAAGCCCGCGAAGTTCTGCGCATTGAGCTTCACCCGCACACCGACGCGGGCCCACATGTTCACCACCGCCTGGCAGACCTCCTCGTCGTTGACGTAGCGGTTGTTCGGGCAGTCCAGCGTGAACTCGAAGCCGTTGGGGTAGCCGGCCTCGGCCAGCAGCTTCTTCGCGGCCTCCACATCCACCGCCACCGGCTTGTCGGCGTCGGCAGAGTAGCCGTTGACACCCGGCGCCACCAGCAGCATGCCGGGCACCGACAGGCCGCGCATGATGGTGCGCTGGATGGCCACGCGGTCCACCGACATGTTCAGCGCGCGGCGCACCCGCACGTCCTTGAACGGGTTCTTGCCCTTGCTGCCGTGCTTGAGCTCATCGCTGCCCATGTCAAAGCCGATGAAGATGGTGCGCACTTCCGGGCCGTCCAGGATGGAGAGGTTGGCGTTGGCGCGCAGGCGTGCCACGTCTTGCGTCGGCACGTCGGTCACGGCGTCCACGTTGCCCGCCAGCAGCGCCGCCACGCGGGTGGCGTCGGACTTGATCGGGGTGTAGATCACCTCGCTCACGTTGCCGGGCATCTTGTCCCACCACGACTTGTTGGCGTTGAGCACCAGGCGCTGGTCGGGCTGCCATTCCTTCAGCGTGAACGGCCCGGTGCCGTTGGTGTTGCGCGCAGCGTGGATGATCTCGCCGGCCTTGTAGTCCTGCACCTTCTCCGAGCGGTTCTTCGCCGCCCAGGCCTTGTTCATGATGAAGAAGTAGGTGAAGTTGTTCAGCAGCAGCGGGTTCGGCCCGTTCAGGACCACATCGATCGTGTGGCTGTCGATCTTGCGGATCTCGGTCACGCCGGCCACATAGATGCCCATGGTGCCCTGCGGCTGGCGGCTGCGGTCAAACGAGAAGATCACGTCGTCGGCCGTGAAGGGCGAGCCGTCATGAAAAGTCACGTTCTTGCGCAGGTTGAAGCGCCAGGTGGTGGCGCTCAGCTGCGACCAGCTGGTGGCCAGCGCCGGCTGGATGCGGTTGTCGCGGTCGTAGCGCACCAGCGGCTCGTACACATGCGCCATGATGTTGTTGGTGGTCGCATGGTTCTGCGAGTGCGGGTCGAGCGTGAGGATGTCGTTCTGCGCGGCCCAGCGGAAGGTCTGCGCATGCGCGGCGGCAGCGCCGAGCGCCAGGGCGCCGCACAGCAGGGCGGAACGTGCGAAAGCGGTCAGGGATGTAGGCATGGTGACTCCGGAAATGCACCGTGGAACAAGCACCGCACGCCACCCGGCCCGTCGCGGCCGGGGTGAATGCAGGCAGCCGGTTTCAGTCTAGGCAGGGCGCACGCGTGGTGGGGCGATGGTTTTCCCTAGGTGGCAGGCCGCAAGCTGCTTCTAAGCTAGCCGCGCATGACCGCCTTGCTGATCCGGTCCGGCCGCGTGCTGGACGTCCAGACCCTGCGCTACCTCCCGGACACCTCGCTGCTGATCCGCGACGGACGCATCGAGGCGATGGGCCCGCAACTGCCGCTGCCCGAGGGCGCCACCGTGATCGACGCGCGCGGCAAGACGGTGATGCCGGGCCTGATCGACTGCCATGTGCACGTGGTCGCCTCGCGGCTGAACCTGGGCGAGGTGCAGCGCATGCCCAATGTGCTGGCCACGCTGGCTTCGCTGCCCATCCTGCAGGGCATGCTGATGCGCGGCTTCACCACGGTGCGCGACGCGGGCGGCGCCGACGCGGCGATTGCCGAAGCCACCCGCACCGACATGATCCCCGGCCCGCGCATCTTCCCCTCGGGCAAGGCGCTGTCGCAAACCGGCGGGCACGGCGACTTCCGCATGCGCACCGACATCCTGGAGCCATGCGCCTGTTCGCAGAAGGTGGGCAGCCTGGCGCGCGTGGTCGACGGCGTGGACGCGGTGCGGGCCGCCATCCGCGAGGAGCTGCTGCGCGGCGCCACGCAGATCAAGATCATGGCCTCGGGCGGTGTGGCCTCGCCCAGCGACCCGATCCACTATCTGGGCTTCAGCGCCGACGAGATCCGCGCCGCGGTGGAAGAGGCGTCCAACGCCGGCACCTACGTGCTGGCCCACGCCTACACCGCGCGCGCCATCCGCCGTGCAGTCGAGCTGGGCGTGCGCACCATCGAGCACGGCAACCTGGTCGATGAGGACGCGGCGCGCGTGATGGCCGAGCGCGGTGCCTTCATGGTGCCCACGCTCATCACCTACGAGGCGCTGGCCAACGAAGGCGCGAAGTACGGGCTGCCACAGGCCTCGGTGGACAAGATCGAGTCGGTGCGCGGTGCGGGCCTCAAGGCACTCGAGACGCTGGCGCGCGCCGGCGTGCGCATGGGCCTGGGCAGCGACCTGCTGGGCGAATCCCACCGGCTTCAGTCGGACGAACTGCGCATCCGCGCGCAGGTGCTCGGCGCGGGGGCCACGCTGCAGCAGGCCACGCTGATCGGCGCCGAGATCCTGGGGCAGGGCGGTCAGCTCGGCGTGCTCAAGGCCGGGGCGCTTGCCGATGTGCTGGTGGTCGATGGCGACCCGCTGGCCGACATCGGCTGCCTGCTGGGGCAGGGTGACCGCATCGAAGCGATCATCAAGGACGGCAAGCGCTACAAGTAAGCGGCTGTCCGCGTGCCGGCTCAGCCGGCCTTGCGCATGGCGCTGGCCAGTTCGTCTTCTCCCACGGCGGCCAGCCCTTCGGCGGCGCCGACGCGGTCGCGCACTTCCTTGTTCTGGCTGAGCTTGACCTTGCCCACCAGCGAGGTCACCGCCACTTCGATGCCGACGATGTTGCGCAGCATGGTGTCGATGTAGTCGGGTGGCGAATCACCCATCTTCCAGGGCTTGGGCTGCGACGACTCGTGGTGGCGCGTGAGCCGCGCGACCACGCCGCGCACATAGCGGTCGTCGTCGTGCACCGTCAGCCGCCCGTGGGCATGCACCACCTCGTAGTTCCAGGTGGGCACCTGGCGGTGCGCTTCGTGCTTGCTGGGGTACCAGTTCGGCGAGATGTAGGCCTGCGCGCCACGAAAGATCACCAGCACGTCGCAGCCGCCGGCGCACTGCTGCCACAGCGGGTTGGCGCGCGCCACGTGGGCGGTCAGCGTGCCCTGCGGGCCGCGTGCGGGGTCGAATTCAAAGGGGATGTGGTTGGCATCCAGTGCGCCGCCGGCCTGCGTGACCAGCACCCCCAGCGGGTGGCTGCGGATGATGCGGTGCAGTTCTTCGGGGCGGGGTTCGGAGAAATGGGCGGGCAGGTACATCTTGCGGCTTGCTCGGTGGCGGTATCTGCAAACGGGGCTACATCATGGCATGCTGCGGGCTTCATTCCGCATGGAGGCTGCGATGGCGCATCCCGTGGGCACCTACCGCTATCTGGCGCTGGACCGTGTGCACTTTGGCAAGCGGGCGTGCGAGGCAATCGCAGCCGAGGTGGCGCAGCGCGGCGCCCGTCGCGTGCTGGTGGTTGCCAGCCGCACCCTGCACCGGCAGACCGAAGCGGTGCGCGACGCGCTGTCGCTGGTGGCCGCGCAGACCGTGGGCGTGTTCGACGACTGCGTGGAGCACACGCCGCGTGACTCGGTCATTGCGCTGGTGCAGCGCATCCGCGAAGCGCAGGCCGACCTGATCGTCACGATCGGCGGCGGCACCGCGATCGACACCGTGAAGGTGGCGCTGGTGTGCCTGGCCGAGGGCGTGGACACCGTCGAGGGCATGGACCGGCTGCACATGCGGGTGCTGGAAGACGGCTCGCGCTTCACGCCCGAGATCGGGCCGCCGCCGCTGCGCCAGATCGCGGTGCCCACCACGCTGTCGGCGGCCGAATTCAGCGATCTGGCCGGCTGCACCGACCGCCGCGTGGGCGCCAAGCATGCCTACACCGCTGCGGGCATCGGGCCGGCCAGCGTGATCCTGGATGCAGCGATCAGCGTGCACACGCCCGAGCGGCTGTGGTTCTCCACCGGCATCCGCGCGGTGGACCATGCGGTGGAGAGCATCTGCTCGATCGACGCGCAGCCCTACACCGACGCCACCTGCCTGCACGCGCTGCGCCTGCTGGTGCCGGCGCTGCGCCGCAACCGTGCCGCGCCCAACGACCTGGAGGGGCGGCTGCAAAGCCAGATGGGCGTGTGGCTGTCGGCGGCAGGCATCAACCGGGTGAACTTCGGCGCGAGCCACGGCATCGGCCATGTGCTGGGTGGCGCGCTGGGCATGCCGCACGGCATCACTTCGTGCGTGATGCTGCCTTCGGTGCTGCGCTACAACGCGCAGCAGCCTGCCCAGGCCCTGCGCCAGCGACTGATCTGCGAGGCGCTGGACCAGCCCAAGGCGAGCGCGGGCGACCTGATCGAGCGGCTGATTGCCGACCTGGGCCTGCCCACGCGGCTGCGCGATGCAGGCGCCAGGCAAGAAGACTTTGCAGCGCTGGCGCGCAAGGCGATGGACAGCCACTGGGTACGCACCAACCCGCGGCCGATCACCGCGCCCGAGCAGGTAGAGGAGATCTTGCGCAGTGCCTGGTGAGGCGCGCCACCCGCGCGTGGCTGTGACTCACTCGGGCCGGCGGTAGCTGCCCGGCACGCCCGACGGCGACAGCACCAGCTGCCACAGCTGGTTGTCGCGGGCGCGAAAGGTGCCTGCGCAGCACAGCAGGTAGTAGCGCCACATGCGCCGAAAGCGCTCGTCGTAGCGGTGTTGGAGTTCAGGCCATGCCGCCTCGAAGCGTGCATGCCAGGCCATCAGCGTGCGGTCGTAGTCGGCGCCGAAGTTGTGCAGGTCCTCGATGACGAAGCACGCCTCTGCTGCGGCCGTGAGCTCGGGCACCGACGGCAGGCTGCCGTTGGGAAAGATGTACTTCTCGATCCACGGATCGATGCCGCTGCCGCTGCGGTTCTTGCCGATGGTGTGCAGCAGGAACAGGCCGTCGTCCTTCAGGCAGCGGCGCGCCACCGCCATGAAGTCGCGGTAGTTGCGCTGGCCCACATGCTCGAACATGCCGACCGAGGCCACGCGGTCGAAGCGCTGCGCACCGCGCGGGTTGAACTGCCGGTAATCGGTCAGCTCAAAGCGCACCGGTAATCCCTGTGCGCGTTCGCTGCCCCAGCGCGCCTGCTCGACCGAGACGGTCAGGCCGGTGCAGTGCACGCCGTAGCGCTCGGCGGCAAAGCGCATCAGGCTGCCCCAGCCGCAGCCGATGTCCAGCAGCGTCATGCCGGGCTGCAGGTCCAGCTTGCGGCAGATCAGGTCGAGCTTGGCCTCTTGCGCCTGCGCCAGCGTGTTCGCGCGGGCCCAGTAGCCGCAGCTGTAGGCCATGGACGGGTCGAGCATGCGCTCGTACAGGTCGTTGCCCAGGTCGTAGTGTTCGCGACCCACCTGCCACGCCCGCTGCTCGGACTGCAGGTTCATCAGCCGCGACTTGAGCGCGGCAAAGATGAAGCCGGGTCGGCCCACCTCGTGGTCCAGCCGTGCGCGCAGCACCCGGCAGATGAATTCGTCGATCTGCTCGCAGTCCCACCAGCCGTCCATGTAGCTTTCGCCCAGGCCGACGCTGCCCTTGGCGAGGATGCGTGTCAGCGTATCGGGGTGGTGGATGTGAAGGTCCCACGCACGCGTGCCGTCCAGCCGCACGTCAGCCAGCGCAAGCAGCCGCCCGGCCACGTTCCATGCGCTGCTGCGTTCTGCGTCCGCGCGCGGGGTGGGTGCGTTGGTGTGGGCTGCAGCTTCAGGCGCCCGGGTGTCGAGGAACGGCTGCAGGTCCATGGGGTCGGTATGCCAAGGCACAGCCGACCTTGTACGGCGGCCGCGCCGGTATCGCCATGAGCCGGCGCACCCCTGCGCCCGAAGGCAGGGGCAGTGATGTCAGCCTTGCGCGGCCTCGTCCCGCAGCAGGCGGCGCAACAGCTTGCCGGCCGGGTTCTTTGGCAGCTCCGCGCGAAACTCGATCTCGCGCGGGTACTTGTACGGCGCCGTCTGCCGCTTGGTGAATTCCTGCAGCTCGGCCACCAGCGCAGGCGACGGCCCGAAGCCCGTGCGCAGCACCACATAGGCCTTGACGATCTCGCCGCGTTGCGCATCCGGCTTGCCCACCGCAGCCACCTCGCGCACGGCGGGGTGTTCCATCATCGCGTTCTCCACTTCCATCGGCCCGATGCGGTAGCCCGCCGAGCTGATGATGTCGTCACTGCGGCCGGTGTAGAAGTAGTAGCCGTCGGCATCGCGCAAGCCCATGTCGCCGGTCAGCCAGCGCTCGCCGCGCGGCGTGCTGACGATGTTGTCGCGGGTGCGCTGCGGGTCGTTCCAGTAGCCCAGCATGAACTGCGGGCTGGGCAGCGCCATCGCAAGGTGGCCCACCTCGCCGTCGGCCTTCAGGGCGCCGTCGTCACTGATGACCTCGAAGGTCGAGCCTGGCAGCGGCTTGCCCATCGAGCCGGGCTTCACCGGCATGACCGGGTAGTTGAGGATGGTCATCAGCGTCTCGGTCTGGCCGTAGCCGTCCAGCAGGTCGACGCCGGTCATCTGCTTCCAGCGCAGCACCACCTCGGGGTTGACCGATTCGCCAGCCGACACGCACAGCCGCAGCTGCGAGAAGTCGTAGCCCGACAGGTCCATGTCGATGAACTGGCGGAACTCGGTCGCCGCGGCGCAGAACACATTCACGCGGTGCTCGCTGACCAGCTGCAGCCGCCGCTGGGCATGGAAGCCGCCGTGGTGGAACATCACCGCCGCACCCACACCCCACGGTGCAAACAGCACGCCGGTACCGGACTTCGACCAGCCGGTGTCGGCGGTGCACCAGTTCAGGTCGTCCGGGCCGATGCCCTGCCAGCACTGCGCCGACAGCCGCCAGGCCCACAGCGCACGCGCTGCGTGCGTCACGCCCTTGGGCAGGCCGGTCGAGCCCGAGGTGTAGAACAGGATGGCGGGCGACTCGATCGGCGTGTCCACGCAGTCAAAGTGGCCCGCCTCGCGGTCGGCCTCGGCGTTGAGGTCAAGCCACGGCGCCGGCGCATCCGGCCCGACGCAGGCGCGTACACGCAGCGTGGCGCAACGCTCGTACTTGGCCATGTGTGTTGCGGTGGTGATGACGGCCGCGGCCTCGCAATGCTGTGCGCGGTATTCCAGGTCGTGCGCGGTCAGCATCTCGATGCAGGGCACCGGCACCGCGCCGAGCTTGGTGCAGGCGGTCATCGCGATATGCCACTCGGCAATGCGCGGCAACTGCACGATGACGCGGTCGCCGGCCTTCAGCCCGGCACGCCGCAGCACCTGCGCCATCTGGCTGGAGCGCCGCGCGATGTCGCTGAACAAAAAGCGCTGTGCGGTGCCCTGGTCGCTGGTGCACAACAGCGCCAGGCGGTCGCGGTCGGCGGCGTGGAAGTCCACCACATCGCGGCCGAAGTTGAAGGTGCGCGGCAGCTCCCAGCGGAAGTCGCGCACCGCCTGTGCGTAGTCGGTGAATGGCGCGCGCAGTGGGTGCGCGGGGGGTGTATTCATGGTCGGGCCTGTGCTTCACATGCTGCGCTGCATTCTGCGCAGGATTCGCCCGGCCTGCGTGTCAGCTGCTTGACTCGGCTGCGGAAGCGGCTGCAGCAGCCAGCGCCACCAGTGCGGCTGCGCCGTCGGCCCCCGGCTGCCACCAACCCTGCACCTTCGCCGCTGCGGCTGCATCGCCCGCCTTGAGCTGGCCGATCAGCTGACCGGGCTCGCGCGGGTTGGCAAAGCCCGGGCTTTGCAGCAGCAGGCTGCCGTCGGCAGCGACGATCTTGAAATAGAACTGGCCGTCGGCTTCGCGGTACTGCTTGATCTGCGGCGCCGCCGTCTTGACCGATTTGGCCTGTGCAGCAGCGTTGCCCTGCATCGCCAGGTTGCGCAGGCCCACCGCTTCGCGCAGCTCGCGCATGAGTGGCGTGGCCAGGGTGCGTGCCTTTTGCGCGCCGGCCAGCAGGATGCGCTCGACTTGCGCCGGGTCGGCCATCATCGCTTCGTACTTCGCGCGCATCGGCGCGATCTCGCGGTCAATGCGCTCGAACAGCATCTGCTTGGCGTCGCCCCAGGCAATGCCTTCGGCGTAGGCCTTGCGAAGCGCAGCGGTCTCGTCTGCGCTGGCAAAGGCCTGGTAGATCTGGAACAGGGCCGAGCCCTCGGTGTCCTTGGGCTCGCCGGGCGCGCGCGAGTCGGTCACGATGCCCATGATCAGCTTGCGCATCTGCTCGCGCGGCGCAAACAGCGGGATCGTGTTGTCGTAGCTCTTGCTCATCTTGCGGCCGTCCAGGCCGGGCAGCAAGGCCACCGCGTCGTCCACCTCTGCCTCTGGCAGCACCAGGTGCTCGCCGTACAGGTGGTTGAAGCTGGATGCCATGTCGCGCGCCATCTCGATGTGCTGGATCTGGTCACGCCCCACCGGGATCTTGTGCGACTTGAACATCAGGATGTCGGCGGCCATCAGCACCGGGTACATGAACAGGCCCGCGGTCACGTCGGTGTCGGCATCGGTCCCGGCAGCCGCGTTCTTGTCCACCTGCGCCTTGTAGGCATGGGCACGGTTGAGCAGGCCCTTGCCGGTCACGCAGGTCAGCAGCCAGGTCAGTTCCGGAATCTCGGGGATGTCGGACTGACGGTAGAAGAACACGCGCTCCGGGTCCAGCCCGGCGGCCAGCCAGGTGGCCGCAATCTCGAGCGTGGAGCGCTGGATGCGCTGCGGCTCGTCGCACTTGATGAGTGCGTGGTAGTCGGCCAGGAAGTAAAAGCTCTCGATGCCCGGGCGCAGGCTGGCAGCCACCGCAGGGCGGATGGCGCCGACATAGTTGCCCAGGTGCGGCGTGCCGGTGGTGGTGATGCCGGTCAGGTAGCGCAGGTGTGCGGTCGCAGGCGAAGTCATGGCGTCAAGGGGGGTCAGTGGATCAGCCACACCAGCGGCGTCATCAGCACATCAAGCGTGCCGTAGCCCAGGGCCATCAGCGGACGCAGCCACAGCGTGCTGACCACGCCCAGCAGCACCAGGCCCATCACGATGAAGAAGCCCCAGGGCTCCACGCGCGACACAGCCACCGCTTGCCGCCAGGGCAGCAGGCCCACGAGGATGCGGCCGCCGTCCAGCGGCGGTAGGGGGAACAGATTGAAGGCCCACATCACCAGATTGGTCAGCACGCCGGCCTTGGCCATCTCGAGGAAGAAACGCTCTTGCACCCCGGTGCCGCTGAGCACAACGAACACGGCGGCCCAAGCGATGGCCTGCACGAAGTTGGCCGCCGGGCCAGCCAGCGCCACCCACACCATGTCGCGCTTGGGCCGGCGCAGCTGGCCGAAGTTCACCGGCACCGGCTTGGCATAGCCGAAGACGAAGTTGCCCGAGGTCGCGAAGTACAGCAGCAGCGGCATCGCAATCGTGCCCACCGGGTCGATGTGCTTGAGCGGGTTGAGGGTGATGCGGCCCAGCATCGCGGCAGTCGGGTCACCGAAGTGCCGTGCCGCATAGCCGTGCGCGGCCTCATGCAGCGTGATTGCAAAGATCACGGGAAGCGCATAGATGGCAACGGTCTGGACGAGCTGGGCGAAATCCACGGCGCGGATTGTCTCAGACGGGTGCGGGCGGGCTTCAGAGCCCGAGCAAGGCCGGGTCGCCACGGCCTGCGCGCAGCAGCACCGGATCGCCCTCGTGCATGTCCACCACGGTGGTGGGCTCGGAGGGACATGCGCCGGCGTCGATGACCGCAGCAATCTGGTGTTCGTAGCGCTCGCGGATCTCGTGCGCGTCGTTCAGCGGCTCGCTGTCGCCGGGCGGGATCAGCGTGGTGGCCAGCAGCGGCGCGCCGTGCAGCTCCAGCAGCGCCTGCAGTGCCGCGTGGTCGGGCACGCGCAGGCCGATGGTCTTGCGCTGTGGATGGCTCACGCGCCGCGGCACCTCCTTGGTGGCACTCAGGATGAAGGTGTAGGCGCCCGGCGTGGCCGACTTCAGCAGCCGGAACTGCCGGTTGTCCACCATCGCGTAGCTGGCGAGTTCGCGCAGGTCGCGGCACAGCAGCGTGAGGTGGTGCTTGTCGTCCACGCCGCGAATCTGGCGCAGCCGGTCGGCTGCGGCCTTGTCGTCGAGGTGGCAGGCCAGCGCATAGCTCGAATCGGTGGGCACCGCAACGATGCCGCCGCGCTCGAGCAGGGTCACCGCCTGCTTGAGCAGCCGCGGTTGCGGGTTGTCCGGGTGAACCTCGAAGTACTGCGCCATGGTGCCTGCCCGAGAGCCCTGCTCAGTGCTCCACCGGCTCCATGCTCAGGCGGCTTTCGCGCACCGCCAGCCAGGCCCCCACTGCGCCGCAGAAGGCCACCAGCGCAATGCCGATCAGCGCCCAGGCATCGGGCACGTGGGCAAACACCAGGTAGCCGCCCAACATGGCAAACGCGATCTGCGCATACAGGTAGGGCGTGAGCACCGACGCCGGCACGCGCTGGTAGGCCAGGATCAGCTGGTAGTGGCCCACCGTGCCCATCAGTCCCATGAAGGCCATCGCGGCCCACCAGTGCCAGTCGGGCACCTGCTGCCAGGCGAACGGCAGGGCGATGCTGCCCAGCAGCGCGCCGATCCAGCCGGTGTAGAAGTGGGTGACGATCGGGTCTTCGGCACGCGCGAGCTTGCTGGTCAGGATCTGGAAGCCGGTGTTGGCCATCACCAGGCCCAGCGGCAGCAGCACCGCCCAGCCCAGCGCATTGGTGCCGCTGGGGCGCACGATGAGCATCACACCGACGAAGCCGCCGATCACCAGCGCCCAGCGCAGCAGCGACACGCGCTCATCCATCCACACCGCCGCCACCAGCGTCACGACCAGTGGCGTGACCATCACGATGGCGGTGAACTCGCCTACCGGCATCACCTTCAGGCTGAAGAAGGCGAGCGTGCTGCAGATGAACAGCAGCGTGCCGCGCAGCAACTGAAAGCGCGGGTGGGCGGTGCGCAGTGCGCTCAGTCCGCGGCCAGGCAGCACCAGCAAGGTGGTGCTGAGCGCCTGGAACAGGTAGCGGAACCACAGCGCCATCATCACCGGCACCACCAGGCTGATGCGCTTGGAGGTGGTGTCCAGCGCGGCGAAGCAGGCGACCGCGCTCAGCCCGAGCGCGATGCCGGCCAGGGCGTGACGCGCGCTCACTGGATGCGGTGCGCCACGAGTTCCCACACGGGCGTGAGATGGCCGGGCAGGTAGGGCAGCAAGCCGAGGTCGGTGCGGCTTTCCTCGGGGCTGTGGAAGTCCGAGCCGCGCGATGCCGCCAGGCCGAACTCTTTCGCGACATCGGCGTAGCGCAGCGCCTCGGCGTCGCTGTGCGAGCCGGTGACCACCTCGACGCCGCGGCCGCCGTGGGCCTTGAATTCGGAGAACAGTGCGTACTCCTCGTTGGCGGTGAAGCGGTAGCGCGCCGGATGCGCGATCACCGCCACGCCGCCGGCGTCGCTGATCCAGCGCACCGCGTCGCGCAGCGCAGCCCAGCGGTGCGGCACGAAGCCGGGCTTGCCTTCGGTGAGGAAGCGGCGGAAGACCTCGTAGGTGTCCTTGCACACGCCGCTTTCCACCAGAAAGCGTGCGAAGTGGGTGCGCGAGATCAGCTCGGGGTTGCCGACGAACCTGAGCGCGCCTTCGTAGGCGCCGGCAATGCCCGCGCGCTCGAGCTGGGCCGACATCTCGCGCGCCCGCGCCTCGCGCCCGCCGCGCGTGCCGTGCAGGCCCTCGCGCATGGCGGCGTCATCGGCATCGAAACCCAGGCCAACGATGTGCACCGTCTGGCCGGCAAAGCTGACCGAAATCTCGGTACCGGTCAGATAGCGCATGCCCGCAGCGCGCGCGGCAGCCGCGGCACGCTGCTGGCCACCGATCTCGTCGTGGTCGGTCAGCGCCCACAGGTCCACGCCATTGGCGGCGGCGCGTTGGGCAAGGGCTTCCGGGGTGAGCGTGCCGTCGGAGACGACCGAGTGGCAGTGCAGGTCTGCATTGATGTACGACACGGGCCGATTCTAGGGCGCGCGATGCAGCCGCCCGCCGTGCGCTGTCGCGCGGCATACTGTGGCGATGATCACCGTTCACCATCTGGAAAACTCGCGCTCGCAGCGCGTGCTGTGGCTGCTGGAAGAGCTGGGGCTGCCCTACGAGGTGCACCGCTACGAGCGTGACCGCAAGAGCATGCTGGCGCCGCCCGCGCTGCGCGAGGTGCATCCGCTGGGCAAGTCGCCTGTCATCACCGATGGCGACATCACCGTGGCCGAGTCGGGCGCCATCATCGAATACCTGGTCGAGCGCTATGGCCAGGGCCGCCTGGTGCCGCCGGCCGGCACACCCGAGCGGCTGCGCTGGCGCTACTGGCTGCACTACGCCGAAGGCTCGCTGATGCCTTACCTGCTGATGAAGCTGGTGTTTGACCAGATCGAACGGGCGAAGATGCCTTTTTTGGTCAAGCCGATTGCCAAGGCGATCAGCGCCAAGACCAAGCAGGCCTTCATCCTGCCGAGCATTGGGCAGCACCTGAAGTTCATCGAAGGGGAACTGGCTTCGCGCGACTGGTTTGCCGGCAGCGAGTTCAGCGCCGCCGATGTGCAGATGAGCTTTCCGCTGGAAGCTGCGGCCGCACGCGGCGGCATGGGCAACGCCTATCCGTGCATCAGTGCGTGGCTGGCGCGCATCCACGCGCGGCCTGCCTACGAACGCGCCCTCGAGCGCGGCGGGCCCTACCAGATCATCGGCTGACCGGCACGCTCAGTGCAGCGCGCCGCCTGCGCTGCGGTCATCGTCGCGGCCCTGGGTGATGTGCGCGATGGCGCAGGCCAGCGCCGCGCGCGTGCCCTGAACCAGCGGCTGCAGCGCCAGGCTCGGCGTTCCTTGCCCGGGCAGCCAGGGCACGTGCATGAAGCCGCCGCGCACGCCATGCAGGTCGCTGCGGCTGTGCAGGGCATGCATCAGCCCATAGAACACGTGGTTGCAGACGAAGGTGCCGGCGGTTTGCGAGATCTCGGCCGGCACGCCAGCGGCCTCGATGGCGGCGCGCATCGCCTTGATCGGCAGGGTGCTGAAGTAGGCAGCGGGCGCCCCCGCGACCACTGGCGTGTCGATCGGCTGCGCCGCAGCGTTGTCGGGGATGCGGGCGTCGTTGATGTTGATGGCCACCCGCTCGAGCGACAGGGCGGGCCGCCCGCCGGCCAAGCCGGTGCACAGCACCAGGGCCGGGCGGTGGCGATCCAGCAAGCGGTGCAGTTCGTCCAGCGAGCGGCCAAAGACGGTGGGCAGCAGGCCGCCTGCCACCCGCCAGCCATCCAGCGCCTGCCCGTCCAGCGCCTGCCCATCCAGCGCCTCCACCAGGCTGGCGCTCGGGTTGAGCGCATCGCCGCCAAAGGCGTCGAAGCCGGTCAGCAGCACCACCCGCGGCCGCGGGGCGCCGGTGCTTTCGGGGCCGCCAGGGGCGCGGTTCGGGGCAGGAGAGGCGCTCATGGGGCGATTGTGGCCCGGGGTGAGACAATACGCGGTTGATGAGCGCATCCTTTTCCCAACTCTCGCTGGCCGAACCGCTGGCACCTGCCGTGGCCGAAATGGGCTACGAGTCCATGACGCCGATCCAGGCGCAGGCCATTCCGGTGGTCCTGACCGGCCGTGACGTGATGGGCGCCGCCCAGACCGGCACCGGCAAGACGGCCGCCTTCTCG
>JACCDP010357608.1_pt1 | contig 17554 bp, 13 predicted proteins | sample 7445841 | NCBI WGS metagenome assembly JACCDP01 (sample SAMN15323441, study PRJNA562643) | freshwater metagenome | isolation source: river surface water | place: USA:Blue River Watershed | collected 2017-08-17 | reverse complement strand
TCGGCGCGAGAGTTCGTGCTCGGGGCCTACAGCTGGGAGGCCCATCTGGCGAGCCTGGATCGACACCTGGAGGCGACGGCATGCTGACCCCGCCACCTCAGTGGCGCCTGCCCCTGCTGGCGCTGTTCGCGGCCTGGGCGCTGCTGGCTGCGATCTACGCGGACACCGGCGCTTCCATGGTCTTGATCTGGAACCGCTCCGAGACCTTCGCCCACGCCTGGGTCGTGCCGCCACTGTCGGCCTGGATGGTGTGGCGGCTGCGCGCCGAACTGGCCTTGCTGACGCCGCGGCCGGCACCGCGCTGGCTGTGGCTGATCGTGCCGGTCGGCTTGCTCTGGCTGCTGGGTGACCTGGCCGTGGCCAATGCCGCCACGCAGTTCGCCTTCGTCGGCATGGTCGTGCTGATGGTCCCGGCGCTGCTGGGCACCGAGGTGGCCCGTCGCATCGCGTTTCCGCTCGGCTTCCTGTTCTTCGCGGTGCCCTTCGGCGACTTCCTGACGCCCTGGCTCGTCGATCGCACGGCAGATTTCACTGTGGTGGCGCTGCGGGCCACGGGCATCCCGGTGTTTCGCGAGGGCACCGAGTTCGTCATCCCGACGGGGTCGTGGTCGGTGGTGCAGGCCTGCAGCGGCATTCGCTACCTGATGGCTTCGGTCATGGTCGGCACGCTGTTCGCGTACCTGAACTACCGGTCCTACCGCCGGCGCTGGGCCTTCGTGGGTGTCGCCATCGTCACGCCGCTGGTGGCCAACTGGTTGCGCGCCTACATGATCGTCATGCTCGGGCACCTGTCGGGCAACAAGCTGGCCGTGGGTGCCGATCACATCATCTACGGCTGGGTGTTCTTCGGCATCATCATGCTGGTCATGTTCATGGTGGGGGCACGCTGGTCCGAGCCTGACGCCCCGGCCGAACCGGCACCGACTGCCGCCACGACGGACCAGTCCGCGCCGCGCCGCTGGGGGCTTGCATTGCTGGGCGCCGCCCTGTTGCTGGCGGCGCCATGGATGCTGCGTTCGCAGGCCGAGCACGCCGTCATCCGCGGCGAGCCGGCGGTGACGGCGCCGGCCCTGGCCGCCTGGACATGGCGCAACGAGCCGATGACGAGCTGGCACCCGTTCTTCCAGGGGCCGGCGGCGGTGCTGCATGGCCGCTACGAGCCGGACGCTGGCGGGCCGGCTGTCGGGGTCTACGTGGGCTATTACCGCGACCAGAAGTACGGCCGCCAACTGGTCACGTCGGTGAACCGGTTCGTCGACGGAGAAGCCGAGAAGGACTGGTCGCAGACGGCGTCGGGCGGGGCCGTGCTGGACCTGCCTGCCGGCGCGATGCCTTGGCGGACCGGTGAATTGCGCGGGCAGGCGCTGGCCCAGGTCAGTGGCGACGGCAGCCGAGCGCCGCGGCTGCGCGTCTGGCAAACCTACTGGATCAACGGCCGCCCCTTCGTCAGCGACTGGCAGGCCAAGCTGTACGGCGCGCTGCAGCGGATGCTGGGGCGTGGCGACGATGCGGCCGTCGTGCTGGTCTACGTCGACAAGGCCGCGGCGGGCGCCGAAGACGCGCTGCTCAAGGACTTCCTGCGCACGCATTGGGGCGCGCTGGACACCGCTTTGCGTGGGGTCCGGGATCGCGATGCGGCACGTCAGCAGTGACAATCACGCGCCTCCCAAGAATCACAGCAACGAGAAGCGACCCATGAACACGCTCGCAGTCATCGGCCTCGGCTACGTGGGCCTGCCCCTGGTGGTGGAGTTCGGCAAGCAGATCCGCACCATCGGTTTCGACATCGCGACGCACAAGGTCGAGGCCTGCCAGCGCGGCACCGACCCCAGCCGTGAGCTGAGCGACGAGGAGGTGCAGGCCGCCACGCTGGCCGTCTACACCGACGACCCCAGCATGCTGGCCGAGGCCGACGTCATCATCGTTGCCGTGCCCACGCCGGTGGACGAGGCCCACATCCCCGACTTCCGCCCGCTGATCGGCTCCAGCACGAGCGTGGGCCGCCACATGAAGAAGGGCGCCATCGTCGTCTATGAGAGCACCGTGTACCCGGGCGCGACCGAGGAGGTGTGCATCCCGGTTCTCGAGCGCGAGTCGGGCCTGAAGTGGAAGCAGGACTTCTTCGTCGGCTACAGCCCCGAGCGCATCAACCCGGGCGACAAAGAACACACGCTGACCAAGATCCTGAAGATCGTCTCCGGCGACACGCCCGAGACGCTCGACAAGGTCGCCCAGGTCTACGAGAAGATCATCGTCCCTGGCGTGCACCGCGCGTCCAGCATCAAGGCCGCCGAGGCCGCCAAGGTCATCGAGAACACGCAGCGCGACCTCAACATCGCGCTGATGAACGAGTTGGCCATCATCTTCGACAAGCTGGGCATCGACACCTCCGAGGTGCTGGAAGCCGCCGCCACGAAGTGGAACTTCCTGAAGTTCAAGCCGGGCCTGGTGGGCGGTCACTGCATCGGCGTGGACCCGTACTACCTCACGCACAAGGCCGACATGCTGGGCTACCACCCGCAGGTCATCCTGGCGGGCCGTCGCATCAACGACGGCATGGGCAAGTTCATCGCCGAGCAGACCATCAAGCAGATGATCGCCAGCGGCAGCCACATCAAGGGCGCGCGCGTCAACGTGCTCGGCTTGACCTTCAAGGAGAACTGCGGCGACCTGCGCAACTCCAAGGTCATCGACATCATCAACGAGTTGAAGACCTATGGCGTCGAGGTGTTCGTCACCGATGCGCAAGCCGAAGCCGACGAAGCCATGCACGAGTACGGCGTGCGCCTGATGCCCTTCGACGAACTGCCGCGCGCCGACGCCGTCGTGGCGGCGGTGTCGCACCGCGAGTACGCGGCGCTGTCCGTCGAGGACATCGGCAAGAAGCTGGTCAAGGGCGGGGCTTTCATCGATGTGAAGGCCGCCTTTGATGCGGGCGCGCTGCGGGACGCGGGCTTCCTGGTGTGGCGGCTCTGAACGAGCCCACGGTGTCGCCGCTGCGCCGCTGGTTTGAAGCGCGGCTGGAGCTGGGGCGTGAAATGGGCGCCGCGACGCTGCGGCCGATGGAGGGGCTGCGCGGCGTCGCGGTGCTGCTGGTGTTCCTGGTGCACTACGCCACGCTGGTATCGCCCTGGGTGCCTGCACATGGCCCGGCGAGCGTGATCCTGGACGCCGTGCACGCCATCGGCAACGTCGGGGTCGATCTGTTCTTCGTGCTCAGCGGCTTCCTGATCTATGGCGGGCTGATCGCGGCTGAGCGGCCGTTTCTTGACTATCTGTGGCGGCGGGTGCGGCGCATCTACCCGGCCTTCCTGGCGGTGTTCGCGTTGTACCTGGTGCTGTCCATCGGCCTGGGGCGGACGGAGAACTTGCCGCGTGAGCCCGGCGCGGCGACGCTCTACGTGCTGTGGAACCTGTTGCTGCTGCCCGGCCTGACGCCCATCAAGCCCCTGATCGCCGTGGCCTGGTCGCTGAGCTACGAGTTCTGTTTCTACCTGCTGGTTCCACTGGTGATCGCGCTGACCGGCCTGCGCCAGCGCAGCCGCCGATGGCGCCTGGGCTTCATCATGCTGATGACGATGCTGGCGCTGGCGGGGTTTGCCATCTGGGGCGGGCCGGTGCGGATGACGATGTTCCTCGCGGGCATGTTGCTGCACGAATGGCTGAGCGGTGAGAACTCGCCGGGCTGCCCTGCCGTCGTGGGTCTCGCTGCCGGGCTGCTGGCGCTGGCCGTGCCCTTGGTGCCGATGCCGGGCCCGGCGCTGCAGGCGCTGCGTGTCGGGCTGATCTACGCGGGCTTCTTCTGCCTGTGCCTGGCGGTCTTCCAGCGGTCGGGCAACGCACTGGCGCGATGCCTGGCCTGGACGCCATTGCGCTGGATGGGCAATGTCAGCTATTCCTATTACCTGCTCCACGGCCTGGCGCTGCAGGCCTTCTTCAGCGTGGCGCAGCGCTTCATATCGCCGGGCCACGATGGACTTGCCTTGGCCTTGCTGTTGCCGGCCTGGCTGGCCACGCTGCCGCCCTGCCTGATGCTGTTCCTGCTCATCGAGAGGCCGCTGTCGCTGGCCCCTAAATCCGCCACTGCGCGCAGCCCGGCGGCTGCCCTGAAGTCGTGAGCCAGGATCCTCGCCCGCTCGTCGTCCACCTGCTGCACCGCTTCGACACGGGCGGGCTGGAGAACGGGGTCGTCAACGTCATCAACCACCTGCCGGCCTTTCGGCATGCCGTGGTGGCGGTGACGGAGATCACCGCGTTCAAGGAGCGCGTGAAGGCACCAGGAACCCAGTTCATCGCGCTGAACAAGCCGCCAGGGCAGGGCTTCTGGCTCTACCCGCGCGTCTACCGCCTGCTGCGCGAGCTGCGCCCGGCCGTCGTGCATACGCGCAACCTCGGGGCGATGGAGTTCCAGTGGCCGGCCTGGGCGGCGCGTGTGCCGCTGCGCGTGCACAGCGAGCACGGCTGGGACACCAACGACCTGGGTGGTGTCAGCGTCGCCAACCAGCGGCTGCGGCGTCTTTATGGGGCCCGCACGCATCGCTTCGTCGCGCTGTCCAAGGCCATCGAGCATTACCTGACGGGGCCGGTGGGCTTCGACTCGGCGCGCGTGCAGCGCATCTGCAATGGTGTCGACACGCAGCGTTTTTCACCGACTGCCGCGGTGCCGCAGGCCTGGCCCTACCGGCGCGGCGAGCATCTGGTCATCGGCGCCGTGGGCCGCATGCAGGCCGTCAAGGACCCGCTCAACCTCGTTGACGCCTTCCTGCGCCTGCGCGAGCTGTGCCCGGGTCACTGGCCGCGGCTTCGTCTCGTCATGCTGGGCGGCGGCCCGCTCCTGGAGGCGGCGCAACGCCGTCTGGCCGAGGCCGGCGCGGCGGATCAGGCCTGGCTGCCCGGTGACCGCAGCGACGTGGCGCAGCTGCTGCCGCAGTTCGACGTCTTTGCGCTGCCGTCGCAGGCCGAAGGCATCAGCAACACATTGCTCGAGGCCATGGCCTGCGGCTGTGCGCCGGTGGCGACCGACGTGGGCGGCAACCCGGAGCTGATCGACCCCGAGGCCCAGGGCCTGCTGGTGCCGTCGCAAAACGCGGAGGCGCTGGCGGCTGCGCTCGCGCGACTGGTGAGCGACCGGGCACTGCGCGAACGGCTGGCCGCCGCGTCGCTAGCCCGCGTGCGGGCCCAGTTCAGCCTGGGCGGCATGATCGCCGCCTACGGCGAGCTTTACGCGTCAGCGCGCACGTAGTTCGTAAGCCGGGAAGCCGCCGGCGTCCACCGGGCCGCTGATCGCGTAGCGGGCTGCGAGGTGGCTGCGCAGCTTCGCGCGGGGCAGGCCGGACTGGGCCACCTGCATCACGGGCCCGCGCCAGTCCTCGTCATCGAGCGCACGGAACACCAGCACGCGGCCGCCCCGTGCCAGCGCGGCGTCGACCCGTGCGTCCAGCCGCGCCAGCAAGGCCTGGGTGTCGCCGGGCGTGTCGTTCGCCTGCACGAGGTCGATGTTGAAGTGCTCGATGCCGGCCGTGTTGAACAGGCTGCTGTCCGGTTCGCCCGGATAGGCGGCGAAGCCCACGTACAGGCCTTGCGGCCCGAGCGCGGCCTGCAGCGCCTGCTCCCGCTCGGCCAGTGCGAAGCGGGCCTTGGGAATGCCGTAGCCGAGCAGGTTGACCGTCAGCAGCACTGGCATCACGAGACCCAGCAGCCACACATCCAGCCAGCGGCGGCGCAGTTGCAGCGCCAGCAGTGCGACCGGCATCGTGAACTGGAACCAGTGCTCGGGGTCGTTGAGGTTGTAGTAGTACGAGAACGCGGCGGCACCGAGCACGAAGGCCCAGGGCGACAGCAGCCCGGGGGCCGCGCGGCGCAGCGCCTGCTGCGCGCCCACGACGGCGGTGGCCAGCAGCAGGCCGCCCACCAGCACAGCCAGTGCGGCCTGGCCCAGCAGCGAGGGCAGCACCGGTTTCACGTCGGGCAGCCAGCCCCACATCCACGCGCGGCCCAAGGTGCCGAGGGACGGCAGGAAGGCGAAGTTGTTGATGAGGCTGAAGGCAAACCGCAGCGGCATCTCCTTCCAGGAGGCCACCCAGGTCTGCAGCGCCTGCTTTTCCTTCAGGCCGCCCACGGCGAAGCTGAGCAGGTCCGGCGCCTGCGTCGTGCCGGTCTGGCGGGCCGCGGCATAGGCGGCCAGCAGCAGCGTGAAGCCGACCACCGCCAACGTGACGGCATAGGGCAGCGTGCGGCGCACGCCCTGGGCGACACCGTGGCGGCGGGCGCTGCGGATCAGCATGAAAAGCGCCAGCAGCAGCGTCTGCGGCAGCACGCTGACCAGCAGGTTCACGGCCAGGCCCGACCAAGCGGCGCTGGCCACCATGTCGCGCAGCGCAGGCGCGCCTGCGCTTTCGGCGCGCTCCCAGCGCATCGCGTGGTGCAGCGCCAGCGCGAGGGGCGGGAACACCATCAGCTTGATGTGGGCCGTCGGGCCCAGCGTCATCAGGTTGAAGCTGGCCGCCACGAAGACGACGGCCGCCGCACTTTTCAGCGCGCTGTGGCCGGCTTCGCGCAGCGTCGCAAAGAAGACCGCGCAGCCCACCGCGACGCTGGCGACGTTGATCGCCTCCAGCGTGTGGTTCACACCCAGCACACCGCCGCTGGCGCGGTACACCAGCAGGGCCAGCGGCTGCATCCACAGGTGGCCGAGGTCCCAGAAGAAGCGGTTGGTGCCGAGCTCATGCCAGTAGCGGTCGACGTCGTCGACCTTGAGCGCCGAGCACAGCCAGGCGTAGGCCAGCGCCACGAGCAGGGCGACGGCGGCCAGGTGGGCCGGCCGGGCGTGTGGCGTGGCGGTGCTCATGGCTGCCCCCACTGGCCGGTGATCGCTTCCACATGAAAGCGCGGCCGCTGCTTGCTGGCCTCATACACCTTGGCCAGGTACTCGCCGATGACGCCCAGGCTCAGCAGCTGGATGCCGCCCAGCAGATACATCGGGATCACGGTGGACGCCCAGCCGGGCAGGGCCACGTCGGTGAACAGCCGGATGAACAACGCCCACAGGCCCAGTGCCACGCTGATAAGCGACACGAAGGCACCCAGGCCGGTGATGGCGCGCAGCGGCGCCGCCGAGAACGAGGTGACGCCGCGCCAGGCCAGGCTCAGCATCTTGGACAGCGGGTACTTGGATTCACCGGCGAAGCGCTCGGCGCGGTCGAACGAGACGATGCTGCTGCGATAGCCCAGCTGCGGGACCATGCCGCGCAGGAAGAGGTGGGTTTCGCCGTAGCTGCGCAAGGCCTCCAGCGGGCGCCGGCCCATGAGGCGGTAGTCGGCATGGTTGAACACCACCTCCACGCCCATGGCCGCCAGCACCTTGTAATAGCCCTCGGCCGTGAGGCGCTTGAAGAAGCTGTCCGTGTCGCGGCGGCCGCGCACGGCATAGACCAGTTCGTCGCCGCCGCGAAAGGCCTGGATCATGGCCGGGATGATGGAAAGGTCGTCTTGCAGATCCGCGTCCAGGCTGATCAACGCGTCGCCGCCGATGGACATGAGACCGCACAGCAGCGCGTTCTGGTGGCCGCGGTTGCGGCTGAGCTTGATGCCGCAGGCGTCGCTGCCTTCCCGGGCCAGCGTCTCGATGAGCGCCCAGGTGCCGTCGCGGCTGCCGTCGTCGACGTAGTAGGCGGCACTGGCGGGGGCGATCAGCCCTTGGGCCTTCAGCGACGCGAGCAGTGCGCCCAGGCGGCGGGCCGTCTCGCGCAGCACGGCTTCCTCGTTGTAGCAGGGCAGCACGAGGTTCACGACCGGCGGCCGGTCACTGTCCCAGCTGGCGCGGGGGAATCGGGCGGGATCGATCAGTTCCATGGCGGGGCGGCGGTCAAGGTCTGCGGAATACCCAGAGGCGGCTGAGCGTGAAGTTGCTGGCCAGCACGCCGCCGGTGGCGACGATCTGCGCCAGCACCGGGTGCAGCCCCAGCGCGACTGCGGCGTGCAGCAGCCCGGCATTCAGCGCGCAGCCCACCGCCACCATGGCGGCGAAGCGCAGTTGCTGGGCGCGGTGCGTCAAGTGCTGGCCCTGGCGCGCGAACGTCAGCCGGGCGTTGGCCCAGTAGTTGAAGGCGGCGCTCGCCAGGAAGCCCGCCGTCGACGCCGGCACCAGCGGCAGCCCCGCCGCCAGCACGAAGCCCGCCGTCAGCAGGTACTGCAGCAGCGTGGAGAGCGCGCCGACGGTCAGGAAAGAGAACAGCTGGGCGATCAAGGCGGGGAGGGCGGAAGGGGGCGCCGAAGTATCGGGGCTCACCTTGGCGCGGCCGTCCCGTGCGCCGAGGTCAAGGCATCCCCCGGTCGGGGGGATAACCCGTCGGTCGCGTCACCACTGCAGGCGCCAAGGCGAGGTAGCGGCACCAAGCTCGGTAAGAATCCGCTTTTGCTCCGGCCGGGCGGGCTGGAGCGCCTTCCATCGATTGGCTGAACCAGGTCCTTCCCATGTGCGGCATCACCGGTCTGTTTGACACCCGCGGCCAGCGCCTGCCCGAGCGCGAGCGCCTGCACCGGATGAACGAGTCGCAGCACCACCGCGGCCCGGACGAAGGTGATCTGCACATCGAGCCCGGCGTGGGGTTCGGCCATCGCCGCCTGTCCGTCATCGACATCGCCACCGGCCAGCAGCCCATCTTCAATGATGACAAGTCGGTGGCGCTCGTCTTCAACGGCGAGGTCTACAACTACCTCGAGCTGATGGACGAGCTGCGCGGCCACGGCTATGTGTTCCGCACCAAGAGCGATTCCGAAGCCATCGTGCGCGCCTGGGAGCACTGGGGCGAGGACTGCGTGCACCACCTGCGCGGCATGTTCGCGTTCATGATCCACGACCGCCGCCGCGACTGCCTGTTCATGGCGCGCGACCGCCTGGGCGTGAAGCCGCTGCATTACGCGATGACCGAGGACGGCTGGCTGCTGTTCGGCTCCGAGTTGAAGAGCCTGATGGCCCACGGCGGCCTGCGCCAGGACATCGACCCGCGCGCTGTCGAGGCGTATTTCGCGCTGGGCTATGTGCCCGATCCATCGACCATCTACCGCCACGCGAAGAAGCTCGCGCCGGGCCACCGCCTGCTCGTCAAGCGCGGCCAGCCGCTGGGTGAGCCGCAGCGCTACTGGGACGTCAAGTTCACGCTGGACGCGAAGATCGGCGAGGAAGAAGCCGCCGAGGAGTTGCGCCGCCGCCTCGCCGAATCGGTCAAGCTGCGGCTGAAGGCCGAGGTGCCGCTGGGCGCCTTCCTGTCGGGGGGCGTCGATTCCAGCGCCGTGGTCGCCGCGATGGCGCAACTGGACGGCCAGCCCGTCAACACCTGCTCCATCGGCTTCGACGACCCCAAGTTCAACGAGACCGAGTTCGCGCAGATGGTGGCCGACCGCTACCGCACCCACCACCGCGTCGAGGTGGTCAGCAGCGACGACTTCGGCCTCGTCTACCAACTGGCCCATCTCTACGACGAGCCCTTTGCCGACTCGTCGGCCATCCCCACCTACCGCGTCTGCGAGCTGGCGCGCAAGCATGTGACCGTGGCGCTGAGCGGCGACGGCGGCGACGAGAGCCTGGGCGGCTACCGCCGCTACAAGATGCACATGATGGAGGAGCGCATGCGCAGCGCCTTCCCGCTGGCGCTGCGCAAGGGCGTGTTCGGCCCACTGGCCAAGCTGTATCCGAAGGCCGACTGGGCGCCGCGTGTGTTCCGCGCCAAGACCACGTTCCAGGCCATCGCGCGCAATTCGGTTGATGCCTACTTCAACACCATGGGCCTGGTGCGCGACCCGCTGCGCCAGGAGCTGTTCAGCGACGCCTTCAAGCGCGACCTGCAGGGCTGGCATGCCAGCGAGGTGTTCCACGATCACGCGCGCCGCGCCAACACCGACGACCCGCTGGCGCTGATCCAGTACCTGGACATCCACACCTACCTGCCGGGCGACATCAACACCAAGGTGGACCGCGCCAGCATGGCCCACAGCCTGGAGGTGCGCGAGCCGCTGATGGACCACCCGCTCGTCGAGTGGGTGGCGTCGCTGCCGTCGGACCTGAAGTTGCGCGGCCAGGAGGGCAAGTACGTGTTCAAAAAGGCGCTGGAGCCCATGCTGCCGCACGACGTGCTCTACCGGCCCAAGATGGGCTTCGCCGTGCCGCTGGCGCGCTGGTTGCGCGGCCCGCTGCGCGAGAAGACGCGCCAGGCGCTGCAGCACGGTGCGCTGGCGCAGACGGGCTGGTTCAACCCGGCCACCATCGCCCGCCTGCTGGACCAGCACGAACGTGGCGCCATGGACCATGCCCAGCCGCTGTGGGTGCTGCTGATGTTCGACGCCTTCCTGCGCAACGCGGGCCTGGGCACCACCACCGCGCGCGCGGCGGCCTAAAGAGGAACAACAAGATGAAGGTTTCGGTATTCGGTCTGGGCTATGTGGGCGCGGTGTCATGCGCCTGCCTGCCCGAGCTGGGCCATGATGTCGTGGGCGTGGACATCAACGCGCTCAAGGTCGAGCTGATCGCGTCCGGCCAGTCGCCCGTTGTCGAGGAAGGCATCGAGGAGCTGATTTCCGCCGCCGTGAAAGCCGGCAAGCTGACGGCCACCAACGATGTCGCGGCGGCCGTGCTCGGCACCGAGGTGTCGCTGATCTCGGTGGCCACGCCGTCGCTGCCCAACTACATGCCCGACCTGACCGCGCTGGACGCCGTCGTGCGCCAGATCGGCGCCGAGATTGCCAGGAAGGCGGGTCACCACACGCTGGTCATCCGCAGCACGGTGGCACCGGGCACGACGCGCGCGCGCATCGCGCCGCTGCTGGAGCAGGCCGCCGGCCGCAAGATCGGCGACCGACTGTCGCTGGTGTTCAACCCCGAGTTCCTGCGCGAGGGTTCGTCGGTCGCCGACTTCCACAACCCGCCGCAGACCATCGTCGGCAGCCTCGATGACGCGGGCGTGGAGGTGATGCGCCAGCTCTACGCCGGCGTGCCGGGCAGCTTCGTTGCGGCCGACGTGGGTGTGGCGGAGTCGGTCAAATACCTGTGCAACGTGTTCCACGCGCTGAAGATCGTCTTCGCCAACGAAGCCGGCGCCGTGCTGAAGGAAACGGGCCTGGACTCGCGCGACGTGCTGGAGCTGTTCTGCCGCGACACCCAGCTCAACATCTCCAAGGCTTACCTGCGCCCGGGTTTTGCGTTCGGTGGCTCCTGCCTGCCCAAGGAGGTCAAGGGCTTCCTGACCATCGCGCGCGAACGCGGTGTCGACATCCCCGTGCTGGGCTCGCTGCTGGACAGCAACGACGCCCACATCGGCCGCGCCTATGAGCTCATCGCGTCCGCCGGCCGCAAGCCGGTGGCGCTGTTTGGCCTCGCCTTCAAGCCCGGCACCGACGACTTGCGCGATTCGCCGCTGGTGGTGCTCGCCGAGAAGCTGCTCGGCAAGGGCTTCGATCTCGCCATCTACGACAAGTTCGTCAAGATCGCGCGGCTGCTGGGCAAGAACAAGGAATACATCGACCGCGAGATTCCCCACCTCGACAAGCTGCTGCACGAGACGCCCGACGCGGCGCTGGCGCGGGCCGAGATCGTCGTGGTGGGCCATGCGGATGCCGAGACGCGCCAGCGCATCATCGCGCTGGCCAAGGGCGCGCGCGTCGTCGACCTGAACGGTTATGCCGACCTGCGCCAGGCGTCGTTGGCGGGCAGCTTCGCGCAGTACGAGGGCATCTGCTGGTGAGCGGAGCGCCTCGTCGCCTGAAGGTCGCGTTCATCTCGCCGGTCTTCCTGTTCCCGGCCGATGCCGGCGGCAAGATCCGCACGGGCAACATCCTGCGCGGGCTGAAGGAAAGCGGGCAGTTTGACATCACGCTGCTGTCGCCCGCCACGCCGCAGCAGCAGCACGAATGGCAGGGCGAGCTGGGCCGGCGGTGCGAGCGCTTCGTCGGCTGGCAGCCCAGTCCGCCGAAGGCGCGTTGGCAACGGGCCCCGGATCTGCTGTCGCCGCTGCCCATCAACGTCGCGGCCGATCGCACGCCGGCGGCCATGGCCGCTGTCGAGCAGCTGCTGGCGGCGTCGTCTTTCGACGTCGTCGTCTTCGACTTCGTCCATGCCGCCGTGCTGCGCCCTGCCGGGCTCAAGGGGGCGACGGTCTGCTTCACGCACAACGTCGAGGCGGAGATCTTCGAGCGCCACGCCAGGACCGCGGCCAGCGCCCCGCTGCGTTGGCTGTGGGGCTCGCAGGCCGGCAAGATGCGCCGCTTCGAGCGCGAGGCGCTGGCGACTTTCACGCGCGTGGTGGCCGTGTCCGAGCGCGATGCGAAGCAGTTCGCGGCCGATGGCCTGACGACGGCACGCGCCATCCCCACCGGCGTGGACCTCGACTTCTTCAGCTGGCAGGCGCCCGCCGAGGGCACACCGGTCGTCGTGTTCACCGGCTCGATGGACTGGGAGGCCAATGTCGATGGCATTCGCTTCTACATCGATGAAGTCTGGCCGCGCGTGCGCGCCCAGGTGCCGCATGCGCAGCTGCGCGTGGTGGGCAAGAACCCGCCTCCGTCGCTGGTGCAGCGCCAGGTGCCCGGCATCAGCTTCACAGGGTTCGTGGATGACGTGCGCGACCATGCCCGTGATGCCCAGGCCTTCGTCATCCCGCTGAGAGTGGGGGGCGGCACGCGCATCAAGGCGTTCGAGGCGATGGCGATGGGCGTGCCCGTCGTGTCGACGAGCATCGGCATCGAAGGCCTGGACGTGGACCATGGCACGCATTTCCTGCGCGCCGACGGCGCCGACGAGCTGGCCAGCGCGACGCTGAAGTTGCTGGCCGACAGTGCGCTGCGGCTGAAGCTGTCGAGCGCGGCGCGCGGGCTCGTGGAAGACCGTTTCGGCCACCGCGTGGCGGCCGACGCGTTCGGCGCCATCCTGCGCGAAGCGGCGGAGGCCGCGGCGTGAAGCCCTTGAAGGTGCTGACGTTCTCGACGCTGTTCCCGAACAGCGTCAAGCCCAGCCACGGCATCTTCGTCGAAACGCGGCTGCGCGAGTTGCTGAAAAGCGGCCGGGTGGAATCGCGCGTCATCGCGCCGGTGCCCTGGTTCCCGTCGCGGCACGAGCGCTGGGGCGACTACGCGAAGTTCGCCGCCGTGCCGGCGCGTGAGCAGCGCAACGGCCTCGATGTGCGGCACCCGCGCTACCTGTTGCTGCCCAAGATCGGCATGACGTCGGCGCCGCTCATGCTGGCGCTGGGCGCGCGCGCGGCCGTGCAGCAGCTCATCGATGAGGGCTTCGACCCCGATGTCATCGATGCGCACTACTACTACCCCGACGGCGTCGCCGCCGCCTTGTTGGCCAAGTGGTTCGACAAGCCGCTGACCATCACGGCCCGCGGCACCGACCTGAACCTCATCCCGCAGTACGCGCTGCCCCGGCGGATGATCGAGTGGGCGGCGCGGCGCGCGGCCGGCTCCATCGGCGTGTGCGCGGCGCTGATGGACGTGTTGCGAGGCTGGGGGCATGAGCCGGCCAAGCTGCACACGCTGCGCAACGGCGTGGACCTGGAGCGCTTCAGGCCGCTGCCGCCCGCCGCGATGCGCGCGGAACTCGGCGTCGACGGCGATCCGCTGCTGTTGTCGGTGGGCCACCTGATCGAGCGCAAGGGCCACCACATCGCCATCGATGCGCTGGCCGAACTGCTGCCCGCACGGCCCGGCGCGCGGCTCGTCATCATCGGCGAAGGCGAGGAGCGCGCCGCATTGCTGGCGCGCGCAGCGCGGCTGGGTGTGGCCGACAAGGTCCGGCTGACCGGGGCGTTGGCGAACACCGAACTGCTCAAGTGGTACAGCGCGGCGGACGTGCTGCTGCTGTGCTCCAGCCGCGAAGGCTGGGCCAACGTGCTGCTGGAGTCCATGGCCTGCGGCACGCCGGTGGTGGCCACCGATATCTGGGGCACGCCCGAGGTGGTCGCCGCGCCGGCGGCCGGGCGGCTCGTTGCCGAGCGCAGCGGCGCGGCGTTCGCGGCGGGCATTCAGGCGCTGCTGTCGGCCGGCGTGGACCGTGCGGCGACGCGCCGGTATGCCGAAGGCTTCAGCTGGCAGGCGACCACGGAGGGGCAGCTGGCGCTGTTCCAGGCGGTCACGGGAGTGGCGACGCATGCGTGAGGTGCTGCTTCTCGCCATCATCGGCTGGATCGTGCTGCAGGCGTTTCGCCGCCCGTGGATCGGCATCCTGGGCTGGACCTGGATGAGCATCATGAACCCGCACCAGCTCACCTGGGCGCTGCGGAGCATGCCGTTCGCGGCGGCCATCGGCGGCGCGACGCTGGTGGGGCTGCTCATGACCAAGGACAGGCGCGACTATTCGCTGAACCGCGAGAACATCCTGCTGATGCTGTTCATGGTGTGGATGTGCATCACGCTGCCGTTCTCCATCCATTTCGCCGACAGCTACGAGCTGTGGAAACGCGTCATGAAGATCGACCTGATGATCCTCGTGGCGATGGTGTTGCTGCACAGCAAGCGGCACATGCTGCTGCTGGTCTGGACCCTGGTCATCTCGATTGGCTTCTTCGGTGTGAAGGGCGGCGCCTTCACGGTGGTGACGGGTGGTGGCTACCGGGTGTGGGGCCCCGAGAACACCTACATCGAAGGCAACAACGAGGTGGCGCTGGCCATCGTCATCGTGATCCCGCTGATGCGCTTCCTGCAACTGCAGATGCAGGCCCGGTGGGCCAAGGCCACGATGAGCGTGTGCATGCTGCTGATGGCCATGGCGGCGCTGGGCAGCCATTCCCGAGGCGCCTTGCTGGCCATCGTGGCCATGGCCTTGGTGTTGTGGTGGCGTGGCAAGAACCGCTTGGTGGGGGCCATCGTCATGGTGGTGGTGGGCTGCACACTGCTTTCGCTGATGCCGCAGGAATGGTGGGAGCGGATGAGCACCATCAAGACCTATGACGCGGACGCCTCGGCGATGGGGCGCATCAACGCCTGGGTGATGGCGCTCAATCTGGCCAAGGCCAAGTTCTTCGGCGGCGGCTTCATGGTCTGGACGCCGGAGGTCTTTGCCATGTTCGCGCCGGACCCGCTGGATGTGCATGCCGCCCACAGCATCTACTTCATGGTGCTGGGTGAGCAGGGCTTCGTGGGCCTGTTCCTGTTCCTGATGCTGTTCACGATGGTGTGGTTCTCGGCCGGCGCGCTGCGCACGCAGGCGCGCGGCAAGCCCGAAACACAGTGGCTGTCCGACCTGGGCAGCATGCTGCAGGTGAGCCTGGCCGGCTACGCTGTGGGGGGCGCCTTCCTCAGCCTGAGCTACTGGGACCTGCCCTACAACCTGCTGGTGCTCGCCGTGGTCGGGCGCCGCTGGCTGGCCCGCAAGGAATGGTTGCGCGAGAAGGACGAGCCCGTCATTCACTGGCCGGCGTTCCTGAAGAAGCGCTTTGAGAAGAAGAAGGTCGTGCCCCTGCCATGAAGCCCTTGTTCCAGCTGTTGTCTCCGGCGGGTGACCGGGCCCGCCTGACCGTGCTGATCTTTCACCGCGTGCTGCGCAGCCCCGACCCGCTGTTCCCCGACGAGGTGGACGCCGAGCGTTTCGATGAACTGCTGGGCTGGGTCAAGGCCTGGTTCAACGTGCTGCCGCTGGATGCCGCCATCGGGCGGCTGCGCGATGGCAGCCTGCCGGCGCGTGCGGCGGCGCTGAGCTTTGACGATGGCTATGCCGACAACCACGATGTCGCGCTGCCGCTGCTGCGCCGGCACGGGCTGCCGTGCAGCTTCTTCGTCGCCACGGGCTTTCTCGACGGTGGGCGCATGTGGAACGACACCCTCATCGAGGCGGTGCGGCGCAGCGCGCTGCCGGTGCTCGACCTGCGCGGCCTGGCCGATGGCCGTGGCGAGGATCTGGGCCAGCATGCGCTGGGCGACGACACCGCGCGCCGCGCCGCGCTGGGGCGCCTCATCGAACGCGTCAAATACCTGCCGCCCGAGCCCCGCGTGGCTTGCGTGGAGGCCATCGCGGCCCGCGCCGAGGTGAACCCGCCGGACGACCTGATGATGAGCAGCGCGCAGGTGCGGGCGCTGCGCGCGGCCGGCATGCAGATCGGCGCCCACACGGTCAGCCACCCCATCCTCGCCACGCTCGACCACCAGCGTGCGGGCGACGAGATCGGCCGCAGCCGCGACGTGCTTCAGGCCTTGCTGGGCGAGCAGGTGGGCTTGTTCGCCTACCCGAACGGCAAGCCGGGTACCGACTACCTGCCGGACGTGCACCCCGGCCTCGTGCGGGAGCTGGGCTTCGATGCCGCCGTTTCCACACGCTGGGCTGCGGCCCGCCGTGGCGACGACGTCTTCCAGATCCCGCGCTTCACGCCCTGGGATCGCGGGCGGCTGAAGTTCGGCTTGCGTCTGGCGCGGCAGCTGATGTCCTGACGACACGGCTGCGCGGCCCCGCCGATGGCGGCGCCGCTGGGGGAGCGCGCCACTGCGCCGACAATGCAGCCCGGATAGATCAACCCGGACGAACTGCATGGGCCAGCCCATTCCTTCCACCCCGCTGCGCAAGGTCCGCTTTGCGCTGGTCGGCTGCGGCCGCATCGCGCAGAACCATTTCGAGGCGCTGCGGCGCCATGGCGAGCGCGCGGAGCTCGTGGCCGTGGCCGATGTCGACGCGGCAGCCTTGAGCGCTGCCGTCGCCAGCACCGGTGCGCGTGGTTTCACGTCGCTGGCCGACATGCTGGCGGCCCGCGCCGAGCTGGGCATCGACTGTGTCGTGCTGACCACGCCGAGCGGCCTGCACCCCCGCCAGGCCATCGAGGCCGCCCGGGCCGGCCTGCACGTGATGACCGAGAAGCCCATGGCCACGCGCTGGCAGGACGGGCTGGCGATGGTCAAGGCCTGCGACGATGCCGGCGTGCGCCTGTTCGTCGTCAAGCAGAACCGCCGCAACTCGACGCTGCAGCTGCTCAAGCGGGCGGTGTCGGAGGGGCGTTTCGGGCGGCTCTACAACGTGGCGGTCAACGTGTTCTGGACCCGCCCGCAGGCCTACTACGACAGCGCCGACTGGCGTGGCACGTGGGAGTTCGACGGCGGCGCCTTCATGAACCAGGCCAGCCACTACATCGACCTGCTGGACTGGATCGTCGGCCCGGTCGAGAGCGTGATGGCCTACACCGGCACGCTGGCGCGCAACATCGAGGTCGAGGATGCCGGCGTGGCCGCGCTGAAGTGGCGCAACGGCGCCATGGGCACCGTCAACGTCAGCATGCTGACCTACCCGAAGAACCTGGAGGGCTCGATCACCTTGCTGGGTGAAAAGGGTTCGGTGCGCATCGGCGGCGTGGCCGTCAACGAGATCCAGCACTGGCAGTTCGACACGCCGCACGAGATGGACACGCAGATCGCCGACGCGAGCTACCAGACCACCTCGGTCTACGGGTTCGGTCACCCGCTCTACTACGACAACGTCATCAACACGCTGCGTGGCGAGGCCGAGGCCGAGACGGATGGCCGCGAAGGCCTGAAGTCGCTGGAGCTGCTGATCGCGATGTACATGAGCGCGCGCGACGGCAAG
>JACCDP011220201.1_pt1 | contig 17565 bp, 23 predicted proteins | sample 7445841 | NCBI WGS metagenome assembly JACCDP01 (sample SAMN15323441, study PRJNA562643) | freshwater metagenome | isolation source: river surface water | place: USA:Blue River Watershed | collected 2017-08-17 | reverse complement strand
TAGTTGTGCATGTATTCGGCCCAAAAAAATTTCTCGGGCAATTTCAACCTGCGCATTTCTCCTGAGTTGCATGAGCAAAAGCAAATTTGGGAGCAACGTCTTAAGATCGCGTCGCCATGGCCTGTGTTGCTGCGCTGGCCAGAAAGCCTGATCGGGTCATGTGGTGCGCTTTGGCCCATGCGTCAATTTGCTGCACCAAGTGAGAAGGCAGGCTCACATTCAGGCGCACCGGTTGGCTGTCAATGCGGCTCAAGTCCAAGTCAACCAACATCCAAACGCCACCTGCGTAATCAGCTTGGCCCACCAACAACTCAAGCGGAGTGGGTGGTGGCACTGCATCAGGCTCACCGCTGAAATGCGCCTCTACCGCTTCTTGAACGGCCGCGGGTAAGTCGCTCCAATCGTCAGAGCCGCAGAAAAGCAGCCTGGAAAGTCTGGAAACGTCACGCCATGCGCATGATCCGCATCACCAACGTGAACATAGACGGGGTACAACATGAACGAACTCCTTGGATGAAAAGGCCTTACAGGCCCGCTTGCTTCAATATGCTGCGCACCGTTGGCAGCGGCAGATCTTTTTTGGGGTGGGGCACCGTCACCTTGCCCGACTTGGTGCCGACATGGTTCTGGTCGCCTCGTGTTGCTGGATGGCCAGTGGACGTCTATGTAGACTTTGAACCAAGGAGCAACGCCCATGAACTACACGATTGAATGCGAGCAAGAAGTCGATGGTCGGTGGCTGGCTGAAGTCATTGAACTACCGGGCGTACTGACCTAGGGCGCAACCAAGAACGAAGCCATTGTCAAGGCTGAAACCTTGGCTTTGCGCGTCATCGCAGAGCGCCTTGGGCAGGGTGAAGCCAACCCAAACAGTATGAGAAAGGGTTAAGGTCTAACTGCCTCTCGCATCCACGCCGGAACATCCCGCTGCCCATGCAGCACCCGCCAAACATCAATGTGGTCAGGTCGTTCAACATAGAACACCAAGTAAGGGTATCGCGTCAAAGGCCAAGATTTCAGGCCGGGCAAATTCAATTCATGCGCATAGCGGTTGGAGCCCGTGCCGGGATTGCGGCTGATATGAAACAACGAACGCTCCAAGTCATCAATCAACCCCAGCGCCGCCCCAGCAGAAGCATCCACATCTAAATAGTGCTTGATGGCCTCATCTATATCTTGTTGAGCCAAGCGGCGAGGAACAACGGATTTGGCTTTCACGCCGGGCCACTGGGTTTGGTGGCCTTGGTCATGCGCTTGCGCAAGTCTTCAAAATAATCTGACGTCACGGCTTGTGTGGCTTCAGAGCCCGCACCATCCAACAGCAAGCTTCTCAATTGCCGCCGTTCCTGGTCATTGCGAATCAACTCGCGCACGTATTCGCTGCTGGTGCCGTAGCCTCGTTCGCTGACTTGCTCATCGACAAACGTCTTGAGTGATTCTGGGAGGGAGATGTTCATGGTGCTCATGACTTGAGTTTAGATTTCATGGCAAAAATTGGCAAGAGCACAAATTACAAAGCGCTTTGCGCATCAACGCCGTCTTGAAAGCCTACAAAGACGCCTTGGTCTAAGCCCTGAGCCACTCAGGGCGATGCCCTTAACATCTCCCCCTATGAATTGGTTAGACGCTATCAAATGGGACGCCCAAGGCCTGGTGCCGGTCATCGCCCAAGAACACAGCAGCAAAGACGTGTTGATGTTCGCGTGGATGAACCGCGAAGCGCTGCAAAAAACCGCTGAGCTCGGCCGCGCGGTGTATTTCAGCCGCTCGCGCAACAAGCTGTGGTTCAAGGGCGAGGAGTCCGGCCATGTGCAAACCGTGCACGACATCCGCCTCGATTGCGACAACGATGTGGTGTTGCTCAGCGTCACCCAAGGCGGCCATGACCCCAGCATCGCCTGTCACACCGGCCGCCACAGCTGCTTTTACCAACGCTGGCAAACCAGCCCAGACGGCGGCCAGTGGCTGAGTGTTGAGCCTGTTTTGCAAGACCCCGCCACCATTTACAAAGCCCACCCATGACCTCCAACGACACCTTGAGCCGTTTAGCGGCCGTCATTGAAAGCCGCAAAGTCGAGCACGGCGGCGACCCCGAGAAAAGTTATGTCGCCCGCTTGCTGCACAAAGGTCCGGACGCTTTTTTGAAAAAAATTGGCGAAGAGGCCACCGAAGCGGTGATGGCGGCCAAAGACCTGGACCACGGCGGCCAGCCGCAAAACCTGGTGAATGAAATGGCCGATTTGTGGTTCCACTGTTTGGTGGCGCTGGCGCACTACAACCTCCACCCCGAGGACGTGCTGCAAGAGTTGGCGCGCCGCGAGGGCTTGAGTGGCTTGGAAGAAAAAGCCCTGCGCAAAGCACAGGCCCGCGAGTCGGGCGAAGATTAAGTATCCACACATCGAAGTTCACCATGCACACCGATCCCAATTGCATCTTTTGCAAAATCGTCGCGGGGAAAATTCCCAGCAAAAAAGTTTTTGAAGACGAAGAGCTGTTTGCGTTCCACGACATCAACCCGTGGGCGCCGGTGCATTTCCTCATCATCCCGAAAATGCACATCCCCTCGCTGGCACAAGCTGCCCCCGAGCACGCGGCCATGCTGGGCCGCATGATGGTGTTGGTGCCTCAGCTGGCGCTGCAAGAGGGCGTGAATCCCTATCCCAAGGGTGGTTTTCGGCTGGTCACCAACACCGGCGAGGAGGGCGGCCAAGAGGTTCACCACATGCATTGGCATGTCATGGGCGGCCCGCGCCCTTGGTTGCGTGGCTAAGACTAGAATTCCTGAAGTTTATTGAGGAGCATCCCATGGGGACTTTTTCTGTTTGGCATTGGTTGATTGTTTTATTGATTGTTGTTTTGGTCTTTGGGACCAAGAAGCTGAAAAACCTGGGCGGTGACCTGGGCGGTGCTGTCAAAGGCTTCAAAGATGGCATGAAAGATGGCGCTGCCGGCCCTGACGCCAACGCCGCCGCCCCCGCGCAGCAAGTGGCTGGTTCGGCCCCCACCCACGCAGACAAAGCGCCGATTGACGTTGAAGCCAAACCCAAGTCTTGATCGATGTTTGATTTAGAGGTATCGAAGCTGGCCATGATTGGCGCGGTGGCGCTGGTGGTCATCGGCCCAGAGAAGATGCCTCGCGTGGCCCGCACCATCGGCACCTTGCTGGGCAAAGCGCAGCGCTATGTCTCGGATGTCAAAGCCGAGGTGAACCGCTCGATGGAAATGGAAGACCTCAAGAAAATGAAGGAAACCATGGACAACGCGATGACCGATGTCCAGTCCAGTGTGTTGAACGCCACCACCAAACTCAACCAAGGCGTGGCTGGCTTGGGCTATGACAGCAGTGATGGCGAAGCCGATGCGTGGCAACCGCCCCCACCCGAATACAAACACCCGCAAAAAAATTGGCGCTTGAAGCGCTCGGCCATGCCGCATTGGTACAAGGCGCGTCAGGGTGTGCGCACCCGTGCTTTGTCGGGTGCTGCGCGGGTCGCGCGTTATCGCCCGCCGGTTGGCGGCCGCAACGGTTTTTAAGGCCCCATGTCCGATTCCAGCCATCCTGAAAAAGATGAACTAACAGGCTCTGAGCAGCCGTTCATCCAGCACCTGAAAGAACTGCGTGACCGCTTGGTCAAGGCCTTCATCGCCGTGGCCTTGGCCTGCATGGTGCTCAGCGTCTTCCCCGGTCCGTCCGAGTTGTATGACTACCTGGCCGCACCCTTGGTGGCCAATTTGCCCGAAGGCACCAAGCTGATCGCCACCTCGGTGATCTCGCCATTTTTGGTGCCGCTCAAAATCATGCTGATGACGGGCTTTTTGGTGGCCTTGCCCGTGGTGCTTTACCAAGCTTGGGCGTTTGTGGCCCCAGGTCTTTACATGCACGAGAAAAAACTGGTGCTGCCTTTGGTGGTGTCCAGCACCTTGTTGTTCTTCATTGGCGTGGCGTTTTGTTATTTCTTTGTGTTTGGACAGGTCTTCAAGTTCATCCAAAGTTTTGCGCCCAAAAGCATCACCGCTGCGCCTGACATCGAGGCGTACTTGAGCTTTGTGCTGACCATGTTTGTCGCCTTTGGCTTGGCTTTCGAAGTGCCCATCGTGGTCATCGTGTTGGCCCGCATGAAAATTGTGTCCATCCAAAAGCTCAAAGACTTTCGCTCCTACTTCATTGTGTTGGCCTTCATCATCGCGGCCATCGTGACCCCGCCCGATGTGGTCTCTCAATTGGCCTTGGCTATTCCCATGGTCATTCTTTACGAGGTGGGCATTTGGGCCGCGCAGTTGTTCATCAAACACACCCGCGCTCCCGACGACGCGGACCCTGAAGCATCCTGACCATGCGGCGCACGTGGCTTTTGTTCTCCCAAACAGTCACCGTCTTGCTTGCGGTTTGGTTTGTGGTCATCACCCTCAAGCCGGAGTGGTTGCAGTCGGGTCAACGCTGGAGCGGTGACCTGCAGGTGCTTGAAGCCCCAGCCTCGGTGGCCAATTCCACCAGCGTGGGCAGTTTGAGCGGCGCAGCCAAAAAAGCCTCGGCCTCGGTGGTCAGCATCAACACCACCCGCAAAACCGACTTGCCCGACCGCGCCAAAGACCCGTGGTTCCGCTATTTCTTTGGCGACCAAGACGAATCGTCGGCACAAATGGGTTTGGGCAGTGGCGTCATCGTCAGCCCCGAGGGCTTCATCCTCACCAACAACCATGTGGTTGAAGCGGCCGAAGAAATCACCGTGGTGCTCAACGATGGCCGCCGCACCATCGCCAAACTGGTGGGCACCGACCCGGAAACCGATTTGGCGGTGCTGAAAATCAGGCTCGACAAGCTGCCCGTGATGGTCATGAACAGCTCGGACCAAACCCAAGTGGGTGACATTGTGCTGGCCATCGGCAACCCCTTTGGCGTGGGTCAAACCGTCACCAGCGGCATCGTGTCGGCATTGGGGCGCAATCAATTGGGCATCAACACCTTCGAGAACTTCATTCAAACTGATGCCGCCATCAACCCCGGCAACTCTGGCGGCGCTTTGGTGGACGTGCAAGGCAATTTGCTGGGCATCAACACGGCCATTTATTCACGTTCTGGTGGCAGCATGGGCATTGGTTTTGCGATCCCTGTCAGCACGGCACGACAGGTGCTGGAGGGCATCGTCAAAGAAGGCCAGGTGGTGCGCGGTTGGATTGGTGTCGAGCCCACCGACATGACGGCTGATCTGGCCAAAACTTTCAATATCCCGCGTGACAGCGGCGTCATCATCACCGGTGTCTTGCAGTCAGGCCCAGCTTTCAAAGCGGGTGTGCGCCCCGGCGACCTGATGCTGGAAGTGGAAGGTCATCCTGTGCAAACGGTGTCTGAACTGTTGGCGCAAGTCTCGGCCTTGAAGCCCGGTGCCCCGGCCAATTTGCGGGTGCTGCGGCGCAACGACGAATTGGTCCTGACGGTGACGCCGGCACAGCGACCCAAAGTCAAAACGGCACCGCGCTGACATGACCGACCGCGATCAACTCCTCGGTCTGTGCAACGATTTGTTGCAGCCTGCCAAATTCAAAGACTACTGCCCGAACGGCTTGCAAGTGGAGGGCCGCGCCGAGATTCAAAAAATCGTCTCGGGTGTGACCGCCAGTCGGGCTTTCATAGAAGCGGCCATCGATGCTGGTGCTGACACTTTGTTGGTGCACCACGGTTTGTTCTGGCGCGGTCACGATGGCGCGGTGACTGGTTGGCTCAAGCAGCGCTTGGCCTTGCTGCTGGCGCACGACATCAACCTGCTGGCCTACCACCTGCCTTTGGACGCCCATCCTGCATTCGGCAACAACGCGCAGTTGGGGCGGTTGATGGGCTGGGAAACCTTGTCGCGTTTTGGCGAGCAAGACTTGGCTTGTTTGGGCACACCCGCTTCGGGTGGCGAGACTTTGGACTCCCTGGTGCACAGTCTGCACACCACTTTGGGCCGCATGCCGGTGGCTGTGGTGCCTGATCCCCAACGCCGTTTGAAACGCATTGCCTGGTGCACGGGCGGGGCGCAGTCGTGGTTTGAAGCCGCCATTGCTGCTGGCGCGGATGCGTTCATCACGGGTGAAATTTCTGAACCGCAAGCCCATTTGGCGAGGGAATCCGGCGTGGCGTTTTTGGCCTGCGGCCACCATGCCACCGAGCGTTATGGCGCACCTGCTCTGGCCGCGCATGTGGCGTCGCAGTTGGGCTTGGCGCACGCCTTCATCGACATCGACAACCCTGCTTGAGGCGGCCCGCATGAATGCGCACGCATCGACACTGCCCTTGGCCCTGACCATGGGCGACCCCGCTGGCATTGGCCCCGAAATCATTTTGAAAGCCTTTGCGCTGCACCCCGAGCAGATGCGCGGCGTGTGTGTGGTGAGCGACGTGGCCGCAATGCAACAGCATCTTCAAAGCTTGTCTACTGTGTTGCCAGTGCCCTTGCAATGCGTGACTGTGCCAAACCTGCAGCAGCTTTCGGTTGTCGGCAAGCACCAAGTGCCTGTGTTGCAGGCTGGCGCAAGTGGGCCGTTCAAGCCCGGGCTGGCCAGTGCCGAGGGCGGGCGCATGGCGGCAGACGCCATCACTTGGGCCGCGTCAGCCGCTTTGCGAGGCGAAGTGGCCGCCGTGGTGACCGCGCCGCTGCACAAGAAAGCCTTGTCTTTGGCGGGCATCGACCACCCCGGCCACACCGAAATGCTGCAGTCTTTGGCGGCTGAATACCTGGGTGTGTCAGTGGCCGACTTGCCGGTGCGCATGATGTTGCGCAGCCCCGGCTTGAGCACCGTGTTGGTCAGCATCCATGTGTCTTTGCGGCAAGCCATCGAGGCCGTCACCGTGGCCAATGTGCTGCAAACCCTGCGCATCACCCACGCAGCGTGGCTCCAATTGCAGGGCCGCGCACCACGCATGGTGGTCGCAGGTCTGAACCCGCATGCCGGTGAAGATGGTTTGTTTGGCACCGAGGAAGTGACCGTGATTGCCCCGGCCATTGCGCAAGCCCAACAACTGGGCTTGCAGGTGAGTGGCCCCTACCCACCTGACACGGTGTTCATGAATGCGCACAGCCCGGCCGGCCAAGCCAGCACCGATGTGGTGGTGGCCATGTACCACGACCAGGGCTTGATTCCGGTGAAATATTTGGGCTTGGACCATGGCGTGAACCAAACCTTGGGCCTGCCATTCGTGCGCACCAGCCCCGACCATGGCACCGCCTTTGACATCGTGGGGCAGGGCGTGGCCGACCCCAGCAGTTTGCTGGCCGCAGTGCGGGTGGCTCGCGGTCAAGGGGTGTAGCGACGTGGCATGGCCCCGCCCAAAGCACTTTGGGGTGGCGGGTTTCCTTAGCGTTTGAGCTGATCTCTGATTTCCCGCAGCAGCAAAATATCCTCAGGGGTGACCACCTCTGCGGCTGCTGGTGCCGCCGTCTCGCTGCGTTTCAAGCGGTTGATTTGTTTGACCATGAGAAAGATCACAAAGGCCAAGATGAGGAAATTCACAGCCACCGTGATGAAGTTGCCGTAGGCAAACACGGGGATCCCAGCTTTTTTCAGGGCGTCCAGGGTGAGCGGGACTTGGTCGGGCACATGGGCCAGTGCAATGAAGTAATTGGAAAAGTCGAGGTGACCGATCAGCATGGACACCAAGGGCATGATCAGGTCGCCCACCATGGCGTCGACGATCTTGCCGAAGGCACCACCCACGATCACGCCAATGGCCAAATCGATGACATTGCCTTTGAGGGCAAATTCTTTGAATTCTTTGAACATGTTCAGGCCCCTTGAAAATTTGAACTAAAGAATTCTATAGATGTATTTGATGATGCATCTCGTATGCATTTAGGTAGAAACCATTGTGCGGGTTCGACCTGAGAGGCTCGGTTAGAATCTTTGGCTAACCAAAATTCGCATAGAAACATAGAGGTCTTTCATGAGTGACACCACTGTGGACAACGACAAGCGCACATGGCTGATAGCCTCCGGTTGCGCAGGTGCAGTAGGCGGTGCAGCCGTCGCGGTTCCTTTCATCAGCGCATTCAGCCCTTCCGAGCGAGCCAAAGCAGCTGGCGCCGCTGTTGAAGTCGATATTTCTGCCATCAAGCCCGGTGAAAAGCTCACCGTCGAATGGCGTGGCAAGCCGGTTTGGATCATTCGCCGCACCCCAGAGCAACTGGAAGCCTTGAAAAAAGTGGAGTCGCAACTGGCCGACCCCGAATCCAAGCGCAACCCGGCCGAACTGACCCCCGAATACGCCCGCAACCAAGCGCGCTCCATCAAGCCCGAGTTTTTCATCGGTGTGGGCATTTGTTCGCACCTGGGTTGTTCGCCCAGTGACAAATTCCAAATGGGCCCCCAGCCTTCGTTGCCAGACGATTGGCAAGGCGGTTTCTTGTGCCCCTGCCATGGCTCCACCTTCGACATGGCAGGTCGGGTCTACAAAAACAAGCCTGCGCCAGACAACCTCGAAGTGCCTCCGCACATGTACCTCTCTGATACACGCCTGCTGATTGGCGAAGACAAAAAAGCTTAAAGGCGGACACCATGGCTGAATTCAAAGACGTTTCCCCCAATGCGCCTGCGGCTGAAAAAGCCCTGAATTGGATTGACAACCGATTCCCGCTCTCCAAGCTCTTCAAAGAGCACATGAGCGAGTACTACGCGCCGAAAAACTTCAACTTCCTCTACTTCTTTGGCGTGTTGTCCATGGTGGTCTTGGTGATTCAAATCCTGACCGGCATCTTCTTGGTCATGCACTACAAACCCGACGCTGATGAAGCCTTTGCCTCCGTGGAATACATCATGCGTGATGTTCCTTGGGGTTGGCTGATCCGCTACATGCACTCCACAGGGGCGTCAGCCTTTTTTGTGGTGGTTTACCTGCACATGTTCCGTGGCCTCATTTACGGCTCGTACCGCAAGCCACGTGAATTGGTTTGGCTCTTTGGTTGCGCCATCTTCTTGGCCCTGATGGGCGAAGCGTTCATGGGCTATTTGTTGCCTTGGGGCCAAATGTCTTACTGGGGTGCCCAGGTTATCGTGAACTTGTTCTCTGCCATCCCCTTGATTGGCCCTGACTTGGCCTTGCTGATCCGTGGCGACTATGTGGTGGGCGACGCCACCTTGAACCGCTTTTTCAGCTTTCACGTGATTGCTGTGCCGCTGGTCTTGTTGGGCTTGGTTGTCGCGCACATCATCGCTTTGCACGAAGTGGGCTCCAACAACCCCGACGGTGTGGAAATCAAAGCAAAGAAAGATGCCAACGGCAAACCACTGGATGGCATCCCCTTCCACCCCTATTACTCGGTGCACGACCTGATGGGCATCATCGGCTTCTTGCTGGTGTTTTGCGCCATCATCTTCTTTGCACCTGAGTTCGGTGGCTACTTCCTGGAATACAACAACTTCATTCCTGCAGATCCACTGAAAACGCCGTTGCACATTGCCCCGGTTTGGTACTTCACGCCTTACTACTCCATGCTGCGTGCCATCACCAGTGAAATGATGTATGGCCTCATCATCTGTGTGTTGGCGGCTGCTTATTTGGGCGCCACACGCGCCAAAATATCCAGCATGCTCAAAGGCGTGGTGATCGGTGCGGCTGTGGTCTTGGTCGCGCTGATGTTGGCAATTGACGCCAAATTCTGGGGCGTGGTGGTCATGGGTGGCGCGGTCGTCATCTTGTTCTTCTTGCCATGGCTGGACAACTGTGCCGTCAAATCCATTCGTTACCGCCCTGATTGGCATGTCTACCTCTACGCCCTGTTTGTGCTCAATTTCTTTGTCTTGGGCTACTTGGGCATTCAACCGCCATCGGCCATCGGTGAGCGCGTGTCGCAAATCGGTACCTTGTTCTATTTCGGCTTCTTTTTGTTGATGCCTTGGTGGAGCCGCATGGGTGAAACCAAGCCTGTGCCGGACCGCGTGAACTTCGCTGCACACTGAACAGCTTGGAGAAAACAACCATGAAAAAATTCATCCTCAGTGTGATCTTGGCGTTGACGTCTGCTTTGACTGCCATGCCCGCTTTAGCCGCGGGCGGCGGCATTCCTTTGGACAAAGCCCCCAACCGTTTGAACGATTTGGGTGCCTTGCAAAACGGCGCCAAGTTGTTTGTCAACTACTGCTTGAATTGCCACGCCGCCTCTTACATGCGCTTCAACCGCTTGACCGACATTGGCCTGACCGAGCAGCAAATCAAAGACAACCTGTTGTTCACCACCGATAAAGTGGGCGAAACCATGAAAGTGGCGATGGACCCCAAGCAGGCCAAGGATTGGTTTGGTGGCAACCCACCCGACCTCACCGTGATCGCTCGCTCTCGCTCGGGTGCTGGCGGCACGGGTGCTGATTACCTCTACACCTACTTGCGCACCTACTACCGGGATGACAGCAAGGCCACAGGCTGGAACAACCTGGCCTTCCCCAATGTGGGCATGCCCCATGTGTTGTGGGAATTGCAAGGTCAGCGCAAACCTGTGTTTGAAGAAATTCAAGCCCATGGTCACGCCACCCAAGTTCTCAAAGGCTGGGAGCAAGTCACGCCTGGCACGCTCAGCCCTCTCGAATACGACTCAGCGGTCGCTGATTTGGTGAATTACATGCAATGGATGTCGGATCCGACGCAAGCCACTCGTGTGCGGGTGGGAGTCTGGGTCATGCTCTACTTGCTGGTGTTTTTCGTCATCGCTTGGCGCTTGAACGCGGCCTACTGGAAAGACATCCGCTAATTTGCTTTGCCGCAACCCGTCTTCCACGGGTTCTTACAATGGGCATTTGGCTTGCCCATTAAATCGTTCGTTTTTCAGGAGCCACTCTCATGATGGTCTTGTATTCAGGGACTGTATGTCCTTTTTCGCATCGTTGCCGTTTTGTCTTGTTTGAAAAAGGCATGGATTTCGAAATCCGCGATGTCGATCTTTATAACAAGCCCGAGGACATCAACGTGATGAACCCTTATGGGCAAGTGCCCATTTTGGTTGAGCGTGATTTGATTCTGTATGAATCCAACATCATCAACGAGTACATCGACGAGCGCTTCCCCCATCCCCAATTGATGCCTGGCGACCCGGTCGACCGTGCGCGTGTGCGTTTGTTCTTGCTCAATTTCGAAAAAGAACTGTTCACCCACGTCATCACCCTAGAGTCTCGTGCCTTGAAAAGCAACGAAAAAGCTTTGGAGAAAGCGCGCTCGCACATTCGCGACCGCCTGACCCAGCTGGCCCCTGTGTTCTTGAAGAACAAATTCATGTTGGGTGACAACTTCTCCATGCTCGATGTGGCCATTGCCCCGCTTCTGTGGCGCTTGGACCATTACGGCATCGAGTTGTCCAAAAATGCTGCTCCTTTGTTGAAATACGCCGAACGTATTTTTTCGCGTCCCGCCTACATTGAAGCATTGACCCCGTCTGAAAAGGTCATGCGCAAGTAATTGGCCATTGCATGATCAACATCGCGCAGTCTTCTTCCACGCGGCCTTACTTGGTTCGCGCCTTGCATGAGTGGTGCACTGACAACGGCTTCACCCCTTATGTGGCTGTGTCGGTGGACGATTCGGTGCAAGTGCCCCGCGAGTACGTCAGCAACGGCGAGATCGTGCTCAACATCAGTTTCGATGCCACCAGCAACCTGCAGTTGAGCAATGAATTCATTGTCTTCAAGGCGCGCTTCGGTGGTGTGGCGCGAGAAATTTCAGTGCCCATGGGCCGTGTCATCGCCATCTATGCCAAAGAAAACGGTCAAGGCATGGCGTTTCCTGCACCTGTGGACAGCGATGCCACGCCAGATCCCAAGGCAACAAGCGATGTGGAGCCGCCGCCATCGCCACCAAGTGGCAGCACGCGCCCCCAACTCAAACGCATCAAATAATTGGGGCAGGTGCTTGAAGCTTCGTTAGAATCTCTCCCACGCCGCTTTAGCTCAGTTGGTAGAGCAACCGCCTTGTAAGCGGTAGGTCGTCAGTTCGAATCCGACAAGCGGCACCATTCAACCAAGCCTGTACCCTTCACAAGTACAGGCTTTTTTTTCGACCAAGGGGACTGACATGAAAAAAACGATTCAGTGGGTGGGTGGGTTGTTGCTGTTGTTGGTGTTGACCGTTCAACTCTCAGGCAGTGGCTATATTTGGCGCGCCCTCACCAGCACCTATTTGCAAGGACACCGCACCGCCAACATCGATGATGCCCACAACTTCGATCAACGCGTGATTGCCAAAGGCTTGGCCTCTGCCTGGCCCAAAGCGGCCAACTACAACCAGCAAACCGTGTCTGAAGCCGTGATGAGCCATCTGCAAAAGCATGGCACAGCAGCTTTCTTGGTGGCGCAACATGGCCAGTTGGTGCATGAGCAGTACTTCGCGCCCTACACCGCGCAAAGCCGCACCAACTCTTTTTCTGTCGCCAAATCGATCACCACCATGCAAGTGGGCATGGCGGTGCAACAAGGGTTCATCAGCAGTTTTGACGCACCTGTCACCGAGCAACTGAAAGAGTACGCCAACGATGCGCGCGGCAGCAAGGCCACCGTGGCCCAGCTCGCCAGCATGAAGTCAGGCCACGAGTGGGACGAGAACTACTACATGCCTTTGAACATGACCACCAACTTGTATTACGGCAAAGACGCTCAAGCCTTGGTGTTGTCGCATGGGTTTGAGCGCGAGCCAGGCAGTGAATACGAATACAGCAGCGGCACCACGCAGGTGTTGGGCGTGTTCCTCAAGCGTGCCCTGCAAGCCAAAGAACCCACGCTCACCGTCAGCCAGCATTTGTCACGCAGTTTGTGGGCACCTCTGGGGATGGGCAGTGACGCCCTCTACACCTTGGACCGCTCGGAGGAAAGTGGCGGCATGGAGCGCACCTATTGCTGCATCTTCGCCACGGCCACTGACTTTGCACGCATCGGGCAATTGTTGTTGCAAGACGGCATGTGGAATGGCCAACAATTACTGGACAAAGCGTTTGTAGAGCGCATGCGCCAACCCGATTTGAAGCCCTTTTATGGCCACTCCTTGTGGATGGATTGGAACTACCAGCATCCGTTCTACCTGTTGCAAGGCCATGAAGGTCAATATGTGATCGTGGTGCCTTCCCATGATTTGGTGGTGGTGCGCACCGGCCAGCACCGCGACAAGAAAACCCTGGGGCCCAATGGCCAAACCCCCAAAGAGGTCTACAACTATGTGGACGAGGCGGTGCGCATGGTGCAAGCCAAAAACTAAGTCATTCCAGCGTGAATTGGTCTGGGTTTTTGCCTTTGAAGGGCGCATAAAACGCCTTGATGTGTGCCATGTCGGCTGACAAGTCACCCGTGGGCATGAACGCTGGCCCTAAGCCACTTTTCTTCTCGCCAAAATCCAAGTAGCCCATGATGATGGGCACTTGTGCGCCCAGGGCAATGTAATAAAAACCCGTCTTCCAATGGCGTGATTGACTGCGCGTGCCTTCTGGCGGCACCACCAAGTGCAAATCACGCTGCGCGTTTTGCAAACTGTGCACGGACGCATCGACCAGGTTGGTGGATTGCGAACGGTCCACGGGAATGCCGCCCAGCCAAATCATCAGGTGGCGAAACGGAAACCTGAACAATTGCCGCTTGCCCATCCACTGGATGTTCAAGTTCATGGCGAACGCCACCATCAAGGTGTAGGGGAAGTCCCAGTTGCTGGTGTGCGGCGCGGCAATCACCACACTTTGGGGCGTGTTGGGCGGCATCCCGCCGGTCAAGGTCCAGCCCAGCAGGCGCAAAGCATGTCGTGACAGCCAGCGCATCAAAGGGGTCAACAAGGGCGTGGTGAAGATGGTGATTCGCATACTGCAGCGATTAGAAATAATGACCCGGACAATACCACCCCCTTGCGGGGCGCTCAGCGGCTGCTCATCACCTTGACTCTGATGGCATGCACCGGGTGACCTTTGGCCCGCAAATGGGCGCTGATGGCGGGCAAAAGCTGGCGCAGTTTGGCCCCTGCGGCGTTGTGTTGAACCAGCAGGCACCAACCGTCTTCGTCGATGGGGCCGGCCTTGATTTGCGCCCCCAGACCGGGCGGCAACACGGTTTGGATGCTGCTCAAATACAGCGCCGACTGTCGTTGCACTTGCAACAATCCAGCCAAGGAGCCGGATTGCTCAATGGCTGTCATGACGGGGGTGCCCGAAGGGGGCTTGGACAGAGGGCGGGACATGGGGAATTATGGCCCTGGTGGACGGTTAAAATCTCGGGCTTCGACAAAGGAATGTGCGTCCTTTGGCCTGCCCCCCGGCAGCGCATTGGCGCATCGCTTGCATGGCCTTCAATCTACTGACCCAAATTTTTGGCAGCCGCAACGACCGGCTCCTCAAGCAATACCGCAAAACCGTTGAGCGCATCAACGCTCTCGAAAGCGGCTTGTCCGCCTTGAGTGAAGACGCTTTGCGGGCCAAGACCGACGAGTTCAAACAACGCTTCCAAGCGGGTGAAAGTTTGGATGACTTGCTGCCCGAGGCTTTTGCCGTGGTGCGCGAGGGCTCCAAGCGCGTCATGAAAATGCGCCACTTTGATGTGCAGATGATGGGCGGCATTGCCCTGCACCAAGGCAAGATTGCCGAGATGCGCACCGGCGAGGGCAAAACCCTGACCGCCACCTTGGCGGTGTACCTGAATGCCTTGAGCGGCAAAGGCGTGCATGTGGTCACTGTCAACGATTACTTGGCCAACCGAGACGCGCAATGGATGGGTCGGCTCTACAACTACCTGGGCTTGAGCGTGGGCGTGAATTTGTCCCAACTCAGCCGCGAAGAAAAACAAGCCGCGTACCAATCCGACATCACTTACGGTACCAACAACGAATACGGTTTTGACTACCTGCGCGACAACATGGTTTATGAAGCCACCGAACGGGTGCAACGCTTGTTGAACTATGCCATCGTCGACGAGGTGGACTCGATCCTGATTGACGAGGCCCGCACGCCGCTGATCATCAGCGGCCAAGCCGAAGACCACACCGAGACCTATTTGGCCATGAACAAAGTGGTGCCGCACCTGACCCGCCAAGAAGGCGAAATGGATTTGCGCACCGGCGAAGGCGTCATCACCCCCGGCGACTTCACGCTCGATGAAAAATCCCATCAGGTATACCTCACCGAACTCGGTCACGAGAAGGCCGAAAAAATCTTGGCCGATTTGGGGCTTTTGCCTGCTGGCGCGTCGCTTTACGATCCGTCCCACATTGGCTTGGTGCATCACCTGTATGCCGCTTTGCGTGCCCACCACCTCTACCACTTGGACCAACACTATGTGAACCAAGCCGGTGAAATCGTCATCGTTGACGAGTTCACCGGGCGCTTGATGACGGGACGTCGTTGGAGCGATGGCTTGCACCAAGCGGTGGAAGCCAAAGAAGGTGTGGCCATCCAGGCTGAAAACCAAACCATGGCGTCCATCACATTCCAAAACTACTTTCGCTTGTACGACAAGCTGGGTGGCATGACGGGTACCGCCGACACCGAGGCCTACGAGTTCCAAGAAATTTACGGCTTGGAAACCGTGTTGATTCCACCCAACAAACCCAGCAAACGCGACGACCAACTCGACCGGGTTTACAAAACGGCCGACGAGAAATACAAAGCCGCCATCGATGACATCCGTGAATGCCACGAGCGCGGCCAGCCCGTGTTGGTGGGCACCACCTCCATTGAGTTGTCCGAGCTGTTGGCCGACATGCTGGTGAAAGCCGGCTTGCCGCACCAAGTGCTCAATGCCAAACAACATGCGCGCGAAGCCGATATCGTGGCGCAAGCGGGCAGCCCCAAAGCCATCACCATCGCCACCAACATGGCCGGCCGCGGCACCGACATCGTGCTGGGCGGCAATGTTGAGAAAAGCATCGCCACTGTGGAGGCCGACGAATCTCTGAGTGACGCAGACAAGCACAGCCAGATTGCCGCCTTGCGGGCCCAATGGACGCAAGACCACGAGTTGGTCAAGTCGGTGGGTGGCTTGCGCATCATCGCTACCGAGCGTCACGAGTCGCGCCGCATTGACAACCAATTGCGTGGTCGCTCTGGCCGCCAAGGTGACCCCGGCTCCTCGCGCTTTTACCTGAGCTTGGACGATTCGCTGATGCGCATCTTCGCCGGTGAGCGCGTCAAAGCCATCATGGACCGCTTGAAAATGCCCGAAGGTGAAGCCATCGAAGCCGGCATGGTCACACGCAGCATCGAAAGCGCACAGCGCAAAGTGGAGTCACGCAACTTTGACATTCGCAAGCAATTGCTGGAATACGACGATGTGTCCAACGACCAGCGCAAAGTGATTTACCAGCAGCGCAACGACATCTTGGATGCGCACAACTTGACCGCGCAAATTGCCAGCTTGCGCGAAGGCTGCTTCACCGACTTGGTGCGCCAGTTTGTGCCCGAAGAATCGGTGGAAGAACAATGGGATGTGGCGGGTCTGCAAACCGTGTTGCGCAACGATTGGCACCTTGATGTGCCGCTTGGCACCATGGTGATGGAAGCGCAAGCCATCACCGACGAAGACATTGTGCATGCCGTGGTGGAGGCCGCGCACGCGCACTTCGAAGCCAAAATCAATTTGGTGGGTGTCGATCAGTTCACACCGTTCATGCGGGCCGTGCTGCTGCAAAACATCGACAGCCATTGGCGCGAACATTTGTCCTCACTCGACTATTTGCGCCAAGGCATTCATTTGCGCGGTTATGCGCAAAAGCAACCCAAGCAAGAGTACAAACGCGAAGCTTTCGAGTTGTTTGGTCAGCTGCTGGACATGGTGAAAAACGAAGTCACCCGGGTGTTGATGACAGTGCAGATCGAAAACACCTCGCAAGTGGAGCAGGCCGCCCAAGCCATCGAAGCACGCGCTGATGCCGTCACCAACCTGACCTACACCGCACCGGACGAAACCGGTCAACCCCAAGTCCTTGCTCAAGCGTCATTGCAGGACCAGGTGCCGGTGGTCGGGCGCAACGACCCATGCCCTTGTGGCAGCGGCAAAAAATACAAGCATTGCCACGGCAAGCTGGCTTGAGCATGGCGGTTCATTTGCACGTGGCAAAGCCACAAGACTTGCATCCAGTCGCCGGGGTGCGCATTGGCATCACCGAAGCCGGTGTGCGCAAAGCCCATCGCAAAGACCTGACGGTCTTTGAACTCGCAGAGGGCACAGCAGTGGGTGCGGTGTTCACGCAAAACCGATTTTGTGCAGCACCCGTGCAAATTTGCCGTCAGCATTTGGCATCAGGCCAGGGCATTCGCGCTTTGGTCATCAACACCGGTGTGGCCAACGCGGGCACGGGTGCATCGGGTTTGCAACACGCCAACGCCGTGTGCGCTGCCGTGGCCTCCCAATTGAACATCAGTCCTGCGCAGGTGCTGCCGTTTTCCACCGGAGTCATCATGGAGCCGCTGCCCTTTCAGCGCATCATCGATGGCTTGCCCAAGGCCTTGGCGGCCGCGCAAACTGACAACTGGGCCTTGGCATCCCAAGCCATCATGACCACCGACACCTTGCCCAAAGCGGTCAGTCGTCAAGTGCAAATAGACGGTCAAACCATCACGGTCACCGGCATCTCCAAAGGCGCGG
>JACCDP010340214.1_pt1 | contig 17567 bp, 16 predicted proteins | sample 7445841 | NCBI WGS metagenome assembly JACCDP01 (sample SAMN15323441, study PRJNA562643) | freshwater metagenome | isolation source: river surface water | place: USA:Blue River Watershed | collected 2017-08-17 | reverse complement strand
AGGCCCCCAGAGCGCAAACGCTGACAACGGTCACCCAAGCCCGCAGAAATGAGGTCCTCACCGGTCCATCCTCTGAGTCACAGAACGCCTGATTTTAGGGGGACGAAATGCACCGACTCGAGCACCGCCTGACGCAGTCCGGAGCCGGTGTGGTCAATCACCACCAGGGCCTGCGTGCCGTCGGCACGTTCCACGGGCGCCACCAGACGTCCTCCAGGGGCCAGTTGCTCGGTCCAGGCAGCGGGCACTTCACGCCCACCGGCTGCTGCAATGATGGCCGCATACGGAGCACCCCGGGCATAGCCCTGCATGCCGTCTCCCAACAGCAGATGCAGATTGGCCAGCCGCAGCGGCCTGAGGTTGTCGCGGGCCTTCTCGTGCAGCCCGCGCAGCCGCTCCACGCTGTACACCTCGGTGGCCAATTGCGCCAGCAGCGCGGCCTGATACCCGCAGCCGGTGCCAACCTCGAGCACGCGCCCCAGCGGCAGCGCCCGCCCCTGCAGCAACAAATCGAGCATGCGGGCCACCACGCTGGGCTTGGAAATCGTTTGTCCCAGTCCAATCGGCAGCGCCGTGTCTTCGTAGGCCTGTCCTGCCAAGGCCGAATCAACAAAACGGTGACGCTCAATCTGCGCCATCGCCTGCAGCACTTCGGCCGACACAATGCCCTGCGCGGCCAGGCGTCTGACCATGCCGGCACGCACGGCCTGCGAGTCCAGGCCCACCCCAGCCGGCGCAGCGGCCGGGGCGACCGGTTTGGCAGCGGGCTTGGGCGGGTTCGCGGACGCCAGGCGCGCCGGAAAGCCCGGCCGGGAAGGCGCAGAGCCCGCCCCAGGGGCTGGTTTGCGGGTCATGCGGACACGCGCTGGCGCCACCAGGACAGCCGCTGATGCTCAGTCAGGTCAACCTGCAGGGGCGTGAGCGCAACATGGCCTTGCCGCGTGGCATGAAAGTCAGTGCCCTCGCCCTCATCCTTGGCCGGCCCGGCACTGCCGATCCAATACATGGTCTCACCCCGCGGACTGGTCTGGGTGATCACCCTCTCGGCCGCATGCCGCCGACCCAGACGCACCACCTTGACCTCGCCGATCTGGTCGGCCGGCAGATTGGGAATGTTGACGTTGAGCAGCCAGGGCGCCGGGTCGGGCTTCTGACCCATCGCCTCAATCTCGGGCATGAGCTGCTCGACCAAGGCGCGCGCCCGGTCTGCCGCCGCCTCCAGATGCGCCCAGCCCTTCTCGGTCTGTGAGAAGGCAATGGCCGGAATGCCGAACAGATAAGCCTCCATCGCGGCCCCCACCGTGCCCGAATAGATGGTGTCGTCGCCCATATTGGCCCCGTTGTTGATCCCCGAAACCACCAGATCCGGGCGGTAACCGAGCAAGCCGGTCAGGGCGATGTGCACGCTGTCGGCGGGCGTGCCATTGACATAGCGAAATCCGTTGGCGGCGGTCTGCACATACAGCGGGGAATGCAAGGTCAGCGCGTTCGATTTGGCGCTGTTGTTGTGCTCAGGCGCGATCACGTCCACATCGGCAATGCGGGCCAGAGCTTGATGGAGGGCCACGATGCCCGGCGCCTGATAGCCATCGTCATTGCTGATCAGAATTTTCATACGCCGATTCTAGGTTGTCGCCCCAAGCCCCGCCCCTGCAGGCAGGGCGCTTCAAGCGCCGGGCTGCGTCTGAGCCACGCGCCCCCACCGGGCCGTCGTCCACCGGCCTGACCAGGCTCCGCTGCCCCAGCGCAGCGGCAAGCCGGCCTGGAGCCGTCCCAGCCTGACCCCCTGGGGGCGCTAGCCACCCCGAACCCAGCCTGGGCGCGTGGCCCCGGATCGGCTCAGGTAAACCCGAGTTGGGCCTGGGCAGGCCTTGTCGTAGGATTTTAAAAAATTGTAAACTTACAAGTAATGTCAATTGAAACGGCGTTCGCGACAGGGCTCTGCACTGGAAACACGTCGCGAGGCGCGTCACCACAGGAACTTGAAGGCGTCCAAGCGGCCATCCCGGCAAGCCCTGGCGCGGTGGGCCTTTGAACGGCGGGCTGGGCTTGGCCGGCTGTGATGACTTGGCCCGTGACTGCTTGATCGCGTTTTACTGAAAGGAAGGTCTGCCATGAGCATGGATCCGTCGATGATCGCAGGGACTGGCTTGCTGGAACTGATGCGGACAAAACGAAAGTCCAAAGCCAAGCCTGCGGAGAAGACCGCGAACGCCAAGGACCAGGCCACAGACCCGCCGGCAGCCCCCGCTTCGACCGAAGCTGCAAAGGCAGCCGGGGCCCAAGCCATGGCCTCGCCCTACTCACGCGCCTACCTGCGTTTTCTGGCCCTGGCCGCACAGACCGCCGCCAAGGACCGGTCGGAAAGCAGCGAAGAGGCCCTGGACTCGAATGAAAAAGCCCTGTTGGAACTGATCATCCTGCGCTGGGCAGTCGGTGCTCCGATGACCGTTCGCCAGGCCATTGCCCTGTCGCACCTGGGATCGCCCGCCACCTTGCACAAGCGCCTGATGCGGCTGCGCAGAAAAACCTACCTTGATCTGGAGCACGTCAGCGGTGACCGTCGCGTCAAGCGTCTGATTCTTGGGGCCGTGGGTCAAACCTACCTGGAGACCATGGGCCGGCACCTGATGTCGGCCCATCGGGCTGGCAAAAGAGCCGGCTGAGCGGACTGAGCCCCCGCACCGGTCTGGCATGGGCCCATTGCGGTGCCGCGATCGAGCCGCTAACTGGCCCCTCCGGAGAGGGGCTCAAAAGAAACAGGCCCGACGAGCGGGCCTGTTGAGACAAATTTTTTGGGGTGGCTGATGGGACTCGAACCCACGACGACAGGAATCACAATCCTGGACTCTACCAACTGAGCTACAGCCACCGTCAACCCGAAATTATAAGGCCCGCACCGCGCCGATCAGGCTTCGGGCTCAGCCCTTGGCCGTAACGGGTCGCTCGACCAGGAACTTGACCTTCAAGCGCTCCTGCAGCATCTTGTAATACGCCTGGCCTTCGGCGTTGGACCACCACTGGGTGTATTGCGACCGGGCCTGCTCGAGTTCCTGGGCCGCGCGCTCCTTGCGAGGCAGCACCTTGGCGACTCTAACGATGGCATAGCCCTCCGGCCCCAGGTCCACCCCCTTGAAGACCGGCAGGGCCGACGGGTCGGCGCGCATGGCGGCATTGAACAAGGGCATGGGCACCCGGGCCGGCTCCTCACGGGAGAGCGTGAACGACTCGGGTAACTTGGCCTGATCGGGCTGCTTGTCCCACAGCGCGAGCTGACGGGTGCCTTCCTGCCGCGCCAACTCGGCGCTGCGGTCGGCCAGCCAGCGAGCGCGCACCCGGCTGCCCGCCTCTTCCAGCGTCTGCTGGCGCGCCGGGCTGTACTGCCCGATACGGGCCGACACCAGAACCCCCGAGCCGATGTCGATGGCTTCGGTGTTTCTCTTCTTCTCCAGGGCCTCGGCTGAGAAAAGCGCCGCCAGCAATTTGGGGTGGTTCAACGGGCCCCTGCCGCCGGCCAGGCCATTTCGCCCCACCTGCTCGGCGCTCTGGATTTGCAGGCCCAGCTTGTCGGCCGCCGGCTTGAGGCTGTCGGACTGCTCATAGACCAGGTTGCTGAACTGTTCGGCGGCCTCGGCGAACTTCTTGGGCAGCAACTGCTTGCGGACCTCGACGGTCAGCTCGTCCTTCATGTCCTCGAAGCTGCGCTGCCGCGGTGCCCGCACCTCGGTCAGCCGGATGATGTGAAAGCCGAACTCGGTTTCGACCAACTCGCTGATCTGACCTTTGGCCAGCGCGAAGACCGCGTCCTCGAAAGGCTTGACCATGGCGCCGCGGGCAAAAAAGTCAAGGTCCCCCCCGCGTTCGGCCGAACCGCTGTCCTGAGAATGCTTGCGGGCCAGGGCCGCGAATGAATCGGGGGCCTTGCGCGCCTGGGCGAGCAATTCGCTGGCCCGGGCCTTGGCGGCCTCGCGTTCAGCGGCTGCCGCACCCTTGGGGGCGTTGATCAGGATGTGGCTGGCCCGCCGCTCCTCCTGACCGGCGAGTTTTTGGCGGTTTTGCTCGTAGAAGGCCTTGAGGTCGGCCTCGCTGACCTGGATCGAGCGGCTCAGGGCCTGGGCCTCTAGCACCAGGTACTGCACGCTGGCCTGCTCGGGGACCATGAACTGATCGGCCTTGGCCTTGTGGTACTGCTCCAAGTCGGCAGCCGAAGGCTCCAGGCCCCTGAGAAAGTCGGCGGGCTTGAAACGGGCCACTTGCACCTCGCGGCGGTCGAAGAAGGCTGCCAAGGCTGCGTCGGCGACCGCGTGGGAGGCCGAGCCAGTCCCGACCACACCCATCAGAACCTGCCGCATGGACATCTCGGAGCGCACGCTGGCCTCGAACATCTCCGGGGTCATGCCCTGGGCACCGAGCAACTGCTTGTAACGCTCCATGTCCAGGGTTCCATCGCTCTTGCGCAACATGGCGATCTGCGGATTGGCCTGCAGCTCGCCGGCCAGTTTTTGATTGCTGGCCGCAAGATGGAGCTTTTCAGCGGCCACCATCAGGACCCGCTCGCGCACCAGGCGCTCAAGGGTGGCGTATTTGGCCTCGGCACTGTCGAGCAGTTTCAAGTCCAGGCCAGGCACCTGAGCGCGCAGCCGATCGACCTCTTGGCGATGGGCGGCGTCCCATTCGGCCTGGGTGACGTCGCGTCCGTCCACCTCAGCCACCACCTTCTTGGCCTCAGGTTGACCGTAGTCATTCAGACCGAGCAGCACGAAAGAGGGCACGATGAGCAAGAACAGCAGACCCATGGTGATCTTGGTGTGCCTGCGGATGAAATCGAACATGATCGTCTTCCTGAGGAAACGGCGTTGACGCAGAAAAGCCAGATTGTCGGGTCTGGACAAAGCCCGTGACACAAAAAAGGCGAACCTTGCGTTCGCCTTTTTTGCCCGGTTGCTGGTGGGTGCTGAGGGGTTCGAACCCCCGACCTACGCCTTGTAAGGGCGCCGCTCTACCAACTGAGCTAAGCACCCCACCTCAACTTCAAACATGGGTGTCAGTTCAATGCGTCCTTGAGGGCCTTGCCAGGACGGAACTTCGGAATTTTGGCGGACTTGATTTTAATGGTCTCGCCCGTGCGCGGATTGCGGCCCGTGCGCGCAGCCCGCTTGGCCACGGCGAAGGTGCCGAAACCCACCAGGGACACCTCACCGCCCTTCTTGAGCGTGGTCTTGACCGCACCCAGAGTGGACTCCAGCGCGCGGGTGGCTGCGGCTTTAGAGATGTCGGCCTGTCTGGCGATATGTTCAATCAATTCAGCTTTATTCACATGGGCTCCTGAGACTGTTAGGTGGAATGATTCTGGATGCGCAGGGGCAGACTTTCCAAGACCAACGCGAGCCACACGGCCTCGCGTCAACAACGCCTGTTTCTGATTGCGTCTACCGCGATTTGTCGCATCAGCGGCGCCCCCTTGCAAGCGGGGCGGACGCGGATTCTAGACCGATTTGGCGCCGCGATGGAAACAGTCGGGTCTGCGCAGCGCGCGCCCATCAAAGCGCTTGCTCGATAGCACGGCCCAAGTCCGCTGTGCTCGCCCGTCCGCCCAGATCGGGCGTGCGGGGGCCGCCGCTGCCGGGCTGCAGCACCGTCTCGATGGCTTTGACGATGGCATCGTGCGCGGCTTTGTAACCAAGAAACTCGAGCATCATGGCGCCACACCAGATCTGCCCGATTGGGTTGGCGATCGAGCGTCCGGCGATATCGGGGGCCGAGCCGTGAACCGGCTCAAACAAGGACGGAAAGCGTCGCTCGGGATCGAGGTTGGCGCTCGGCGCTATGCCAATGGTGCCGGTGCAAGCCGGGCCCAGATCGCTGAGGATGTCGCCAAAGAGATTGCTGGCCACCACCACATCAAAAAAATCGGGTCGCTGTACAAAATGAGCGGTCAGGATGTCGATGTGGAATTTGTCCAGCCGTACATCCGGGTAAGCCTTGGCCATTTCGGCCACACGCTCGTCCCAGTAAGGCATGGAGATCGAAATACCGTTGGACTTGGTGGCACTGGTCAGATGCTTCTTCGGTCGCGATTGCGCCAGGTCAAAGGCGAACTTGAGCACGCGGTCCACGCCCACACGGGTGAAGACCGACTCCTGCAGCACAAACTCGCGCTCGGTACCCGCGAAGGCCCGCCCGCCTATGCTGGAGTATTCGCCTTCGGTGTTTTCACGAACGATGTAAAAGTCGATCTCGCCCGCTTCCCGGCGGCTGCCGTCCTTGCGCACCACCGGCGCAACGATGCCCGGCATCAGACGGGCCGGACGCAGATTGATGTACTGGTCGAATTCGCGCCGGAACAGCAGCAGCGACCCCCACAGTGAAACGTGATCAGGAATCTTCTCCGGCCAACCGACCGCTCCAAAGTAGATCGCATCATGACCGCCGATCTGGTCCTTCCAGTTGTCGGGAAGCATCTTGCCGTGCTTCTCGTAGTAATCCCAGCTGGAAAAATCGAAAAGGTCCCATTGCAGATCAATCCCGAACTTGCGAGCCGCGGCCTCGAGCACCCGCAAACCTTCAGGCATGACCTCCTTGCCGATACCGTCACCGGCAATGACTGCAATGCGATGCTTGTTTTTCATGAACCATTCTCCGTGGGGGTTGGACAGACAATCAGGAAGGGGTGGTGGCCCTGGGCTGCCGCACCACCAGCGCCACGCCCACCGCAGTGAGTGCGGTGCCGATCAGGGTGACCGCCGTGATGAGTTCATCAAACAGCAGCCAGGCCATGACCGCCGTGGTCGGGGGCACCAAATACAGCAGGCTGGTGACCGCTGTCGCCGCACCCCGCTGAATCAGCAGATACAGCAGCGAGCTGCCCCCCAGCGTGAGCCCGAGGACGGCCCAGGCCATGGCACCGATCAGCGAGGCATTCCAGCTCATGGGCTCGGACTCGAGCCAGGTCAGGGGCAGGGTCACGATCAAGGCTGCGCCCAATTGAATCGCATTGGCGGTGCGCACATCGGTCGCACGGACATGGCGCTTTTGGTAGAGCGTTCCCACCGTGATGGACAGCAGGGCAAACACCGTGGCCGAGAGGGTGAAGGCACTGACCTCTGTACCGGCGAGCAGCTTGCGCCAGATCACCAAGACCAGCCCCCCAAAACCCAGCAGCAGGCCCAACCACTGCAAGCGCGTGACCTGGCCGCCCTCCACGCGGGAGACCCACACCGCCGTCAGCACCGGCTGCAGGCCCACGATCAGCGCCGCCAAGCCCGAGCCCATACCCACCTCGATGGCCACCCACACGCCGCCGAGGTAGCCCGCGTGCATCAGGACGCCGGCAACCGCCAAATGCAACCACTGGCGTGGATCGCTGGGCCAGAGCGCCCGGGCCCATGCGGTCCAGAGCAGAAAGCACAGGATGGAAAAAAAGTAACGCCACGCCAGAAAGCCCAGAGGCGGCGCGTGGGGCAGCCCGAATTTGGCCACGATAAAGCCCGTGCTCCAGATCAGCACAAACACCACAGGCATCGCTCGGATCCAAGCCGACTCGTCAAGGTCTGCAGTCATCGAGAGCGAGCACGGATCTCCGGCACGGCCTTTTGCAAGTAGTAAATCATGGACCAGACCGTCAACACCGGACAGCCACAACAGACCGGTGCCCCACAGCCGGGTGTCGATCAGCCCCAGAAACATGCCATCAAAGAGCAAAAAGGCGATCGCCACCATTTGTACCCCGGTCTTGATCTTGCCAACCGCGTGCACGGCCACACTGCGGTTGGCGCCGATGGTGGCCATCCACTCGCGCAGGGCGGAGATGGCAATTTCGCGCCCGATGATGATCAGCGCCAGAAAGACATCGGCCCGCTGCAGATCCACCAAAACCAGCAGGCAGGCGCACACCAGGAACTTGTCGGCCACAGGGTCGAGAAAAGCGCCGAAGGACGAGGTCTGCCCCAGTTTGCGGGCCAGGTAGCCATCGAGCCAATCGGTCAAGGCAAACACCACGAACAGCACGGTGGCCGCCACGTTGCGCGAAGTCCCCAGCCATTCCATGTAGAAAACACCGACGATCAAGGGGATGGCAACAATGCGCGCCCAGGTCATCAGCGTGGGGATGGTCAGAAACATGACGGGAGTTTGGCACGAGGCCCAAGGCCGAGTCTGAAGGCCCGTCCTGGGCGACCGCACCCTAATGCAAGGCGCGGTAAATCTGCTCGGCCAGGGCCTTGGAAATGCCGTCGACCTTGGCCAGATCCTCGGCGCTGGCCGCGCTCACACCGGCCAAGCCTCCAAATCGGCGCAGCAGACTGGCGCGCTTGCGAGGCCCGATGCCGGGAATGTCCTCGAGCCGACTGGTCACCCGGACCTTGTCACGCCGGGCTCGCATGCCGGTGATGGCATACCGGTGGGCTTCGTCACGGATCTGCGCCACCAGCATCAGGGCCGCCGAATCGCTGCCCAGAGACACCTTGGCGCGGCCATCGGCAAAAACCAGTTCCTCCAGCCCGACCTTTCGGCCCTCGCCCTTCTCGACGCCGACGATCAGGCCGATGTCCAGGCCCAGCTGCTCAAACACCTCGCGGGCCACCGCCACCTGCCCCTTGCCACCGTCAATGAGCACCAGATCGGGCATGCGCTGGCGGTCGTCGATCGCCCCGCCTTCGCGCAAGGTTTCGGCCACGGCACGGTAGCGCCGAAGCAGCACCTGACGCATGGCGGCGTAGTCATCACCGGGCACCACGCCTTCGATGCTAAAGCGCTTGTACTGCCCAGCCTGCATCCGGTGCTGGGCGAACACCACGCAAGAGGCCTGGGTGGCTTCACCACCGGTGTGTGACACATCAAAGCATTCAATGCGCAAGGCCTGCAGATCATCCTGTGGCAGGTCCAGCGCCTGCGCCAGGGCGCGGGTGCGGGCCTGCTGCGAGCCCTCTTCGGCCAGCAGCCGAGCCAGTTGCATCTGCGCGTTGTTTCGAGCCATGTCCAGCCAGATGCGTCGCTGCTCGCGCGGCTTGTGCACCGCCGTCACCCGGGCACCGGCCTGCTGCGACAGCAAGTCCATCAGCGCCGCGTCCACGGGATGGCTGAGCAGCAAGACCGGCGGCACCGGCAGATCGACGTAATGCTGGGCGATGAAGGCCTGCAGAACCGCCACCTCGGGGGGCGGCACCTCGGGCGCAGCGCCGCCATCGGCCCGGCCGGAAGCCGCCTCGAGCGCCTCCAGGTCCAGCGCGGATTCGACATGCACCGGGAAATACGCGCGATCGCCCAGGTGACGGCCACCTCGCACCATGGCCAGGTTGACGCAGGCCCGTCCGCCCTGCACGCACACCGCCAGGATGTCGACATCCTTGTCGGCCTGCACATCCATCGCCTGCTGCTGCAGAACCCTTGAAACCGCCCGCATTTGATTGCGCAACTCGGCGGCCTGCTCAAACTCCAGCTGCTCCGCATGGGCCACCATGCGCGATTCCAGGGACTGCAGGATGTCTTGCGTGCGGCCCTGCAAAAACTGGCTGGCCAGCTCGCTGTCGCGCGCATAGGCCTGGGGCGAAATCAGGCCCACACAAGGCCCGGAGCAGCGCTTGATCTGGTAGAGCAGACAAGGCCGCGTCCGGTTGCTAAACACCGTGTCCTCGCAGGTGCGAAGGCGAAACACTTTTTGCAGCAGCGCGATGCTGTCCTTGACCGCCCAGGCGCTGGGATAAGGCCCGAAGTAGTGGTGCTTGCGATCCACCGCGCCCCGGTAATAGGCCATGCGTGCGAAGCACTGAGCCTGGGCGCCCGGGTCTTCTGGGCGCGGTGCTTGCGGCGCGGTGATCTTCAGATAGGGGTAGCTCTTGTCGTCTCTAAAAAGAATATTGAAGCGCGGATGCAGCGTCTTGATGAGGTTGCTCTCCAGCAGCAGCGCCTCGGCCTCCGACCGAACCACCGTGACCTCAAGGCGCGCAATGCGCCCGACCATCAGGCCAATGCGGGTGCCGCCATGATCCTTTTGAAAATAGCTGCTGACCCGCTTCTTCAGATTGCGTGCCTTGCCCACGTACAACACCCCGCCGTGTGCGTCGTAGTAGCGGTAGACGCCAGGCGTCGACGGCAAGGCCGCCACCTCGGCCAGCAGAAGGGCCTGGCGCACCGCGTCGGTGGCGGGCGTCTCGGGGCTGGGGGGCGTCGCTGGCGCGCTGGTCGATGTGGGCTGGTCCAAGGGGCAAATTCCTTCTCGCTGAGGCGGCCGACCGGGCTGTCACACCCTGCCCGTGTGCATTAGACCGGCCCCGCTTCAACGGTTGTTATATTAAGACAGTCACCCCTCAAGCCCCACCATGCGGCCCGCCCTTCTCTGGGACATCTTCTGCACCGTCATCGACAACCACGGCGACCTGGGGGTGTGCTGGCGCCTGTCGCGGCAATTGCGTGAGGCTGGACAGCAGGTGCGCCTGTGGGTGGACGATGCCTCGGCGCTGAGCTGGATGGCCCCTGGCCTGGCCAAGGGTCGCGAGCCTGGCATCGAGCTGCGGCCCTGGGACCAGGCCCTGCAAGCGGGTCAGCTTGATGATCTGTCACCGGCCGATGTATGGATCGAAGCCTTTGGTTGCCAGATTCCGGAGGTTTTCATTGCGCACGGCGTGCGCCGGTGCGCGCGGCCACCGGCCTGGATCAACCTGGAGTACCTCAGCGCCGAAGACTGGGTCGAACGCCATCACGGGCTGCCCTCGCCGATGCTCAGCGGTCCGGCCCAAGGTTGGACCAAGGTCTTTTTCTACCCCGGCTTCACGCCAAAGACCGGCGGCCTGCTGCGCGAGGCCGACCTGTTGCACAAGCAGCAGGCCTTCGACCGCGCTGGCTGGCGCGCCGCCCGCGCACCGGACCTGCCGGCGCGCCTGATCAGCCTGTTCTGCTACGAACCCCCCGCCCTGCCTGCCCTGCTCGATTCGCTGGCGACTTCAGGCGAGCACTTGCTGGTCACCCCGGGCCGTCCTCTGGCGGCGGTGCAGGCGGCCTTGGCCGACGGCAGCCCTGCACCAGCCTGGCACCCCCTGCCCTACACCGACCAAGATGGCTTTGATGAGATGCTGTGGGCCTGCGATTTGAATTTCGTGCGCGGCGAAGACTCCTGGGTGCGGGCCCTGTGGGCCGGCCAGCCCTTTGTCTGGCAGATCTACCCGCAGGACGACCAAGCCCACCATGCCAAGCTCGAGGCCTTCCTGGACTGGCTGCAAGCGCCAGAGAGTCTGCGGCAGTTCCACCGGATCTGGAACGGCCTGGCCCAGGGCCGCCTGCCGACCCTGGACCGGCCCACCCTGGCGGCCTGGGCCGGCTGCGCGCAGGCTGCACGGCAGCGGCTGCTGGCGCAGGACGATCTGCTGACCCAGCTGCTCAGACGGGTGCAGGCATGGCAGCAGTGCAGCGGCTAGGACGGCCCTTCAGGCCAGATAGCGGGCCAACTGAGCAATGTCTACATTGCCGCCGGAGATGACCACGCCCACCCGCTTGCCGCGCACCTCCACGGCACCCTGGAGGGCCGCAGCCATGGCCAGCGCACCGGTGGGCTCGATCACCATCTTCATGCGGGCAGCGGCAAAGCGCATGGCTTCGATCAATTGCGCATCGGAGACCGTCACGATATCGTCCACCAGCGCCTGAATCACCGGGAAGGTGAGTTGTCCCAGCGCCTGCGTCTGCGCGCCGTCGGCCAGGGTGCGGGGGGTGTCAATCCGAACGATACGTCCGAGCCGCTTGCTTTGCTGGGCATCGTTACCCGCCTCGGGCTCGACCCCGATCACCTGGCAGTCAGGACTGAGCTGACGCGCAGCCACGGCGCAGCCTGAGATCAGGCCGCCACCGCCAAGACACACCAGCAGCAGATCGAGCGGCCCCACCTCCTCGAGGAGTTCCTGGGCAACCGTCCCCTGCCCAGCCATCACATCGGCATGGTCGAACGGGGGTATCAGCGTCATGCCGCGCTGCTCGGCCAACTGCCGACCGATCGCCTCACGGTCCTGGGTGTACCGGTCGTAGGGGATGACCTCGGCGCCATAGCCCCGCGTGGCAGCCATCTTGACGGCCGGCGAGTCCTGCGGCATCACCACCGCAGCCGGAATGCCGAGCAAGCGGGCCGCCAGAGCGATGCCCTGGGCATGGTTGCCCGAGCTGAAGGCGCAAACCCCAAGCCTCTTTTGCTCGGTCGTGAACTGCGCCAGCGCGTTGTAGGCCCCCCGGAACTTGAAGGCCCCCATGCGCTGAAAGTTCTCGCACTTGAAAAACAGGCGGGCGCCGGTCAGGTCATCGGCGGTTTGTGAAGTCATCACCGGCGTGCGGTGGGCCACCCCCTGCAAGCGGCCCTGTGCCGCCGCCACATCGGCGTAATCAATCGCCAGCTTCATGAACGGACCTTACTTGGCAAACAGGGAGTCCAGGGTCTTGAAGGCCTTGAACTCAATAGCATTGCCGAAGGGGTCCAGAAAAAACATGGTCGCCTGCTCGCCCGGCTCGCCCTTGAACCGGATGTAGGGCTCAATGATGAAGGTGGTACCGATCGCCTTGAGCCGCGCGGCCAGGGCCTCCCAATCGGGCATGTTCATGACCAGACCGAAATGGCGCACCGGCACCCCGTGGCCGTCCACCTCGCTGCGGGACACCTCAGCGTTCATGGTCGGGCACAGGTGAGCCACGATCTGGTGGCCATGGAAATTGAAGTCCACCCATTCAGGGCTGCTGCGCCCCTCGGGGCAGCCCAGGAGGTCGCCGTAAAAGGCGCGGGCTTGTTCCAGATCGGTGACAGGGAAGGCAAGGTGAAAGGGTTGCATGCAGGGGCTCCTCGGACACAGGATGCTACCAAAGCCACCAGCCAGACACCGCCAGACGCCCAGGGCCGGCCCGCCTTGGCTAAAATGCTGAGTTTTTGCGCAGCACCCGCCGCGCGAGCTTAAAACTCACACCTATGAAAATCGCTCAAGAAATTCGCGCCGGCAACGTCATCATGAACGGGGGCAATCCCTGGGTCGTGCTCAAGACCGAATATTCGCGGGGCGGCCGCAACGCTGCCACCGTGCGCATGAAGCTCAAGAGCCTGCTCAACAACCAGGGCACCGAGATCGTCTTCAAGGCCGACGACAAGATGGACCAGATCGTGCTGGACAAAAGGGAGTGCACCTACTCCTACTTTGCCGACCCGATGTACGTCTGGATGGACCAAGAGTACAACCAGTACGAGGTAGAGGCCGAGAACATGGGCGATGCCATGAACTACCTGGAGGAGGGCATGAGCGCCGAAGTGGTGTTCTACGAAGGCAAGGCGATTTCGGTGGAACTGCCCACCAGCGTCGAGCGCGAAATCACCTGGACCGAGCCGGCCGTCAAGGGCGATACCTCGGGCAAGGTGCTCAAGCCGGCCAAGATCGCCACCGGGTTTGAAGTGCCGGTACCGATCTTCGTGGCGCAGGGCGACCGCATCGAGATTGACACGCGCACGGGTGAATACCGCAAGCGGGTCTAAGACCCGCCCGCTTTGAGGAAGGCTCCGCTGACGGAGCCTTTTTTCTTGATCCCCTGCGCCGACGCCATGTCCGCCCAAACCCCCGCCCTGCTGGACCTTGACGACCTGCCGCTGCCCATGCGGATGCTGCCCGGCCTGCGGCGCTGCGATCGCATTGAGCTGCATCGGCTGCGGGCCGACAGCGAGCTCTACGCTGAGAAAGTGGCGCTGCTGCAATCGGGCTGGCAGGCCTTGGCCGTACCCGGCTTTGAAGACGCACCGGTGCTGCAAACGGTGCGCGAAGTGGCTGGCCTGGGCCCCCAGGACAGCTTGCCCCTGCCCCTGCTGATCGAGGAAGACCTGGCGGTGCTCGATGGCCCCAGCGCCAGCTTGCCCTGGCTGAGCATCTGCACCCCCTCACACTGGGCGCCCGAAGACAAGCTGGGCCTGAACTGGGCGGCGGCGCACGCGCCGGTGGCCGACAACCAGGCCCTGATCAACGCACAGCGGCAGCTGGTGGCCCTGTGCACCAATGGTCAATGCTGGCAACGCTCGGTCTACACGCTGTCGGCCAGCCAGCGCTATGACCAGCATCCGGGCCGATCCCCGCGCACACCCTGGCCCGATCTGCCCGGCGAGGAACTGGCTGCGCACACCTGGCTGCGGGTGGAGCGACAAGGCTTTTTTCCCGTGCGCGGGCGACCGGGCCAGGCGGTGTTCAGCATACGCCTGGAGATTGAGCGACTCGATCACAGCGCCAGCACGGCTGAACGGGCCCGCCTGCTTTTTCAATGGCTCTCGACCATGAGCGAGGCGGTGGCGCACTACAAGGGCTTGGCCCCCGTGCGCCCGCCCCTGTTGGCCTGGCTGGCCGAGCGCGGCGACTGAACGGACCGACCCCACCATGGACCTGATTGCGCGGCTGCTGGAGATCATCATCCCGGTCCTGCTGATTGTGGCGGTGGGCTATGGCTACGCGCGTCGCCGCAACCCGGACATGACGCTTTTTAACCGCATTGCGCTGGAAGTCTGCACCCCGATGCTGACTTATTCGGCGCTGGCTTCGAGACAGTTTGAGATTGCTCAGCACATCCCCCTGCTGGCCGGCGGCACGCTGATCATTCTGGGGGCCGGCTTGCTGGCCTGGCCCCTGGCGCTGATGGCCCGGCAGTCGCCCCGAACCCTGGTGCCGGTGGTGATGTTCAACAACTGCGGCAACATGGGCATACCGCTGGCCCTGCTCGCCTTCGGCCCGCAGCAGATGGGCGCGGCTGTGGCGCTGTTTTCCATCAGCAACCTGATTCATTTCTCGATCGGCGCACGCATCACCAGCGCCGGCGCCCGCACCCGGGACCTGCTGCTCAGCCCCATGATGCTGGCCGCGGTGCTGGGCTTTGCCAGCGCCCTGACCGAGGTGCGGCCGCCCCAGGTGATGCTCACCGGCATGCGCATGCTCGGGGACGCCTCGCTGCCGATGATGCTCTTTGCCCTCGGTGCGAGGCTGTGCAGTGTCGACCTGCGCAGCCTGGGCAGTGGCGTGCTGGGCGCGCTGGCGCGCCCCCTGATCGGCATGGCGCTGGCCTGGCCCCTGGTGTACCTGCTGGACCTGGAAGGCACCGCGCGGGCCCAACTGCTGCTTTTTGCGGCACTCCCGCCGGCAGTGCTGCAGTTCATGCTGGCCGAACGTTTCGAGCAGGAACCGACCAAGGTGGCCGCCATGGTCATGCTGGGCAACATCCTGGCGCTGGTGTTTGTGCCCCTGGCCCTGGCCATGGGCATGCGTTAGGGGCCGGGTACCGCGGCAGTGGGCATGGGCCACAATCGTACCCATGGAAAATACGCAAAACCTGTCGGCCAGCCGCCTGGCCGGGGCCTGGGCCGAGCTGCAGGCCCACGCCGAAAGTGGCACCCCCCTGGAGGCTGACGCCTACCGCCTGGCCTTTGCCGATCCTGAATTTCTGCTGCGCCGTGAGACCCGAGGCTTGCGCATGCAGCTGGAAATGCTCAAGCCCGATCTGGAGCAGCAGCGGCTGGGCATCGCCAGCACGATTGTGGTCTTCGGCAGCGCCCGCTTTGTCTCTGCCGAGCAGGCAGCCCAGGGCTTGCAGCTGGCGCAGACATCGGGGGATGCCGCGGCCATCGATCGCGCCCGCCGACAGGCCGATAACGCGGCCTATTACGAGCAGGCCCGCGAATTCGCCCGCCTGGTGGCCCGTTACAGCAAGGGCTGCGCTGCGGAGCAGCAGATCTTCATTTGCACCGGCGGCGGACCGGGCATCATGGAGGCGGCCAACCGCGGCGCGCACGAGGAAGACATGCCCAATGTGGGCCTCAATATCGCCCTGCCGCACGAACAAAATGCCAACCCGTACATCACGCCGGCGCTGAACTTCAAGTTCCACTACTTCGCGCTGCGCAAGATGCATTTCATGATGCGGGCCAAGGCCCTGGTGGCGTTTCCGGGCGGCTATGGCACGCTCGATGAGCTCTTTGAAGTGCTCACCCTGGTGCAGACCCGCAAGGCCAAGCCCGTGCCCATCCTGCTCTATGGCAGCCGCTACTGGAGAAGACTGATCAACCTGGACCTGCTGCTCGAAGAGGGCACGATCTCGCGAGAAGACCTGGACCTGTTCCAGTATGTGGACAGCCCTGAGCAGGCCTGGGATCTGATCCGTGAGTTCTACCAGCTCTAGCCGCGGGGCCTGCCCCTTGTAGCCATCGCATGGCGGCAGCGTCCCGGCCGATTGCGTATCGAGGGCGGCATGGGCCTGCCATCAGGCCGGATCGTCGTGGCGCTGACCGGGTCTGATCTTGCGCAGCTCGAGCGCCGTGCGCGAACCCAGACCGATCCAGGCGGCCACCAGCCACAGCAAGCCATGCAGGCCGATCAGGGCGCTGGCCGAGCCCAGCAGCAAGGGAACAAACACCCCCGAGGCGGTGACCGACATCAGGCGCAGGCCCAGGGCCTCACCCTGGCGCTGCGCCGGTGTCACCTGGTGCAGCATGCTCATGATCATCGGCTGCACAGTCCCCAGGGCCAGGCCAATCAGGAAAGAGCAGATCGCCATGGTCCAGGCCGAATCGGTGAAGGGGTAGAGGCCAAAGACCACCGCGGTGGCCAACATGGCCACCACCAGCACCGCCCACTCGCGCAGGCGCTCGGCCACCATCGGGAGCACCACCCGCACCAGCCCGGTGGCCAGAGCAAAGGCCCCCAACACCATGCCAATCTGCGAGGCGCTCAAGCTGCGCTCAACCCCCAGCAAAGGAACCACCAGGGCATGCACGTCCCAGCTGGCGGCAACGAACCAGTTGACCAGCATCAGCCGGCCGATACCCGGCAGACGCAGCAATTGCCAGGCCTGCCAGACCGAGCCCTGCTGCCCCGCATCCGCCAGCGCCGGCCCGGCATCGCGAATGCCGCGCAGCAAGCACCAGGTGACCCAAGGCACCAAGGCCATGCAAATGAAGGCGGCCTGAAAACCCGGCAGGCTGGCCGGTTCGGGGCCGGCATGGTCGATCAGAAAACCCACCGCCAGGGGACCGATCACGTTCGACAGCGCAGGCCCGATGGCCAGCCAGCTGAAGGATCGCCGCAACTGCGCCAGGTCCTCAGTGAGCCGCCCCACCTGCCGCTGCACCGCAATCACGGTGGCACCAGCAGCCCCCCCGGTCAGCAGCGCCATCGCACACAGGATCCAAAAGCTCGGCCACAGCGCTGCCAGCACGCCGGCCAGGCAGGCAGCCAGCACCGAGCGGAGCATGATCGGCCGCGAGCCGTGGCGGTCGACATAGCGGCCGAAGGGTACCGCCAGCAGCAACTGACTCAGACCGAACAGGGCCAGCAGAAAACCCACCGCGGCGACGCTGTAACCCAGGTGAAGAGCCAGCAAGGGGGCGGCCATCCGATTGCCTGCCAGCGTGGCATGCAGAAAAATTTGCGCAACGATCAGTCGCAGCAACTCAGCGTGCACAGCCTCTACACCCCCACCGCCGGTGCGCTGACACGCACGGGTCAGGCCTGTTTGTCATCGAGCGGGTCGATCGAACCGGGCAGCAGCTCCTGGGCCTGGGCCTGCGGCAGCGCCTGAACCTCTCT
>JACCDP010332292.1_pt1 | contig 17567 bp, 29 predicted proteins | sample 7445841 | NCBI WGS metagenome assembly JACCDP01 (sample SAMN15323441, study PRJNA562643) | freshwater metagenome | isolation source: river surface water | place: USA:Blue River Watershed | collected 2017-08-17 | reverse complement strand
CATGACACTCGAAGAAATTGTTAAGTCGCCTGGTAGACGTTAGCCAAATCGTGTGGTATGTTTTCCGTAAGGACGGAATATATGCCAAATAAAAAGACAGAAACACTAAAGAAGGTTCCTAAGGGAGCCTTAAAGAACTTCCTGGATGCAGGAAAGACGACCACCCGAGTTATCGGGAAGGTAGAGCGGTTTGTATTAGCTAAGCCGCATTCAACTAGTCGGGCAAATGATGCCCTTCACCCCTCAGCCATGGTAGGCAAATACTGGTGCCATAAGGCTTCTTACTACCAATTACTTGGATACAGCGCTGACGGTGCCCAAGAGCGTAGCTTTAAGCGTGAACTAATTTTTGCGCAGGGCCACGGAATCCACGAGACCTGGCAGACCTGGTTCGGTGAGATGGGCAGGCTGTACGGAGTCTGGCAATGCACTGAGTGCAAAATGGCTGACTGGCTGCTTAGCCCAGCCCTGTGCCCTAAGTGTGATGAGCCAACTATGGAGTACCGAGAGGTGCCTGTGGAGTATGGTCCGCTAAGAATCAAGGGCCACGCAGATGGCTGGTTAAAGGGGTTCGGTGAGGATTTACTACTAGAAATCAAATCTATCGGCGTAGGGACGTTCCTGTGGCTGGATAGAGCAGGTTTTATGGAGGCCGAGCAAGACTTCGAAAAGGCGTGGAAGAACCTAAAACACCCCTTTGAATCCCACGTGTCCCAGGCCCAGCTTTACATGAAGGTCCTGGAACTTTCGGGAGTACCCAACCCTCCGCAGGAGGCTGTGCTGATTTACGAGGCTAAACCTAATCAAGAGGTCAAGGAATTTATTGTTCGCAAGGACGACTGGGGCACCAACCACATTATTGAAGCCGCTGAGATGATTGTTAAAGCCGTAGAGCTGGGTGTTCCGCCGCAGTGCAACGTAGGTGGGGCAGGTGGCTGCAAGCAGTGCACTGAGCTAGAGTCGATTGCGCAAGCAGGAGGTGACTTAGATGGATAACTTTTTGCGAGAAACCCTTGGAAGTGCATGGGCCTACTACGTAGCTTTTGGTATTTTGATTACTTGGTTTGCCATTTACAGATTAGGCAGGAAAAAGTAATGCTTGAGTACATATTAGCTCTGACGGTTATTAATACCCTACTACTGTGTATTGTTATTGGATTTAGGGACAAGATATGAGCTTTGAAAGATTTGGAAGCAGCGACGTATACATTTTCGAGGATGCTGCCGGCGGGATTACCTGCTGTGCTTGCTTGCTTAAGCATGACCTGGTGGGGTCAATGGATATATTCCCTAATTTTAAAACGCCTAGAAAAGCATTAAAACATTTAAAAAAGCATCGCCGTGCTGGTCATGACACTGGTGCAGCCAGCAGCCGGATCAAGGCAGAGTACGAAGACCTAGACGCTGAGATACCCAAGTACACTCCGTCGCCGGAATCAGAAAAGCTTATGGCTGACTTGTTTACCACGTACCCTACTGACATGGTTAATCACCCTCCCCACTACACCAGTGACCCGTCAGGTGTGGAGGCCATTACGGTTCTCAGGCACCGCAACTACAACATCGGTAACGCGATGAAGTACCTGTGGCGTGCAGGCATCAAGGGCCAGGAAACCCACATCCAGGACCTAGAGAAGGCCATTTTCTACATCAATGACGAGATAGGCAGACTTAACGGAGACTACAAATGACCGACAAATTTGACGTGGAGTACAAGACCATCGTAGAATTACGACGTATGACTCAGCATCAACTAGTGAACTACACTAGACAACTACAAGAAGCAATATTTGGAGCAATAGATGAATCAGATGAGTGACCTAATAACCGGAGACGTTTCTAAGTACGTTATAGACCAGCTAGACCAGCAGGGCATTTCTGTAGAGAAGTTTGCAGGAACCCATCGACCTAGCTTGCCAGAAGACATTACTGAGCTGGAGGACGAAGACCTAATGGTTTTGTACACCCAGTTCATCGCCTACAGCGATTTTCTAAACACCCAGTTAGCTTGTGCGATTATCGACGAGAAAGAGCTGGAGCGTCAGATTGGATTTGCTGAGGCCTCTAACCTGGTTGCTGGTGGCGGCGGGGGTAAGACTACCGTTACAGCTATCAAAGCAGGTATTGAACTAAACCCAGAGGTTAAAGAACTAAAAGTCCAACACTTGCAAAAATACGCATACCGTAAGATGCTGGAGACTGTAGCATCTAACACAGAGCGCCACAGCGCAGTCTGCAGTAGAGAGCTTACGCGACGTACTGCAGGAGACAACTACAAGACGAGAAGCAGGAAGTTCACAATATGATTGAGAAACAAGAAGTAGAAGCCATCATGCAAATCACCACTCGCCACATTCTAAACGCAAGACAGCAGGCGGTTGCTCAAGAGAAGTCGCGACTTCGCCGCGCACTTGAGGCTGAGATTAAAGACAACCTAGACCCAGAGTGGAACTACGCAATTAAGCGTGCTATTGAACTACTTGACTCTGACGCTGGTATTCTTCACCCCGTGCTTAGTGCAGAAGACGTGGCGGCCTTTACAAAGCAGGTTGCCGCAAAAATTGAACGACTAGTTCCTCGTCACGGCGAGGCTTAACCATGAGCATGGCTATGAGCGTTGGCCCAAGTGTTATGTGCAGAAAGTGCCTCGACATTATACAGTCGAGAGACCGCCATGACTTTGTAAGGTGCACGTGCGGAGCTATCGCAATAGATGGTGGCGCAGAGTACCTTAGAGTAATTGGTCACGGCGACGACTTTATTTGGGATTTTGAAGAGGATACCGATAGAAACCAAGGGTTTTAAAAAATAACACACCCAGTTTTCCGGTTCACAACTGAATACACCAGGAAGTCGTTATCCTAGTGTTCCCCAAATCCCCTATCTAAGTCAATAAGGAGCTATTATGCAGATTAACGTCTGGACCCTACCAAATTGTGTACAGTGCATGCAAACGAAGAAAGTACTAGAGCGCGAGGGGATTAAGTACTCAGAGTTAAACCTAGCCGAGTACCCAGACAAGATTGACGAGTTCAAAGAACTAGGTCTGACATCTGCTCCTATTGTTGAGACCGACATTAAGAAGTGGTCTGGTTTTAGACTGGATAAGATTAAATCACTAGCCAATTTCCTATTCGGAGAAAAGAAAGAGCATGTCTACAACCCAGCCCCCCAAGTCGTCAACGCCTAAAGTTTGGGACGGCGGATTTTCTAGCAAAGCCAAAAATGTAGCGGTTGGCATAGACCAGTCGTACAGTGGTTTTGGAATCACCTTACTAGATACCGATACTGGCGATTGGCACACCGAAGTGTTCAAGGCCCCCGGGTCTCACGTAGACCGCCTGTACTGGATTAGCCAGCACTTAAATAATTTGTTCACTGACCTGAGCTATCAGGCAGACAATATAGACGTGGGAATCGAAGGATACGCCTTCGGCTCCCAAATGGCCAACATGGCAGGTGAGCTTGGCGCTGTGGTCAAGCTCGCTTGCTATGTTTCCTTAGACCTATTTCACGGCAAGTACCCGTACATCATTCCCCCGACCATGATTAAGAAGTACGTCACGGGCAAGGGTACGGGGGTCCAGAAGAACCAAATCCTACTTAACGTGTTTAAGAAGTGGGGAATCGAGTTTACGGACGACAACGCGGCCGACTCCTACGCCATAGCCCACCTGGTAGGGGGCCGGCGCTCGCTGGCCTATGAAATCGAGGTCTTCGAGAAAATCCAGGACCCCAAGTTTAGAGAACGGCCGTAAAGCACAAAAACCTATTTAAATCCCCGTATAGTAGTTTGGCGGGAGCAACCAAATATTTAATAAGAGGAAGTAATGTCTGAATCACTAGAAGAACAGGTACTGCGCGTCAGTGCCGGATCCAACCCACAGTCCGTAGCCTCGGCCATTGCCCACGCCATTTATGAGAATGGCTCGTGCAAAATCCGTGCCGTAGGAGCAGGAGCAGTAAACCAGGCTGTTAAGGCCATCGCCATTGCGCGTGGTTACACCGCCCCAAGGGGAATCGACCTAAACTGCGTACCTGGATTTGCCTCCGTAGATAGCAACGGCGACACCATCAGCGCAATCGTATTTAAGGTAAATTCAGTTAGTTAAGCCTGAATAAATATTAAATAGCCTGTATTGTCGATATAACCCACTCTTAGGCCAAAGAGGTAAACTAATGGAAAAACCACAAAGTAAGTTCAAGACCATGGAGCACAGCGCTGCCAAGGAAGCGGTAAACCGCACCGTGGAGGGCAAGGGCACCAAAGTGATGAAGAAGCACTCTAAGTCCGTTGACCCCTACAAGCAGCCGGTTGGAAAGCGCACCAACAAGAAGAAGTCAGGTGACCGCACTTACGGCATCACTTCGACAATGGCAGCCTACAAGGACCCAGCCATCGCACCAGTTCAGAGCAACGGTCGTATTTTTAGTGCAGCAATCAATCGTGTTGCTCCTAATTTCCAGGCTGGACACTCAGACCTGAACTAAATTTAAACAGATTTAGCCCGCCGACCCATAAAAGTCGGCGGGTTATTTCATTTTCGGGTATAAACCCTCAAATCGGCCCTGTACGGCCCGTAGAAGCCACAACACCCCTGTTTGGTATCTTGACCTTATCTAGAACTTAATTAGCCTTCTACGCGCATTCTGTGACGTCATTTTTGTTCCAACGCAACAAAAACATAACATTTTTTTATTTTCAACACGGCGTGTCTTTATCTGATGCCTTTTGTTAAATCGTGGTACAGTGCATTCAAACATGATTTGCTGGGAGTCGTGAATGTTACTAGATGACTTAAAGAATTTAGCTAAAGCAGCCGAGTTTACAGGCTGCGTGGTGGGTAAGTGGATTAACGAACAAGACCCTGAGGTAGCTCAAGTATTAGAGGACCTTACAAACAAGCCAGGACTTAGTCTTACAAAGACCTTGGACCTAATCAAGAAGCACGAACCCAACCTCCCATTTAAACGAACAGCGTTCGTTACACACATGAGAAAGGTATGTGCGTGCCAAGCAACTTAACGCAAGAGCTGAAGTCACTACTTCAGACAGACCCACACACTCCATTTACTGTTTCCCAGGCGGCGACAGTAAAGATTCCAAAGAGTAAGTCCAAGCCAAAGAAGGCTAAGGATGAGTGGAAACTAGCTGCCCTATTGCCAGATACACAAATCGGATACCGAGTATACGAAGACGGAACCGTAATTGAGTTTCACTCGGAACCAGCTATTGATGTAGCCCTACAAGTTTTACAGTTTGCCCAGGAGAAGTACGGCATTGATGTCGTTGTAAACCTAGGCGATACAATAGACCTACCGGCCCAGAGCCGTCACCGCCAGGAGATTGCGTTCCAGAACTCCACCAACCTGGCGATTCAAAGGACATACGAGTACCTAGCCCAGCAGAGAGCTGTGGCCCCGGACGCCGAGATTGTATTCCTTGAGGGAAACCACGATTGCCGTATAAACAAATATTTATCTGAGAACGCACCTGCTGTAGCCATGATGCGCCGGGCCGGGGATTCCAAGGAAGAGTGGCCGGTCAACAGCCTGCCCCACCTCCTGCGCATGGACGAACTTAATATTAAATTCTGTAGCGGATATCCTGCAGGGGAGTACTGGATCAACGATCACCTCCGCTGCATCCACGGTGACCGGGTTAATTCCAGCGGAAGCACCGCAATGAAATATATAAATTCCAACCACCACGTGTCCACCATTTATGGTCACATTCACCGTATCGAGACCTTGTACCACACCAACCATACCAGCAGGGGCCCAGCAAGGAATGTGGCGTTTAGCCCAGGCTGCCTATGTCGCGTCGACGGTTCTGTCCCTAGTGTCAAGGGCGGCATAACTCCCAACGAAAAGCCAGTACGTTATTGGGAGAATTGGCAGCAAGGCCTCGGTTTTGTGTGGTACAAGGAAACTGGCGAATTTACCATTCTATCGGTGCCCATCCTTGACGATTGGGCTGTATTCGAAGGCCAGGAGTTTAGGGCTACTGTAACTAATTAAATAGTTACACTGGTTTTATGCCAGGTCCCCATCAGAATACACAGAATCTAGGCGCTTCAGGCCTATACGGCACGTACACCACGTATGGTGGCGGCGGCGTTCCTGTTGCTCGCTCTGAGCTCGACTATTTACGCATGGGTGTTGGTCGAGAGCCGCAAGCCGAATATCCTGATGGGTACCTTGGCACTATCCGTTCCAGACGAGATGACCGTGGAAGACCTAATAGCGCGTCTGAAGAAGTACTAGAGGGCGTAAAGCGCCTAAACCAGCGTTCATACCAGCGTGGTGTTCACCGCGGTGAGCGCATTGACCCATCTGACTACTACCTGCCAAAAGAGTTGTCGATGGACCGGGGAATCAAAAGACAGATGGCCGCCGCTCGCAAGGGTCAAGCCGCCCTTAGAAATGCGCCAGTTGTTGCGTTGGCACCTGCCCCGCACCTAGTAAATGATGGCAAGGCAAACTTAAAACACAACGCTCCGTACGAAGTAAACCAGCGTCGTGTAGACCAAATTTCTAGATTAAAGCCAAACTGGAGATAGTATGCCTAACGTCCCTAGCGGTGTTTATAGCAACAGACCCTGGAACTCGTACCGTCCATGGGTTGCGTCTGACAAGGCAGCCTACCCACCCCAAGCTTACATCGGTCCGTTTGCGTCTAACCAAGAGCGTCTACTGAGCCAGTCCATGGAAGTGGGGGACATGACCCACGCCGAGGTCCAGGAATACGTGCGTCCCAACCTACCTCAGGTAGAACTGTTCCCAGACAAATACGGATTTTCAACCAAAGAGTACGGAATCAAGGACATCATCGAGATGACCGGCCGCCCAGTCACCAGAGTGGATTACGCACAGCAGCCAACTACTACAGAGTCCACCAGTCGAAATGCCCTAGGTCAGGTGTAAAATAATATTATGACAGAGCCTACATACACAGACCCTATGGGTGAAGGGATGTTTACCCCTAATCCGAGGGCGGGTACCGTTTACAATGGCTCCAAGAAGTGTAAGTCGTGTGACTGCTGTGTACTAACTCCAGTTCAGGGCTTGACCTCAGACGAGTGCACCAAGTGCCGTAGACAAGCGGCCGTACGTCGTTTGAACAACAGGATGGTGGACTAATGGAGCCTAACAAGCGTCAGTTTGGAAGCACTAGCTATACCGCAGGGCTGCCTAAAGAACTAGGCGGAGAAGGCGGAAAGCAGTACCGTACAACCGCTGGAGATGACCCTATTCTAAGCAAGCTTGGTATGTCAGGCTACCGCGGAGGTGGGAATGTCTACGGACAGTACGGCGCATCTCACCTGTCAAAGAACCTAAATAAGATAAGAGGTAAGTAATGGCAGTAAACGTATCGCGTTCACAGAACGCAGACATGCTAGAAGGCGCAACTGACGGCAAGTACCGTAAGCGCCGTCCTAACACAACCGTGGCAGCAGGTATGGGCGACCAGACTGTAGTTGCTAACCGTGCGGGTCTAAACCCATACTGGAACTACGACTACATCAACCAGGAAGCACCAGCCAAGGTCAACCCAGGGGCGTAACTATGCCCCACCAGGGACCTCAGTTTGGTAAGCGGGATACTAGTAAATTTCGCCGTATTGAGATTCCTACGCAGTCTCCAGCGGAAGTTCGCGCTATAGTAGAGGCTGCCGAAATTCGTAGGGACATTGAATTTGAGAATGAACTGCGTGCCCTTGCGGAGTTCGACGACAAAAGTAAATAGACTATAACCCCAACTACTATAAGGAGTATAAATGGGATTTTGGAAGAAACTATTTGGTCTAGAAAAGAAGGTTACCCCTCTAGACCTAAACGCCAAGGATGGCGACAAAGACGGCAAGGTTCAGGAAGGTACAATCTGGGAGCGCCCAGCCGAGTACACGGTGAACTCCGTAGAAGACTTGACCCAGCTATTGGCTGACAACACTAAGCCAGCTAAGAAGGCTCCAGCTAAGAAAGCCCCAGCTAAGAAGCCAGCGGCAAAGAAAGCTGATGCTCCAAAGAAGCCTGCTGCTAAGACCCCTGCCAAGAAGACCGGCACCGGAGCTGGCGGCAAGAGCACCAAGCAAGCACGCTAAGTTTCATTAAACAAATAATATCTTTCATTTATTGAAACATTTATAAGGAGCACCATTGGAACTTACTAATTTATCTAATGAGCAAGAACCCTATTTCAGGCTCCTTGTTTGCCGTACTTGCAAGACCATAGACGAGCTGCCCTCCGCTGAGGAAGACCCAGGAGATACCCTCCTGACCATTATGGTAGAGCGCCATGGGGAAGACCATGTTGGCCTTTTGTACAATGTACCTAAGGTCATTTGGATGTCCCAAGAAATGCGCCCTCAGGTAATTCAGCAGATTCAGGGCGGCTCGACTGGTCTAGACGTATTCGGTACGCAGTTCTACGCAACTCGTATGCAGTTTGGCGAGGACGCCATGACCTGTTACCGACAGCATAATAAGCCTAAAGGGCAGTGCCCAGACTATAAGTCTGAGAAAAAGGCTTTGCGACCACAGACACAACGGGACCGTATAGCCGCAGGGCTAGAGGTGTCTTCTGCCCCTAAGATATACCTGTGCGATTTCTGTCCAGTTAAATCGTACAATATGAAAAAATTCAACGAACAGCAAGGACTATATAAATGAGTGAAACCCCAGAGACCCCAGAGGTTGATGACGTACAGGCAGAAGCCCCAGAGGCCCCAGAGCTACCACAGGTTGAAACAGCCTTCGTAGTAATGAAGAACCGCGATGGTTCATGGGGAGTAACCTCAGATGTTACTCAGCCGTTCGCTATTGACCGAGTAGCTAGTCGCGCAGATGTGCGTATCGGAACTACCGAGATTAAGCACCTACTATCCCACCAGGACTTGGCAGCTCTAGTGGCAGCGACTATCAAGGCGTCCCAAGAAAACAACTAATTAGCCCCAAAAAGCAGCAAATTTAAGGGATGCTAGAGATACTAGGACAAAGAGGACAGAATGTTACAACCTGCTGAGACCTCGTACTTTAGCACCCCTGCTGCTGGGTTAGACCCCCGCCTATTTACTAATGGCAAGCTACGCCCAAATGTGCGTAATTCGATTCTGCGCATTTTAATTAATTATGTAGACCAGAAGTTCGCAGGCTCATCAGGCTGGTTGCATGCCTGGCTCGCTGGTTCTGGAGTCAGCTACCAATGGTCAGCCCAGAGAGACCCAGGCGACCTTGATTGCCTAGTCGGCGTAGACTTTGTTCAGTTCAGAGAAGCCAACCCCAGCTACCGTGGGTTGAGCGATAAAGAGATTTCCAAGCTGTTTAACGAGGGGTTTTACAAGGACCTTCAACCTTCAGTTGAACGTTTTCTAGGTAGCTTCGAGCTTACATTTTACGTTAATACCAAATCAAATATTTTAGACATCAAGCCCTACGCGGCTTACTCCCTGACTGAAGACGCCTGGACGGTACCCCCGGCCGCTGCGGCTCCTGAGGTGAACCCGCAATGGGAAATAAATGTGGAAAAAGACAGAATTAATGCCATAAACATCATGTCTAAATATTTAACCGCCAAGAGCAGGCTGGGGGCCGCTTCTAACGAGGCAGTCCAGGCCAACGCTAGATCCGAAGTCCGCATTGCACAAGCGCAGGCTATCGGACTTTACGATGAAATCCACGAATTAAGAAGCGAAGCATTTACTGAAACAGGCCAGGGATACACCGATTACAACAATTACCGCTGGCAAGCTGGTAAGCGCAACGGTGTAGTCCAGGCATTGCGCCACATAAAAGAGGTGGCAGAGCAAGAGTCAGCCGAGTTTGCTAAAAAGACCTACGGTACAGAGTTGCCAGAGGCAGAGGTTCTGGTCAGGAGAGCGGCTACTCAATACTCACGATAGCTAGGAGAATAATTTCGTGTCAATAATCGTGTTCATGGACGGCGTGCTGCGCACCGAAACTCGTGTGCCCATTTCTGAGGGCATTTATTTATATAAATCCCTAAATGTAAATACAACAGTAACCCTAGCCTGTGATGACCAGGATGAGGCCGTCCGGTGGTGCAAAGAGCACAAGCTGGACGATGTTGACGGTTTTATATCAAATAAGTCCGTGGCTAATTACGAAAATAGAGACTGGCTAAAGATACAGAAGCAAATGGCGGCGGGGCCGATTTACATGGTCATCACCGCAGACCTAGACCTAGCCAAGACCTGCCTGGAAAATGGCGTAAGGGTGTTTCTATTCCTCCACCCAATATACCTAAGTGCTAAATTCAGACCCGACGGGCGAAGCGGCCGTAAGAGCTGGGATGCGCTGGTCGAGGAGTTAGACAAACAATTAGAGCTTAAATTAGAGGATAAACGGATATGAAAATAATATTTCTGGGTGCGGAAGTGCCCAGTAACCGTATTATCCTGGAACAGAGCGGGGCCACCGCGATGGGAGTCAGCTTCTGGGGGCTGCGTCAAAGAGGTCTGCCCAAGACCAAGCGGTATGAATTAAATAATTATTTCCCCGATAATATCGAAATTTATGTCCACGCGGGTATGCCACACGCCAAATCCTTTGACGAACAAGCGTTCGAAGATTTTGCCGCGGACTACGAGGACTTTATAGCCACCAATTTAGACCGTATTTCTGGATTTACAGAGGTAGACCACCCCGAATTATCCCCCAATTTTATTGATGAACAACGAATTACGGCTTGGGCAGAGGTTCCAGACGAGAAGTTCTGGCCCGTCTACACTGGCGGCAACCTTGAGTCGCTGTCTGTCAGGTATTTAAATGTAGCAATACCCAATGAACAAATAGGGGAATCCAAGGAATTAGTCCACGCCCAGAGGTTCAGCCGGCAGCACGGCTCCAGCTACCATGTGCTAGGGGCTGCCAAGCCTGAGATTATTAATAATTTTCCTGCTGAAACTACTAGCACCCTAGCGTGGCTTTCCCCAATGATGAGGGGCGAAACCATAATCTGGGACGGAACTAAGCTAGTTAGATACCCAAAGCGTATGAAAGACCAAGCCAGGCCCCGCTACAAGGCCGCGTATGAGCGGGCTGGGCTAGATTTTGATAAAATAATGGCTGATGACGCTACGGAAATTAGTAAATTAGCTGTTTGGTCGTATCAACAATTAGAGCAAAGGACGAATAGGGGAGACATAGTAACTATGAGTGATGAAATGCTACCCCCCGATAACGCGGAAACTACCCCTTCCGAAGTTACCATGAGGGGGTCTGAACCACGGAAAGTCCTCTCTAGAAAACCTGAGGAAATGACCACTCTCCCTGTGCTAGGAGTAGAGCTTTCGAGGACTATTGAGCCTGACGCTTCGGGCGTTGATGTAGTCCGTGATGTGCCTGTCGTGAGGTCTAATGCGACCAGCTTGCGTATGTGCGACACCTGTTTTGTAGCGGCTAATTGCCCTGCGTTTAAGCCAGCTAACGCCTGTGCGTTTAACCTACCAGTCGAGATAAAGACTAAGGAACAGATGAAAGCGTTGGTCAATGCCCTAGTAGAAATGCAGGGGCAAAGGGTGGCTTTCGCCAAGTTTGCCGAGGATTTGAACGGTGGATACCCTGACCCCAATGTAGGGCAGGAAATGGATAGGTTCTTTAAAATGCTCAAGACTATTAAGGAACTAGACGAGAGCAAGGAACTTATGCGGGTGACCGTGGAACGGCAGGGTTCGGGCGGGGTTCTCTCTGCTATCTTCGGTGAAAAAGCCCAAACGCTGGGCGAATTACCCAATGGTGGCTTTAACGCTGACCAGACCAACGAGGTAATCGCTAGGGTAATTGAGCCTGATGAGGATAAGAACTCATAGTAACTATGAGTGCCATTTTGGGCGTGAAACGGCATGGTCTGGGAAACTAGTCTTGCCTTACCCATTTTGCTCATCTGTCTAAAAAGTTCTCTCTTGTATTTATTTACTTATTTGCCTATTTTGCTGGGCGTTTTTGCTGTGTTGGAGGGCTTCCTGCAAAACCCCGCGTAGCGGAATTTTGATCGCACGGGGGTCAGGCTGAGGGCCAGTAATACGGCAGGTTGTCGGGAACGCCCACGAAAATAGGGGAGTAGTGGATTGGGTCTTTCCTAATTAAATTACTCTGGTGGGAAATGTGTAAGTCGGTATTACCGAGCCAACCAGGAACTCTCTCCACGCCGCTGTGAACCAGGCTCTCTCCTGCTGAGGTGTCGGGCTGGATAAGACTGCTGAGGGCTAGTATCTTGCCCCGACAGGTATCCTTGTAACCACGACCTACCCACTCGTCACAGATAGCCACACCATAACTAACTAGCGTAGTTTCATAACCACGCCACATCTTGACGGCAGGGTGATTGACCCAGCCCTTAGACACGCCTAATAGGGTATTTAGTATTTGTAGGGTTTCGACCCGTTGCTTACCGAGCCGTTTAGTATCTAAAGATTGAGCCGACACAACAAAATCGGCGTAGGGGAGAAATGTCTGAATAGCGACCACCGCCTTTGGTAGTAGAAAAGCCCCGCCAGCCTTACGACTGGCAGGGCTTTAATTTACCTGCTGTTAACCTTTATGTCAAGTGGGGCTTGACTTATCTAACCGCCTTATTAGTTTCGTGCCTGACTACATCTTTGGCGACTTTCACTAGGTCTAGTGGCTCGCTGATTACCCTGAAATTGTGAACCCCGTGACTGACCTGCTCGCCGTTCTCGGTAGCCCACTTCACCCAACTCTCGTGACCTAGAAAGACTAGGTTGGTGTGAACTCCCATAGCCTTTAGGCGTTGGATAGACTTGTCATTGTCGCCCCCGTAGAACTGCCCGTCTGTGAGCAAGAATAATAATTTAGTCTGCTTGTTACTGCCAGACATAATCCGCTCGGTTTCGAATAGGGCATACTTAGGGTCGGTTGAGCCACTAGAGGTTACGGAAGCATAATTAGCCTGTGCTTTCTCGTCTGCTGAGTAGAGGATACGACTGCTCTCGTTAAAGGTAAGCACCGATACATTGGCGTTGATTTTCTCTAGTGACCGCTTGATAATCCAACTGGCTTTACAGGTTGCTTCCATTTGGGAATACATTGAGCCTGACCTGTCTAGCAGAATAACCGCTTCTATGTCGTAGTTGTCGTTACCCATAGTCCACCTATCAAACAATTTATTTATGTCATTGACATCAGCGTTGATAGCCCTGCGAACATTGAGTTTCCCAGTTGGTCGCTCTCGTTCCCAGTCGGGGTCGCTGTCAATCCTGATACGCTCTAGTTCCTGAGTGAATAGTCGGACTGCCATAACATCAGCCAACTTAGGTGTTTCCATTGACCTTGACTGCTTGGGCAAAATAGCCTTGCTACCAGACTGCTTCCTAATAGCCTTGCTAGTTTCTGCCAACTTACGCTGGACTGCGTGGTCTTGCGTGGCTTTCTCAATCGCTTTCTCTAGGGCTTCTTTCAGGCTGTCTGATAGTGAGTAGTCGTCTGAGTTCTTGCCGTTGTTCGTGCTGTCACCGCCGATAGTCTGACCTTGACCGCCTTGCTGGTCGCTGTCGGAGTTGGCTTCCTCAGGCTTGTTCGACATTATGTCGTCAAACATTTTATTTAGTTCCTCTTGGGATAGGTTATCCATAGGACTACTTGCGGATAGTTTCTCCTGCTCGTTAGTTCCTGCCACTCGCCCATTACGGAGAACTGGTCTGTGACCGCAACCGCTAGGTAGTTCAGGCAACTTGCTCTGGTCGGGCAAGATACCTACAACCGCTTCGATTAGTTCCTTAGCCTTAGCGTAATCTCTAGGGAACACTAGGCTTCGATACGCGTTCGATACTGACCATAACTGCTTAGTCTTATCTACACCATTGGCTCTAGCGTATGCTTCGGCAGATAGCCTAACTAATTCGTTAGGTAGGTATGGTCGCCCTGCTAGTAGCAAGAACACCTGCTCTAGTTCCTCACTTACTTTCTTGTCGCTGACTGCGTATTCAGCGACTACTGCTGTAAGAAAAGGTGCGACACTCGGATACTTGGTAACTAAATAATTTTCTGCTCGAAAATCCTCTAATAAATTAAATGCGTATCGGTATCTTATGTCACCTAACGGGGCGTATTCCCACTCCTGAGTTTGCTGGTTGTATGTTCCTGTCTGCGAAACATCAGACTTCTCCTTGACCCACGCCCCCAACTCGCTACCCACTCTAGGCGTGTATAGCAGGTGAGATACTTCGTGGTAGTTAAGCCCGTGAAGCGACATCAGGGTATCCTCAGATAGTTCTTTCATAGCCCCGACATTAAAGGTAACGGACTTGCCGTCTGACCACGCTGGTATCTCGGTGGACTTGTCGTCATTGACACCGACATCAACATTAGACAAGCCTGTTAGTATTCGGTCTGCTCGTTGGAACACTTGGCAGAAAGCGTCTAGTTCGTTGTTGCGTATGTTCAGTTCTATCTGACCTTGTGCCTGTAATCCCTCAGCGGTGGCTTCCCACTCATCACGGACTTCTCGGTATAGGACTTCTTGTTCTTTCTCAAACTTAGCCCACTCCTCAGGTGACATAGTGGTCTTTAGTTTCTCCCGCTCAGCCCACGATAGGTCTTTGTATCCGTGTGCTTCGGCAATCTCGCGGTAGCGTGTCTGGCGGTCTTGCCAGTCTAGTTCCCATTGGGCTTTTCTATTCGGCTTCATTAGTTCACTCCCAAATCGCTTGCGATACCTGCCTTAGCGGTTTCTATAACTAACTTGACTGCTTCTCGCTCATCATCTAGGTAGCCATTGACATAGGAAGCAATCGCATAGTCAATACCTAACTGCTTTGCGTTACTTACGAAAGCCACTAGGCTTCGGGTTGAGATAGGTGTGTCAATCTCGCCCTTGTCTGCCATTAGTCGCAACTTATCTACAATCTCTAATAGGGTTGTGCTAGGAATTAGTTTTCGCTCAATAGTCCTGTCATAAGGGTATTCGACCTTGTGGTGAAAGCGGTCTTTCCACGCTTGGTTCATTGGTCGGCTACCACGATAGTTGGGGTTGTGGTCGCCTATGATTAGCAGGTTCGGGTGGGCTTCGATTACTTCTCCGCCGTTCTCCATAAGTTGTATCTGCCGTCTATCGTCTAGCAAACTAAATAGGATAGTTGTAATACGCTCAGGCATAAAGTCAATTTCATTGAGCAGGAGAACTCCGCCGTGTCTGACCACGCTGGTAACTGCCCCGTCTTGCCATTGGAAACTACCACTCTCGGTTGGTATCCACGACCCGAACAAGTGGCTAGGCTCTAGTCCGACATTGGAACTGACATTGTAGTATCTGAGGTTGCGAGAACTGGCATAGGCAAGAACACTCATAGTCTTACCTGACCCTGCGTGACCACGAATAAGTATGTTCTCGTGGTTAGCCATAGCGGTATCGAACAACTGGAAATCGCTAATTCCGCCCTCTAGTTTTCTATTTAGATAGGTGTCTGCCCACTTCTTGTCTGGCACTTTGGCAATCTCAATCGAACTACGCTTGGGGAAAGCGACTACATTGTTATCAGCCCTGTTAGGTTCAGTCTTGGGAACAATCAACGCGACCTGCTCGGCTGGCTGAGAATACGACCCAATAGCGATAGGTCTAAGCATAATAGGGTTGCTTCGTCTGCCGTCAAGAACATAATTATTTAGGCTTATGTCACCTGAGATTAGTCGCTCTTGGAGTGACATCACAAGGTCGGAGTGTGATACGGGGTTCTCGTATGGTTTGCCCTGACCCGACATCTGAGCCTTGACAGATAGGCTAGTTACATTACCGATAGAAGCATTGTCTAGGTCTTTCTGAGATAGAACAACGCCGATAGGCTCGTGTGTAACTAGGCTGTCTGGTAGTGTGACCAGTTCAGTAGTGGTCTGCCAACGCTGACCACGACCACGCTGTCCATTGGACAAGCGGTGAAATACGATTACATCATTAGTAGTCGGAACTAGCAGGGTTTGTTCCTTACCAGTTGCGACCTCACTTTCTACCAATAGAGCGATAGACATAGTGGATACTCACTTTCTAGGCTAGGGCGTTTCCCTAATACCTGTCGGCAGTCTATCGGGGTAAATACCGAACTAGCAAGCATTTTGGTATTTGTTCACCTAAAGTTCACCTGTCCTGCTAAGCCCCTACTGACATTTATCGGCTCATCTACTCAACCCCTGACCCTGCCAACGGGGGTAGCAGGAGATACGGCGGATTACCATTTGGGCATTTATAACTATCTATTCTGGTATTTATAGGGGAGAGAAAATAGGTAGGTGCTTCACTTTCAGGGCAGGGTAGAAATTCGGGCGGATTACTAATTCGACCATTATCTAATAATAAGATAGAGAGAGATAATAGAGAGATACCCATTGGTGTAGCCCCCCTGCTTGTGTGACCCCACACCGACTTTCTATCAGCCCAACCCCACCTATCTAGCCCATAGTAACTACTTCCAGCCAGCCAGCCCATAGTTACTACAATCTCAGCCACCAGCCTAATAATCTGGGCTTATTCATAGCCACTCTCTCTATCTCTCTGGCAGTAGCCTAACTCTCTCTATCCCCCTACCATACGGCTCTTTGGCTGTCAAGTGTCGTTACGAAATCGTTATACTTCCCCTAATAGGCTTGTTGTGTTGGAAGCCTTTTGCCTTTTCAGCTGAAAGTGCCTGCCCCGTCCGTCCGGCAGGCAAGGCAAAAGGCTTCCAACACAACAAATTTGCTAGGAAAAGGCGAAACCCCCAGCCTGAGGGGGGTAGACTGGGGGCTTCTATCGGTGTGGGTTACGAAAGGAAAGAACTACACCGAGTTCTCTAGTAATCCTCTTATGTTATCTATGGTATTTTCGGTAAGGGCGTATGCTTCGTCCTCAAATCCGCGTAGAGAGCCTGCTTCCTCTAGGCTTTCTAGGGCTTCGTCTGACATCTCCTCTGCCATAAATACATAGCAATCGTCCTCTAGGGCGAAAAATGTGTCTGAGCCTTTGTGGTAGACATAGGTGTAGAAAGCACTCATTGTAGAAACTCCTCAATGTTGATAACCTGACCGAACTCGGCACATCTGTAATCCGCCCGTAGGTCGTCATAGTCGGGGTCATTCTCGTTGCCGTCACTACAAGCGTGGCACTCCCCATACATTTCTACCATAAGCCCGTGATTTATGTCAATGTCGGTCTCAAACTCCATAAGCCCGTTACGCCAATGAACCTCTCCAGCGAACATACTGCCCTCGTCGTGGAACCTGATAGTCATAATAAGTTTGGGGTATTGTGCGGCTAGTTTATTTAGAGCGTCTACTGGGGGTGACCACGCCGTAGCAAACTCATAGCGTAGTTCGCCTGAGCGTTGTGTCATTACGGCATCATCTATTTCCCACTTAGTTCCCCACTCACGGACATTCCAGTTATACCAGTCTTGTCCTATCTTGACTTCCTTCTCATACTTCTCGCGGAACTCCATAAAGTCGTCCATACTGACCTCAGATAGTTTCTTGCCTAGGTTCTCAATCATTTCCTCGGCTGACATCTTAGGCATAGGCTCGGCTTTCGCCCGTCTTTCAGCGTCCTCTAGGTGCTTCTCGTAT
>JACCDP010041901.1_pt1 | contig 17569 bp, 24 predicted proteins | sample 7445841 | NCBI WGS metagenome assembly JACCDP01 (sample SAMN15323441, study PRJNA562643) | freshwater metagenome | isolation source: river surface water | place: USA:Blue River Watershed | collected 2017-08-17 | reverse complement strand
CGCGAGCGCCCGGTTCACATCGAGCAGCAACTTGCCCATCATGTCGACGGCGCGGAGCAGCAGGGGCGCGAGGCACCGGTCGGCGTGGTCGCCGGTCGCCGGCATCTTGCAGCACGCGAAGCGGCGCACGCCCGCCTCGGTCTCCTCGGAAGAGATCGCCGTGAACGCCTGCTCGCGAAGGCGCTCGTACTCGGGGTGGTGGATCGCGACCTTCATGGCATCGTCCCCGGCCCGAAGCAGGTGCAGCGGCCGCGGACGTCAATGGAGCCGTCGAAGCCCGGCCCCTGAACCTCGCGGCACTCGGCGTCGCAGGCGCCCGCCGTGTACCCCGTCCAGTAGACGTTGTAGAGCATGAACAGGAGCACGGCGCCGAAGATGAAGACCAGCGGCAGGAAGGCCTCGCTGAAGTGGCTGGAGTCGCGCATCGCTAGTCTCGCGGGTTGAAGCCGCCGGGGCGGTGCTTGGGGAACGCGGGGTAGCCAGCGTGGGCCGCGGTGTTCAGCGCGTCGATCTGCGAACGCTCGTGGGGTTCGGAGGCCGAGTCAAGCGGCGACTCGTTCCAGCCGTAGCCGCAGCGGCCGCAGCAGCGGTGGATGGTGTCGCGGCGCGGGGCGAACGCCCCGATGAAGCGGGTCGTGACGATGTCGTACGCGCACTTCGGGCACTTCGCGTTGGGGTCGTAGGGCTTCACTTCGAGGTCTCCTTCTTGATGATGTAGTAGGCGGCGCGGATCTGCGTGTTCTCCGCGCGCACCTGTTCGAGGGCGGCCAGCCCCTCGCACAGCAGGTCGCGGGCGTCCTGTCGGGTCGCCCGGTTGGGGTTGTCCATACGCCAGATGACCTGTCGGAGCACGCGCTGCACGCGGTTGATCGCCGGGCAGGTGTGCCCCGGCAGCCGGCGCAGGGCGTCGTCTTCCGGCGGGCGGGTGAGGAACGCCGGGGTGCCGTCGCCGACCCACGCGCCGCGGACGTTGAAGTCGAAGTACTCCTCGGCTTCCTCGTCGCTCATCCCCTCGCCGACGAAGTGGTTGATGACGGCCTCGCGGTCGTAGACGAGGAACGTCGTGTTGAACTGCGTGGCGACGCCGATCACGAACGGGTCGAACGTCTCGGGCGGATCGAGGCGCAGGACGCCCTCAAGGGCGCCGCCTGCTCCGATGTCGTCCAGCCATGTGTCAAGGGTGTGGGGGTCGGTGGTCACGGTCTGGCCTCTCCCCTACCTGTAGCGGGCCGCCAGTCAACTGTCAAGCCTGTAGGGACTGGCATGGCGCCCGGCGTGCGTTACCCTGACCCCGGCTCTCCGCTGGTGCCAACCGGCGGGCGTTCTCCGGGCAGGGCCACCCCGGCGGGCATGGTGCCCGTCGGGGTTTCTCTTACACCACGACGGTGCGCGCGGAGGCGACCGCGTCCGCGAACCGGGTGACCGCCGCGTGGCCGGCCGAGGTCAACTCCCACCGCTCGACGTAGGGGCGGTCGTTGTCCGGATGCTCGAAGAAGGGGTCGCGGGATCGCTGCCACGCGAGGACGTTACTGCCGTCCGGCTGCGTCGCGAACCCGAACCAGCCGAGCGTCTCGTGGAGGTTCTTCGCCACGCGGGCCGCGTGCCAATGCAGGCCGGTCGTGATCACGCCCAGCCGCTTGCCGTGCAGGGGGTACCGCTCGCCGTATGACACGGCGCGGTTCTCCAGCGTGTTCATTCGTTCGATCACGCTCTGCATGACGGCGGTGTGCGACCCCCACCGGGTCGAGGTGGTGAAGATCGCCGTGTCGCACCACGCGAGGCCGTCGTAGACGACCGGCATCTGGTCGGTGCCCTTGGAGGTGGCGTGCGCCCAGCAGCGGTACGGCCCCGCCTTCGGGTCGGCGCAGTTCTTCTTGCCGTCGGCGTAGCACGAGAGGTTCGGCGCGATGTTGAGCGCCGCCGCGTCCACCCAGCGCACTTCCACGGTCGGCGAGATCTCGATCAGCCGCGCGAGCGCCGCCTCCGTGAGCGCCGCAGACGACGACTTCTCGGGTGCGTGCGTGCTGGTGTGGAGGACGAGGATGCGGCGCATGACGACTCGGGGAAGGAGGGCAGGGGCCGGAAGACGCTGTCGCTGCTCGGCTTCGCGTCTTCTGTGCTCGGGGAAGCAGCAGAAACCCGATACGCGACCCCTGCCAAAGGTTCACTTCAGCAGGGCATAACCGCCGGCGGGGCGATGTGTCGCGATCAGGTAGCCGAGAGTGTAGAGCGCCGTCCGCGTCAACATCTTGTTCTCGTTGAGAGCGGGGATCTGCTCGGTGACCTTCGCGAGGCCGTAGCCGACGAGCGTGACGATGGCGACTTCCTTGAGGCTGACGTTGTTGTCCATGGGGATCTCCTACTTGCGGTACTTGGCCGTCTTCTTGGCAATACGGCCGGGCTGGGGGGTGAACTGCTCGCCGCGGCGGAGGCCCGCCCGCTTGGCGCGCGTGGTCTCGGCGTACTCGGCAGGGGTCAGCGCCTCACGGGCCGCGCGTGGCAGGTACCGCTCGCCGGTGACGAGCGACGCCTTCCCCGATCGGGTGCCCCACTCCTCACGCGTCCACTTCGCCAGCGCGTTGCGCGGCGACTTCGGGCCGATGTAGCCGCCGCCCCGCTGCTGGTAGAGGGCGACCGCCATCTGCGCCTTGCGGGCCGACCATTGGCCGGCCTTCCCGCCCTTCGCCCCGCGGGTGACCTCTGCCTTGACCTCCTCCCAGAGGTCGGGGTCGTCGCGCTTCGCGGTCGTCGTCCGCGAGTTGGCGCGCGTCCGCTGCGCGATGGGGTCGGCGAACACCAACTCCAGATCCCGGAACTCCGGTTCGATGCTGGCGGCCACCTTACGTCGGAACGCCGACCGCGCCTTGGGGTCGACGATCTGCGCGGCGTACGGGCGGAGGACAAGTTCGACGTACCCGCGGAGGGCGCCTTGCCGAACCTCTGCGCTGCGGGCGAAGTCGGGCCAGTCATACTTGCGCCGGCCGAGGAACGCACGCTCGTACTCCTTGCTGATCATCTGACGCGCGGTGTCCAGCACCGTGCGCGCGTAGGCCTCGAACTCGTGGGTCTCACCGCCGGTCAGGCTGGAGGCGCGTGCCGCGGTCGTCCCCCGCCGCAGCCCGAACTGGGGCGGCGCCAACCGGATGCCCGGCCACCGCTCCGCGGCCTGCGCCGGGAGGTACTGGATGAAGTGCAGGAGTTCGTGGTTGATGGTGCCCGCGAGCGTCGACTTGCTGGCCCCCGCCGCCAGAAAGATGATGTTGTGGTCGGGGACGTACATGCCGGGGCTGCCCCGCTTGACCGTACGCCCCGCGGTCACCACGACCGTCACTTCAGCCGTCCCCATGGCCGACGTCGCGGCAAGCGAGGTGGGCAGTTCGGTGAGGTCGAGCGGCAACCGCAGCGTCTCGACGTAGGCGGGCTTCCCCTTGATCTCGACGATCTCGCCTTCTCCGATGGCCTGCCCCTTGAAGGCGGCCTTCGCCCGGTCGACGACGTCTTCGGCCCCGAGGCGCCACGACACGGGGATGACGATCGCCTTCCCGTTCCTGCGAGTCGTGGGCACCTTGACGCCGCGCGCCTTGGCGATGAACCGCCCGACGCCGTTGGGGTCAGGCGTCATGGCCCACATGATCAGGCCGAGGTGCCGACGGGTCGGCTGCCCCTTGTACTTACCCGAGGTCTCCCACAACTTCTCGCCGTGGAGGGTCATCTGCGCCATGTGCCGGCCGACGAAGTTGTCGCGGCGCTCGGCCCACGACTGCGTCGGGGTCGCCATGCGAGTGGTCAACTTCTTCGGGTCGCCCTTCACGCGGGCGTAGGCCTGCATGAAGCCTTCCCGCGTCACCTTCGACGACGACTCGCCGCGGGCGACCTTCGAGACGCCGCGGGCCTTGGCGTACTTCAGGAAGAAGTTCGCCGCCGCGAGCGTCATGTACGGAGCCGGGGTCTTGCGCGCCATTAGAGCCACACCTCTGCGCCGTAGAGCGAGCGGACGACACGGTCGTGCCACGCGCGCCACAGCACGTTGTGCCGTACCATGTACGCGTTGAGGATCTCGACCGCTTCTGGGATGAGGAGGCCCACACCGCCACCCAACCGGAGCGCAAGGCTCGTCGTGTATGTGCCGAAGTTGTAGGTGGCCGCGTGGCCGACGTAATCGTAGAAGTCCTCGAAGGGCCGCAGCAGCGGGCGCTCCGGGGGCGTCAACTCCGCGAGGGCGAACATGTCCGCGATCGCCTGACCCTCTTCGTTGGCGTACCCTTCGCGAACCGCTTTGGAGTTCACGCGGCTTGCGAGGAGCGACTCAAGGAGCCAACGGCGATCGTTGCGCGACGAACCGCCGAACCCCGTCCGAAGGTCTTGCAGCGCGCGGTCGAGCGCGTCGGTGAGCGCCACAAGCGCGGGGTCGGCCTTGGTGTCGATACCATGCCCGCCCGGTCGTTCCGCACGCTCCGTGGACACCGTGACGCCGTACACCGGGATCGGGCCGCCGGTAAGCAGTTTCCCGCCCACCTCGTCGCCGAACCGGTGCATGTAGTTGAACGGGGTGTAGATCGACTCACCGTACGCACGGGGATGGGGCTGCATGGTTCCCGCGCGCACAGCCGCTGCGTCTACCTGCCTCGGGTCAGGCCGCGGGTCGCCGATTATGTGCAGGTTCACCGCGTCGGGACGAACACTCGCCGCCTGCCACGCCTTGATCTCGGCGCGTTCTTCCGGAGAACCCATGTGTCTCGGCGACAGGATGACGTTCCAGTTGTGCGGGGTGCCCTCGAACCGCTCGACGACCGCGCGCTGCTTGACCGGCGAGTACACGCTCACCGCGGTACGCGAACGCGGGTCGGACTGACGCTGGGCTTCCGGCGAGATGGTGAAAGCCAGCGGGTTGCGGCGCCGAGCCACGGGCTACTCGCTCGCGAGGTTGACGAACGCCGCTCCGAGGACGCCGCCGATGAGCAGGCCCATGCCGAACGTGAGGTAGGAGGACACGGCCGCCGGCTCCGCGGCGCCGTAGGCCACGCCCTGCGGCTCGGCCTTGATCCGGTCGACCATGTACTCGGCCGCGACCCGGATGCGATCCTCGCCGGTCGCGATCTTGTACTGCACCCACGCCGGCAGCCGGTCGGTGTCTCGCAGGACGGCGTTCAGCGCGTTCGCGGCAGCGGCGACCTGCGTCAACTGCTGGCGCACCATCTGCCCCTGATGGGGTTCCGGGTAATCGAAGTTCCGGCCCGCGGCGCCGTAGTAGGTGTCGACGTCAGCAACGCGGTAGGTGGTAAGACGCGGCATGGTTCACTCGCTCTCGATGATGTTGGCGTCGTCGGGGACGTTGATGTGGCGGAGTTTCCGCGTCGCGTTCACGATCGTGCGGAGGCGCCCCAGCCGGTCGCCCTTCATGGGCTTCCCGGCGCTGTTCTTGAACAGCCCGAACTCCGCGTAGCGGACGCCGGCGTACTGCCAGAGGTGGTAGACCGAGCACGCCACGCCCATGACCTTCAGCGTGGTGCCGAGGACACGGTGGCCCTCGCTCGCGAGCACCGATCCGCCGTAGTAGACCGCCGGCCCGCCGACGAGGCCCGCCACAAGACGGGTCGCCTGAAGGAACTCCTCGGTCTGCCGGTCGACGGCGTAGGTGTTCGCCGTCACGGTGATCCGCGGCGTGTGGGTGACGTAGGGGATGGGGAGCATCATGGGCGGTAGCCTACCGCGGCTGCCGGGCAACGGCAGCCCGGCGCCGGGGAGCCGTTGGCAGTCGGTCGCCTACGCGAGGCGGTAGACGCCGGCGATGAGCGACGGGATCGCGGGAATGGCCGGCGGGCCAACGACCGCCGGGAAGTGCTCGACGGAGGTGCCGCCACCGGTCGCCATGATGACCCACTCCACATACTGCCCGCCGGTCAGGGTCAGGAGCAGCGGGATGTAGGGCAGCGTGCGGTTGTTGTTGTTCCCCATCTCGATGGACGACGCGCTGTTGGGCACGTTGACCCCGTTGATCCGGGGCCAGATCGTGATCGTCGAACTCCCGCCGCCGGTGTTCAACATCTGGATGCTGATGTCGAACCGGTAGGTGCCGGACAGGGCGATCGTCAACTGACTGCCGGCGACGAGGCTGATGCCGCCGCTGGTGTAGTCCACCGTGTTGAAGGTCATGACCTTCGGCGTGTTGGCGACGAGCGGCTGATCGGTGCTGTCCGAGAACTGGGCGATGCTTGCCAGCAGCCCGCCGCCGCCACCGCTCCCCGCGTACGGGAGGTTGTACCCGCTGAACGGGGGATAGTCCGCCATGAAGCCTCCGTCGCGAGGCTAACCTGCGTCGGGGCTACCGGGTGTAGAGCACCGAGTACAGACGGCACTCGGCGTCAGCGGCCACGCCCCAACGGGGCAGCGCCTCCCGGACTTGCCGGTCAACGTGCAGGAGGTCGGTGATCGACGGGGCGCGGGCGCCGGGGTTGGCCGCTCGGGAGGCGTCGAACTCGGAGATCCGCATCCCGAGGACGAGGAGGACGCTGTCCCAGTCCTTCTCGTAGCGGAGGTAGTCGTCTTCCCGCTGGTAGGGGTCGGCCCGCCAGATCACGACGCCGGGGTCGCCGTTGAGGTTGTCGCCGCGGACGCCGTCCCACCAGTCGTCGAAGTTGTTGACGAACTCCTCGTGCATCAGCCGCTCGACATGCGAGGTCGGCGTGATGACGTCTTCGCTGACATACTTCTTCCCGCACATCGGGCAGAACAAGAAGCCGGCCGACGCCTGCTCGTGGCCGCTGCGGCAGACGATGCGGGTCGACGTCTTCACGAAGAAGTCGGAACGCCGGACGGGCGTCCCGTAGATCAGCGCGGTGGAGGGCATCAGCACACCTTCAGGGCCGGCTCACGATCCTCATGACGATGCACCTCACCCCCATGCTTCTGCACCATGGCGTAGGCCGCGGCCCGCGCGGCCCGGTCACGCCCGATCTCCGACAGCCGCAGCGCGTTGCCGAGCATCTCCTGCCACTCCTCGGGCTGCGCGGCCTCCTTCAACGTGGCGACGGCGCAGAGCACCGGGGTCGCGTCCGCCGAGTGCGTCCGCCAGCCCACGTTGAGCGTGAGGCCGTCGTTCGTGAGTACGGCAAAGAGGTCAGAGCCGGCGCGGAGCCAAGGGGTGAAGGACTGGGTGCGAAGGATCATGGTCGGTTCTCCATGGCAAGAGGTAGCCGCCCCACAGACATCCGTCAAGTCCGTCCCTCTCGACGGAGGGCCGAACTGTCAAATACGTCTTACGGACTTGCCGGACTCCGGGGCCGCGGGTAAGGAACGAGCGCCCCTACCCGGAGCCTCACCATGATCTCGGAACGCGAAGCCCGCGGCGTCCTGCCGCCGGGCGGTTTTCTTACCGACTACGTCACCTATGCCGAGCGCCAGACGACGGCACCGCTCGCCTACCACATCGCCGTCGGTCTCTCTGTCCTCGCTACCACCTGCCCCATCCAGTTCGGCACTCCCTACGCCGGCGTCCTCCGGGGCAACGTCTTCACGATGCTGGTCGGCCGCTCGGGCGACGATCAGAAGTCCACGGCGGCCGGCATCGGTCGCGACATCCTGTTCGAGGCGGCTCCGACGCTGCTCGGCGACCACCCCGGCTCGCAGGAGGGGCTGGTTGACTCCCTGTCCCGGACGCCGTGCCAGTTGGTCGTCTACAAGGAGTTCGGGAAGTTCCTCGCGCAGGCCCAGCGGGGGTATCTGGAGCCGATCAAGGCGCTGATGACCGACCTCTACGACTGCGAGCCGCAGCAGCGGGCCAAGGCCAACCGGCAGGTGGTGCGGGTCGACAACCCGCGGCTCTCCATGCTGGCGGCCTGCTCGCTTCCGTTCTTGGAGAAGCACACGGAGGCGGTCGACTGGACGGGCGGCTTCCTCTCTCGCTGGCTCGTCATGCACGCCAACCGGGAGCGGGTCGACCCCGATCCCATCGGCGACACGAACGGCCGCGCGGCGCTGGTCTCCGCGCTCCACGATCGGGCGATCTCCGGGGTGGCCGGTTGGTGTACTGGCCTGACGCCGGTCGCCAAGGCGCTGTGGGACGAGTGGTTCCACGATCTCGATCGCCGGCAGTTGCCCCCGATCGTGTCCGGCGTTCGTACCCGTGTGCCGGCCATGGCCCGCAAGATCGCCCTGCTGTTCGGCTGGGACTTCGGGGCCGCCCGCACGGGTGACCCGTGGCAGATCGACCTGACGGAACTGGGGCCGGCGCTGATGATCGCCGAACTCCACCTCAAGTCCATCGTGTCGCTGGCGGACATGATCTCCGAGCACGGGGATGCCCGGATGCGGCGCACCATGATCGACGCGCTGCCGCCCGGCGAACTCCGGACGCTGGGCGATGTGATCGCCTACACGAAGTTGAAGAAGAAGACCGTGCAGGAAGCCCTCGACTCCTTGGTGGAGGAGGGCACCGTGCAGCGGTTCAACGTGCCGGGGTCGCCCCCGGTCTTCACGCGTACTTCTGGAGTGCCGACAGTAGGACACCATACGGCAACGGCTGCCGAGGTTCCGGAGTAGCGAACAGCGGGTCGCCCGGCTGCGCGTCGCCGGCCGGGTACCCCCATGCCAGAACAGCATCGACCTGCGCCGAGGGCGCCACGGCGTGCGCCCCGTTGTGCAGGTCGATCATCACCTTGTCGTTGAAGCGGCGGAGGTCACCGACGAGGAGGGCGAGCGCCTTCCTCGCGGACACCTTCTGCGTCCGCAGGGTGCGGATCAACGTGACGACGTCGCGGGGCACCGTCATCGGGGTCGCGGTCGCGTACTCCGGGGCCACGGGGTCGCCGAGCGGCGTCTCGACGTTCTGCGTGACCCGCAGGAAGGCGGCCATGGCCCGCCACGCCGTGCGAACGAGCGACCGCTGGGTCGCCTCCAGCGTCTCGAAGTACGCGCGGAGGGTCTCGTCCGTCGGGTCAGGCACCTTGTCCATCGTCCGGCAGACCGCCCAGATGTACGCGTTGCAGGTGGTGAGGGAGTACCCCTTCTCGACGAGGTGGGTACGGAAGGCGGGGAGTTTCGAGGGTCGCGGCATGTGGGTTCCTATAGCGGGTAGCCACCACTAACGCCCTGTTCCGAGATCGTCTAGATCCCCCAACCATATCCTCCTTGTAAGTTATTCCCCCGGAAGCCACCCCCATCCACCTACCTCCATATACCTTACTACATCTATACACTATAGTAAGGTAGATTAGTATATAGAGAGGGAGAGAGAGTCGTTGGGGGGCCTAGGGAGTGCCGAAAACGGGGATGATGTGTCGGCTACCCACTAATAGTAATCGGGGTCGTACCCGTAGCCCGCTCCCGTATACGGGGGCCGACGCCCCGCAGCCGGCAACCGACGGAACCGTCCAGACAGGCTTGACGGCTGTCAGGGCCGACGTTATTCGTAGGTACACCATAAGGAGAAGGTCATGCTGTGGCGCCGCAAGTACACCACCCATTACGCGGAGAGGGAGGACGGCATCGTCATCCAGAAGTCGGCGGTCGACGCTCGGCAACTGGTCGCCTCGGGGTTGCCGACCGGCGGCAGTCCGCTCTTCTTGCCGTGGAACCCCGACGAGGAGTCTTGGGTCACGGCGGTCGAGGTCGCGATCGCGAAGGTCGACGCCATGTTCCCGCCGAAGGGCTGGACGGTGACCGACGGCGTCTGGACGGCGGACGGCTGGACGGTGCGGCCCGTCGAGTTCTGGGACGAGCCTCGCCGCCACGAGGTCTCCTTCCTGCTGGAGGGCAAGACGGCGCCCCGGTACTTCACGACCCCCGACCGTGCCCGGTACTTCGCCGACACGACGGACGGGCGTGCTCCCCGTCCGCGTCGCGGGCCGAAGGCTCGTGCCGGGAAGCCGGCGAGCGTCATCCTGCCGGACGTTCGCGTCATCCCCGAGGAGCGGGAGGCGGCGACGGCGCTGGCGAAGGCGATCCGCATCTCCTACGCCGACCTCGTTCGCGCCAGCCTCGCGTTCATCCGGACGCAGGTTCTCGACGAGAAGAACGTGGTCGCCGTCCGGCGGCACGACACCGAGGCCATTCAGTTCGTCTACGCCGACGCTCTCGTTCCCGACAACAAGGCGACCCGCAGCCAGACCATCGCGATCGACGACGCTCTCGTCTCCATCACCGTCCTCACCCCCCAGTAGGAGTCCACCATGTCCCTCTCGCAACTCACCAACTACGAGCCGTCCATCTCCGAACTGGAGGCGCTGTTCGTCTTCCCCGGCCACTACAGTTACACCGGCGACCTTCCCGTCCGCCGCACCGTCGAGGACGAGGGGCCGTGGGCGATCGGCCCGACGCTCCTGTCGCCGAACGCCGACCTGCTGGCCGAGTGTAACGCTGACACGCTGACGGGCGTCCTCCGGGCCGTCGTCGGGCTGCCTCGGAGCGAGGACGCGTCCGGCTCGTGGGACGTTGTCAGCGTCGCCCATTGGTCGCTGGGCTGGGTCGAGCATCTCGCCGTCATGGTCTACGCCGAGGACGGCACCGTGACCCCGGCGGCTCGGATCGTTCTCGGCGCGATCGACCGGTTCCGGACGTCGCCGGCGCTCGACATTCACGAGTACGGCAAGCGGGTCAGGACGCTGGGGCTGGAAGCCACCGTCGAGTCGATCGACGACACCGGCAGCCCGTGGCTTGCCGAGGAGGCTCCGGAGGACTGGGCCACCCGCGTCTTCGCCTACCTTGCCAAGAAGCACCCGGATGAGGTGACCTTCGCCAACGAAGACGGCGCCGAGCCTTCGGAGATCGCGGTTCGCCGAGCGATGAAGGCGCTGGGCTACTTCGACAACAACGCCGACGACTGAACCCCCCACGCGTGGATCGCGGCGGCGCGCGGCCCCGCGATCCGCGTGGGCGGCGATCGACGTCGACCCGCCGAATGGCGCCTACGCGGCTCCCGAAGACGCATACGCGGGCCGGGTAGGCGCAACCGCGATCCCGGATGCGCAACCGCGATCGAGTAGGCGCGTACGCGGTTCATGCGTATGCGCGTCTGCGATCCCGTATGCGCAACCGCGAGTTGCGTATGCGCAACCGCGTTCCCGTATGCGCGTTCGCGTTCATGTACGCGCATACTCGTGACATGTATGCGCATATTCAAGACATGTATGCGCATACAATGTGCGTATATGCGCATGAAAACGAGAATATGCGCATGAGATCACGCGTTTATGCGCGTAAGGGGTGACCCCCCTCCAAACTTTTTTTCCTCAATGATATCAAGGGTTTACGACCAAGAGGGAGGGAGGGGGGGTTGTCATTTAGGCACCGACGGATAGGTAGTGGGTGTGGGGCAAGTCATGCCCTATGTAGCCCGACGTTACGTCACACGGTGTGGCGTGATGGTCGGGCTTCTGTGCGTCAGTAGCAGCGCCAAGAGCGCAAAGGAAGTCACCACCCATGTCCTCCACCTCCACCACCAAGATCGACGGTCGCACCTTCCACGCCAAGATGGGGGAGGCGTACAACAAGGGCGACGCCTTGTCCGTCCTGAAGTACGCGTCCTACCTCGGGCGGCGGCTGTTTGACGACAGCGACCTCCGCAAGTCCACGACTGCGGCAGAGCGCGTCGCGATGGCGAAGGACATCTGCAAGGCCGTGACCGACATCGCCCCCGCGATCGCGGCGATGCCGGACGTCCGCGACCCGTCGGACACGGGGGGCTACGCGGCCCTCCGTGCCGAGCGGGACGCTCTCGCGGCCAAGAACGCGGCCCTCGAAGCCCGGCTCGCGGCCCTCGAAGCCGCAGTCGCGGCGTCCGCGGCCCCCGCGGCCCCGGCCCGCAAGAAGGCGGCCCCGGCCCCGGTGGCGACCGCCACCACGATCCCCGCGGCCCCGGCCGCGGCCCCCGCGGCCAAGCCCGCGGGCCTCTTCGCGGGGTTCACGGCCCGCTAGTCGGGGGCGGCCGCGAGGCTAGCCGCTAGACCGTAGCCTCGGAGGGCGCGTAGGCCGTAACTGGCCTGCGCGCCCTTTCGTCGATCGCGGGGAGCGGAGCGCGTAGTCGCCGGCATGGTGCCGGGGTCGCGCGATCCGCCAGCCCGCCTACCGCCGGCCACGAGAGCCGGAAGGAGCCAGCATGAATGACCGCGCCTTTGAGAACGGCATCGCCTACTTTCTGGAAGCCGCCGGCTTCCCGAACCCGGCGGGGCGCCCCAGCGGCATCCCGCTCTCCGTGCGGATCGCGACCACCGTCTACGACGACGGGTGCCCGCCGATGACCGAGATCATCGTCCACCAGTTCGAGGGGTGGCGCGAGGGTCGCGAGACCCTGTGGCGGTACGCGTGGAGCACGACCATGATCGGCGACTTCACGGTCGCCGAGGTCATCGCGGCGTTCGCCGGACGCCTCCACGCCGACGCCCTTCGCGCCGACGAACTCGCCGGCGAGGACACGGGGGTGGGGAATGGCTGACCTCCGCATCGTTCAGGCGGCGACCTCGATCGTGGAGGGGGTCGCGACCGGGCGCCTCCCGGTCGTGGATCGGGAGGCCGCGCTGGCCGAGGTGATCCACCTCGCCAGCCGAGTTCCGGAGGCCCGCGATCCGCTCGCGGCGCTCACCTCCCTCGACCGGCGAGTCGGGGAGATGCTCCGGGAGCGTTTCCCGAACCCGCCGAGCCTCCCGCTCGGAGTATACGTCCTCTCGTGGGCGATACGCCCACGACGGGACGTCGAGATCTACACCACCGCGACGGTGGTAGCGACCTCGCCGTTCGAGGCCCGGCACCGCCACCCCGACCCCGACCTCTCGTGGAACGGTCGGATGTGGGTCGGCCCCGAGGGGGAGTGGGACGACGGCGCTTGGCCGTCCCACCCCGACGGGGTCGTGGCGGCCCGCTTCCGGGGCGCCTCGATGGGAGAGAGGTACGGCGCGATCCTCTCCAGCACCTTCATCCCCGGCTGACGCCGGGCCGGGACACGGCTCCCCGGATCGCGAGCCGACGACCGAGACAACACCAAACGGCCCGAGAGGCCACGGAGCACAACATGACCAGCACCAAGACCCCCAGCGTCCTCATCTCCACCAACCACATCGTCGACACGGCGAACAAGAACGCCGTCGCGGCGTGGGGCATCAAGACCCTGTCCCGCGACCGGGGATCGGTAGCGGTCGAGCGCAACCCCGTCAGCGGGTCGCACACCATCGCGAGCCGCGACGGCGGGTGGTTCGCCACCGTCGCGCCGACCCTCGACTGGCAGGACGCAACCGCCGAGGTGCGGAACTCGGGGGGAGGCCACGGGAAGTGCCGCTACTTCAAGGCGTACCTCCCCGAGGGCGTCATGGGGTACCACGGAGCCTGCTACCTCAAGGACATCTACGAGATCGACCGGGGGGAGGTCACGGTCAAGCCCTCGATCCACCTCCACCCGGACGGCGGCCCCCGGTTCGAGGCCGTCTACGACGGCGCGTTCATGGGCACGACCCGGCGGGTCTTCGTCTGTATCGGGGCCGCGTCGGGGAAGGCCGACGAGGACTTCGACTTCACGGACGACGAGTCTTACGCCACGTTCACATGGCACCCCGGCCTCCCCCTCGCCCCCGGCGAGGAGATCACGGAGTTGCATGAAGTGATCCCCGCCAACGCGGTGGTCAAGTTGAGCGAGGTCGGCCTCGCGGCGGCCCTCGCGAGGCACGACTCGTTCGGCCGCGAGATCGACAACATCATGGCGGAGATCGGGGACTGGCTCGACGAACTCCCGGAGGATCGTCGCGCCGAGGTGGGCGCCCACCTCATCCGGGTCATGCAGGTGGCCGGGGAGGCGATCCTCCTCCCGGCGCACCCCGTCGGCTACACCGCCGAGATCGTGAACCATGTCGGTAGGATCGCCGTCGAGGACGGCCTCCCGATGGCCTACCACCTTCGCTCCATGGTGGACTTCATCAAGCGGGGGGAGTGATGGACTTCCTCCACCTGTTCCACAACGATCACGGCGAGTGGAGCGCCGTGACCGCCTTCCTCGCGGGCCTTCCCGCGTGGAGGGCGTTTCTCGCCGCGGCCTTCGCGCGGCTCTCCACGACCCTCAACAACAACCCGTCCGGCTCGACCGGCGAGGAGTAACCATGCCCTGTAACGACCCAACCTGTCCCTGCGGTGAAGCCACGGCGACCCCCACAACGTCAGCGGTGTTCGAGATCCTCGACGCCCTCGCCCCGGCTGCGGAGCCGGCGCCCGCGATCCCCGAGAGCGAGGACGAAAGCGAGAGCGAGGACGCGGGGATCTGCGGCACCTGCCACGGCGCCCTCGACGACGAGTGCGACTGTCGCGACTGCGACGACTGTGGCAGGCGAGTCCGTGAGGACGACTTCCACCACGGTCGCAACAGCGGCTGTGATGGCTGTGACCGCTGCCACCGTTGCTGTGACTGCCAAAACTGTGATGTCTGCGGGGAGACAACCCGCCACATCACCATCTGTCCCGTGTGCGACGCCTGTGACGGCGACGGCGGTTGTTGTGAATGTGTTTATTGTGAGAACTGCGACGAGCGGCATCGCGAGGACACCTCGTGGTGCCGCGACGGGGAGTCCCATTGCCGCGACTCGTGTGAGTGCAGCGACGCGGACGAGGACGAGGACGAGAACGGGTCGGGGAGTACGTCCTCGCCGCGGTTCTTCAACAACCCCCTGACCTTCCACCGGGGCGTCCCGGTGCCGGCGTTCCCGTCACGCCGGTTCGCGGCCGTGGAGATCGAGGTCGCGTCGGCGGGGATGGCGGCGCACACGCCGCTCTCGGGAGAGCGCCCGACCCTCTCGGAACTCGCCACTCACGGCGGCGGGCTGTACCGCGGAGAGTCGAAGTCGTGGATGCTGTCCGTTGTCAAGGACGGCAGCCTCCCGACCGGCGGCTTCGAGATCAACACCTCGCCAGCCTCCGGTGACGCGTTCGTCGCGCAGATCTCGCAGGTCTGCGCCACCCTGAACGGGGCCGGTGCCGCGGTCACGAAGGCTTGCGGCCTCCATGTCCACATCGACGCCAGCAAGTTGTCGGCCAAGGAGGTCGCGAGGGTGGCCACGGTTGCCTACTCGCTGGAGGAGGCGGTTCACGCGGTCGTGCCGCCGAGCCGCCGTGGCATGAACTACTGTCGGGACATCCCCGACTTCATGCGGGAGGTCACCAAGACGGTGGGTCGCATGGAGGCGCGGCACCGCTACGCCGCGCTCGGGACGGCGCTCTACACCGAGCACACGGTTCGGGAGGACGGGAGCAACCTCTCGACCGTGACGGACGTCCGCTACTGGGCGCGGGACAAGTACCGGGACGCTCGGTACTCGTGGGTCAACCTCCATTCGTGGATGCACCGCGGCACCATCGAGATCAGAACCCACAGCGGCACCGTGGACGCTGACAAGATCACCAAGTGGGCCTCCTTCTGGGCCTACGTCGTCGACCGCGTGGTCGCGATGACCGACGCGGAGGCGGAGGCGTTCGTATCGAGCGGGGGGCCGTGGTCGCGGTTCCTCGCCCTCTGCCCCTCGGCGGAGCACGCGACCTACTTCAGCAAGCGCCGGGAGAAGTTCGCCGGCAACTCGTACCGTTCCGCCAACGACCGCGACCTCACGGCGCGGCTCACCCAGTTCAACAAGTCCATCAAGATCAGCCTCAAGGCTCGGGAGTAATCATGTGCGGCATCTTCGGTTTCGATCTCGTCCCCAACGCTCACATCAGCAAGCCTCGCAAGGCGGTGCTCGTCGCCGCTCTCGCGATGGCGAACGAGGATCGCGGTAGCCAGTCGTGGGGGGCGTACCTCCCCGACCGCGACCTCCTCATCAAGCGAAAGGGCAGCATCCTCGACGAGCAGACCGGCCTCGACGTCGGCGACTTCATCAAGTCCCGGCTCGCCATCGGGCACACCCGATACGCGACTCGGGGCGCCAACACCGACGAGAACGCTCACCCGTTCGTCCTCGGGGAAGGCTGGGTCGGCCAGCACAACGGCGTGGTCGCGAACTACGCCGAACTCGACAAGCGGTACGGCGAGGAGCCGGTGGACAGCATCCACCTCCTGAAGGCCATCGCGGGCACCTCGCCGATCCCTCTCCGGGAGATCAACGTCTACGGCTCGGTTCAACTCGTTCCCGAGACCAAGGATCGCATCTACCTCGGACGGATGAACGGGGGCGACCTCGCGGTCGTCCGTATCCCGAACGTGGGGGTCATCTTCACCAGCGACAAGAACCACATGAAGGTCGCGTTGAAGTTGGCGAACCTCGCGGACAACGCCGAGTGGCTCAAGATGGAGGAGGGGGCGCTCTACGTTTCCTACCACGGCGAGGTGTACGAGCACGACCTCGCCGGCCTCGACGTAGGCTCGTACAGCCGCTCCTACGGGACATGGCAGACGCTGGGATCGAGCAACCCCGCGACCACGCCGTACGGGAGGACGAACACCCCGACGCTCCCGGCCCGGCGCACATGGGAGAGCGACCTCGCCGACGAGAGCGGCTGGGAAGACTGGTGGGAGGGCGAACTCCGCAGCGACAAGCCCAAGACCGTCGTGATGCCGGCCACGCCGGCCCCGCAGGCCGCATCGGTCATCGAGGAGGATGACGACATCTTCGAGGCGTGGTCGACGTACGCCGACCTGTGCGGCCTCGACATTCGCACCCTCGACGAGGCGGAGACGCTGGAGGCCATGCAGACGGCGCAGGCGGCGATCCGCCGCATGGAGACCGTCGAGACCGGCGCCTTCCGAGTCGACAACTGGGTGCTGATGAACGAAGCATCCGAAGCCAAGGAAGTCCTCAAGGAAGTCCGGGATGACCTCGGGCTGCACTACGAGAACCTGATCCACCTGACCGCTCGCCCCGCGACGGCGACCCCGTGACCGAGACCCTCAACAACAACGACCTGTCTTTCGTCAACAACACCAAGGAGATCAAGACCATGAACGCCAACCTCATCAACACCATCACCGCCAACGTCACCGCCAACCTCACCGCCGAGATCAACAAGCGACTGGACAGCATCGTCGCCGGGAAGGTCGAGGCCATCGTCACGGCGCGCATCGACGCCGCCCTGAACGTGGAGGCGGTGCAGGCCGCAGTCGACCGCGCCCTCGCCACGACGGACATCGCGGCGCGGATCGACATCGTGCTCCGGGAGGCGGCCGTGGAGGTGACGCGGAGCGAGAGCGCCGCCGTCCGCGAGTACCTGCTGGAGCACATGACCGGCGGCCGTCACGGAAACCCCGGTGACATGATGCAGACCATCGCGACCAACTTCATCAGCGACAACCTCTACGAGATGCGGCGCGAGGCGGCGGCGGCCATCGCGACGAGCGTCATCGCAGACCCGTCGCGGGTCGAGCGGGTCATGGACGCCGTGACGAACAACATCGAGTCCAGCGTCGTGGACAACATGCTGACCGGGTCGCGGAGCGTGGCCCTGCGTGACAGCGTCGCCACCCGGGTGTCGGCGGCCTTGACCGCCCAGTTGCTCGCCGCCGAGTAACGCCTTCGAGTGGACGGCCCGGCACCCCGGCGCCGTCCCTCGTCCTCACCCACCGGAGCGAGGGCTGCGGTGTGTGAGGTCGGGGGACGATCCCCGAACAACGCGG
>JACCDP010037112.1_pt1 | contig 17572 bp, 15 predicted proteins | sample 7445841 | NCBI WGS metagenome assembly JACCDP01 (sample SAMN15323441, study PRJNA562643) | freshwater metagenome | isolation source: river surface water | place: USA:Blue River Watershed | collected 2017-08-17 | reverse complement strand
CTGAAGGATCAATCAACATCGTATTTGCTGTATCATACGACTTTGATGACAGTCAAAACGTCTTTAATCCGCCAGACTATGCTATAACGACGCAGTATGCTGCGGCATTCTACAACACTGCTATATACGACAGCGCTGCTGTATACGATGGAAATCCGTCACCAGTGGTCAAGACAAACATTTCTGGATCGGGATACTCTATTTCGTTCACATACGTCACTAATGACACAAATCTGAGCCACAACATTCAGGGCTTAGTGATGAACTTCACATACAACGACAGGAGATAAACGGTGGCTGGATATTCAAGACAATCAGCAGCTAGTATTGTACCGACAGCGGTTGTTCGGGCAACTCCGTTGAATGATGAATTCAACACTCTACGCGATGCGTTTGTCGTTGCTACTGGACATAAGCACGACGGCACAGCAACAGAGGGTGCTTATATCCCTCTTATTTCTGACACTAACGCTCGTAACAAAGTCGTTGTTGATTCTACAAACAATCGACTGAGTCTTTTCGTTAACGTTAGTAGTGCTGCGGCTGAGCAACTCCGTGTTGTCGATGGGGCGTTTATTCCTGTCGTCGATAACGACATCGATCTTGGAAGCTCAACGTTTGAGTTCAAAGATCTGTACATTGACGGCACTGCCAACATCGATTCATTGATTGCTGACACCGCTAGCGTTCTTGGTGGAACAATCAACAACACCGTCATCGGTGGCAGCACACCTAATGCGATTACTGGCACAACAATCACTGCCACTGTCGGTTTTGTTGGCGGCATCACCGGCAACGTAACAGGCAACGTCACGGGTAACGTTACCGGCGATTTGACAGGCAATGTTACTGGCAACGTCACTGGTAACGTCACTGGCAACCTGACGGGTAACGTCACAGCCTCTAGCGGCTCTTCCTCGTTCACCAATGTCACCATTACCGGCACGTTGAACATGGATGCAGGCACCGTTGGTACTATCACCAACTTGTCAACGCCCACGAACGCAGGCGATGCAGCTACGAAGGGTTATGTCGACACTGCCGATGCGTTGAAGCTCAATTTGTCCGGTGGCACCATGAGCGGTGCTATCGCGATGGGTACGAACAAGATTACTGGTCTTGGCACTCCCACAAGCGACAATGACGCTGCTACCAAAGTGTATGTTGACAGCGCAGTGCAGGGCATTGATGCCAAAGCGTCGGTGAAGGCTGCTACGACAACCAACATCACGTTGTCTGGTGCTCAGACAATTGACGGCGTTTCTGTCATTGCCGGTGATCGTGTTCTTGTAAAAGATCAGTCTACCACTTCGCAAAACGGCATCTATGTTGCTGCCTCTAGCGGATGGAGCCGTGCTGCTGATGCAAATGCGTGGGACGAACTTATTTCTGCCTTCGTGTTCGTTGAGGGTGGTACAGCCAACGGTAACAACGGCTATCTCTGTACAGTCGCTGCCGGTGGCACAATCGACAGCACTGCTGTAACGTTTGTTCAGTTCTCTGGTGCAGGACAAATCACAGCCGGTACAGGCATGACCAAGAGCGGCAACACGCTCAATGTCAACACTGCTTCTTCTGCGCGTATTGTTGTTGGTGCCGATGAAATTGATTTGGCAACGACAGGTGTCAGCGCAGGCACATATCGATCCGTTACGACAGACGCATATGGTCGTATCACTGCGGGTACAAATCCGACGACGATTTCTGGCTACGGCATCACTGATGCTTATACCAAAACCGAAGTTGATACTTCGCTTGCCGGTAAGCTGAATCTGACTGGTGGCACGATGACGGGTAACATCGTCATGGGTGCTAATAAAGTTACTAGCACAGCTACTCCGACTACAGACGACGATTTGACGCGCAAAGGGTATGTCGACAGCATTCTAGGCTCTGCAACGTCTGCTGCGGCTTCTGCGGCGGCTGCTGCCACAAGCGCTAGCAATGCTGCTACAAGCGCCTCTAATGCGTCTACAAGCGCTTCCAATGCCGCATCGTCTGCATCGGCTGCTGCTGCAAGCTATGACAGCTTTGATGATCGTTATCTTGGTGTTAAGTCGTCCGATCCTACGCTCGACAACGACGGTGCTGCTCTGTTGACTGGTGCTTTGTATTTTAATAGCACCGCAGGTGAGATGCGTGTCTATAACGGCACGGCATGGGTGGCGGCTTATCTGCCTGCTGCCGCTTACATGGATCTGACAACTAATCAGACCGCAGCGGGTGTCAAGACGTTCAGCAGCAACCCGATCCTGTCCGCAGGCACCGCCAACGGAGTGGCCTACCTCAATGGCAGCAAGGTGCTGACCACGGGGAGTGCGCTGACGTTTGATGGGACTATGCTCACTGTTTTAACGGCAAGCAGCACAGCACTTAGTCTTACATCTTCATCAACAGCCGCAGGTGATGGCGCGTATATATCACTTGCAAATGCGGGATTCATTGCGCGCTCCGGTAGGCTTTTAGGCACTACTCAAAATGACCTGTTAATTTCATCGCGTACCACGTCGGCTGTTGTTGGCAATATTATTTTCGGCCTCGGCGACAGTTATACCGAAGCCATGCGCCTGACCTCTACCGGGTTGGGCATTGGGACGAGTTCGCCTGCTACAAAACTAGATGTAAACGGAGACATTACGCAACGCAATGGCTCTGGCATAACGATTGGAAAGATTGAGAATGCTTCTGGTTGGTATAGCCTGACGGGAGATAGCGCGAACGTAAACGGCGCTCAGATGTCGCACTCCACGGCCCTGCGATTTGTGACGGCCTCAACGGAGCGTATGCGCCTCGACTCCTCCGGCAACCTCGGTCTGGGGGTGACGCCGAGTGCTTGGGTTTTTGGCGGTAGGGTTTTGCAGCTTAATGACAGCGGCGCTATTGCTACGTCTGGGCCAAACGCCAATTACTTTACAAATACCTTCTTTAACGGAACAAGCTACCGATACATTCAAAACGGCGCAGCTACTCTTTTTGCGCAAGGATCAGGCACATATGCTTGGTACACCGCCCCCTCCGGCACCGCAGGAAACGCCATCAGTTTCACGCAGGCGATGACGCTGGATGCGAGTGGGAATTTGGGGGTTGGTACTACTTCGCCGGGGGCAAGACTCCATGCGTACTCGGCGTCTGGTCAACAGGGTATGTTTAGCGGGTATTCGACGATTGCTGCTGCCGCAAATGTATCAAACGGCAATCTTACGGTTGGCGCAAACGCTTCGTATCAACTCCAAATTGACTATGACGCAGCGTCAAACACGATTGCAACAATCAAGAACAATTACGCAAACACGGGTTCGTTGCTCCAGATTCAGTCGGGCTATATCACGTTTGGCACAGGCACCAGCTTCACAGAACGCGCACGGATTACGTCGGCAGGAACGCTGCAACTCAGCAACAACTACCAAGAGTCTGTCGTTACCGCCAACACGGGAACGGCATACACAATCAACAGCACCAACGGTACTGTTCAGATTCTGACCCTCACGGGCAACTGCACATTCACGTTCCCCACGGCAACCGCCGGTCAATCCTTCATCCTGCTTCTGAAGCAAGACGGCACGGGTGGTCGCACAGTGACGTGGCCTGCTGCTGTTAAATGGCCGGGTGGCACTTCTCCGACGATCACGTCCACGGCGTCGAAGCTCGACAAGTACATCTTTACGGCTGACGGTACTAATTGGTACGGCAGCAACGCTGGCCAGAACTACACGGTGTAACCCATGTTCAGTTCCAACACATCACAAGTCGACGGCGGCTACCAGATCAGCCGCTCGCTGCGGTTCAACTCTGCTGATTCGGCGTATCTGAATCGGACGCCTGCGAGTGCGGGGAATCGTCGGACATTTACTGTTTCTTTATGGGTAAAGAGGGCTGCGCTTGGAACGCTTCAGTATCTTTGGGAGGGCGGTTCTCCTGACTCAATAACAACTCGGTTGTTTTTGCGTTTCCAAACAGATGACACTTTAAGAATGGCCACGAGTGGTTCGGCCATATTTAACACTACCCAAGTATTTCGTGACCCCTCTGCTTGGTATCACATTGTTGTGGCCGTTGATACGCCTAATGCCACACAAGCAAATCGTACTAGGCTTTATGTAAACGGAACGGAAGTAACCACATTTTCATCCTCATCGCCATTTAGTCAGAATGACGATACGGGTTGGAACATGGCGCAGGCCCATTCAATCGGGCGTTCGCACATTGACGGCACAGGTTACCTAGGTGCTTATCTGACCGAGATTTACAACATCGACGGTCAAGCCCTCACGCCCTCATCCTTCGGAGAAACCAACGCCCAGACGGGTGTGTGGCAACCCAAGGCGTACACGGGCACCTACGGCACCAACGGCTTTTACCTGAACTTCAGCGACAACAGCAACACGACTGCTGCAACGCTTGGCAAGGACTACAGCGGCAACGGCAACAACTGGACGCCCAACAACTTCAGCGTGTCCGCCGGTGCGGGTAATGACTCGCTGGTGGATACGCCGACACCGTATGGAGTGGACACGGGGGCGGGTGGGACGGTGCGCGGCAACTACGCCACGATGAATCCGCTGAAAAATACAGCAACAGTACTTGATGGAAATCTAAGAGTAACGAATCCGGGTTCCTCTGGCTATTACACAACATTTGCAACGATGGAGATGACATCGGGCAAATACTATTGGGAACTCACTGTTGATGACGATGGCGCGAATTCTCGCATATTTGGATTTGGCGTTTCTGATCCATCAATAACACTTCCAACAGTCGGAACCTCAGTTACAGCAAACACCACGGCATCTAATTCAAGGGGTTGGGTGCAATTAGCCCGATCTGCGGTTTCTGCTGTTACTACTGGTCTTTACAACAACGGCGCGTCTGTAAACACAACAACTCGCGCAACCACTAGCGGGACTGACCGCATCTTTATGGTTGCCTATGATGCAGACACTGGTAAGTGTTGGATGGGGTATCAAGGGACATGGTGGACGGGTGACCCGGCGGCGGGTACCAGCCAGTATTTTACGGCGACCGCGCCAATGATGCCGGTTCTTAATACATTCAACGACGGCAGCGTTAGTACATTTCCCCCTTACGTCAACTTCGGCCAGCGCCCCTTCGCCTACACCGCGCCCAGCGGCTTCAAGGCACTCTGCACGCAGAACCTGCCGACTCCTACTATTGGGGCGACGAGCACGACGCAGGCGGGGGATTACTTCAACCCGGTGTTGTATACGGGTAACGGGTTCCCAACATCAGGCACACAATCGATTACGGGAGTTGGTTTTCAGCCCGATTTCGTTTGGATTAAAAATAGAAGCAATGTTGGAAACAACACTTTGACAGATGCTGTCAGGGGCGTAAACAGTCAGTTGTTTAGCAATACTACCGCAGCACAAGAAACAAACACAGATACTGTGACTGCCCTCAATGCTGATGGGTTTTCGCTTGGTTCAAATACAACGTGAAATACCAATACCAATGTAAACAACCAAACCTATGTCGCATGGAACTGGAAAGCCAACGGCGCAGGCTCAAGCAACACCGCAGGCAGCATCACCAGTACGGTTAGCGCGAACACGACTAGCGGGTTCAGCATCGTGACTTGGACTGGTAACAGTGCCAACGCAACCATTGGTCACGGACTTGGCGTTGCGCCGAGCATGGTCATCATCAAGTACCGTGGAACCACAGACAACTGGTATGTCTACCACACAAGCACGGGCGCGGGACAGTATCTTGTCCTTAATGGAACAGGCGCTGCGGCCGCTAGTACGAACATCTGGCAGAACACCGCGCCAACATCGTCCGTGTTCTCTATTGGTTTCACCAACAACCAAAGCACCATCGTCGCCTACTGCTTTGCAGAAGTCCCCGGCTACAGCAGGTTCGGCAGTTACACAGGCAACGGCAGCAGCGATGGGCCGTTTGTGTTCTGTGGGTTTAGGCCCAAGTATGTTTTGGTGAAGCGTTCTGACGATTCGTTCGGGTGGTGGGTATTTGATGGTGTTAGATCACCATACAACGCTGTTGACAAATACCTATCTCCAAATTTGTCAGACGCCGAATACACGGCCAACATCATGGACTTCACTTCTAATGGATTCAAAATCAGAGAGGCAAGCCAAGGATGGAATGGAAGTGGTGGAACCATTATCTTCGCCGCCTTCGCTGAGTTCCCGCAGAAATTTAGTTTGGCCCGGTAACAAGGAGCAACAGAATGTTCGCACTTATCAACGACAACAACGTCACGCAAGTCGGTGAACTGACTGCGCTGTTCCCCAACACCTCATTCCCTGCCGGGTTTAATCAGGCAGAGTTTGCTGCCCAGATGGGCGCTCTAGAGGTGATCGAAGGAGAGCGCAAGGACGAGCGGTTCTACTGGGTCACCTTCAGCCACTACGAGGTGCAGGGTGATAAGGCGGTGCGCGTCTACACCAACACGCCCAAGGCTCTGGAGGATGTCACCGAGACACCTGAAGGCGGCGAACCCGTCACCACCAAGGGACTCAAGAGCAACTGGATCGCCCAAGCCAAGGCTGCGGCAGGCTCTGCTCTCGCGGCTACCGACTGGATGGTCATTCGCAAGGCCGAGCGTGGCGTGGACATCCCGGCTGAGGTGGCTGCTGACCGTGCCAAGATCATCTCGGACTGTGATGCTAAGGAAGTCGCTATCTCTGCTGCTACAACTGTGGAGGCATTGATCGCGGTTGTTGCGCCTGTCAATACAGGAATGCCTGACTAAAAGGAATTTAAATGAACATCATCATTAACACAATGGAACGACGTACCACTGACGGCTTTGTAACCGTTGTGCATTGGACAGTGACAAAGACGCAAGGCGAGCACACCGCTTCTGCCTACGGCACCGAGTCATTTGCTGACGGACAAGCCACAGTGCCCTATGGCGATTTGACAGAACAAATTGTCAAGGGTTGGCTAACAGAGAAGTGGGGCGAAGAAGGTGTTGCCGCAAAAGAAGATGCATTGGATGCACAATTGACTATAATGGCTAACCCGTCGATGGCAAACGGTTTGCCTTGGGGGAGCATCTAAAAGGAACTTTTATGAACGACAAAACTGAAATCAAGCTGACTCTGCCTCTGGTCAACGCTATTCTTCAATATCTCGGATCACGTCCGTATACTGAAGTGTATCCGCTTGTGGCTGAAATTCAAGCTCAAGCAACCCCGCAAGTGCCGGTGCCTGAAGTCGCTCAAGGCGAAACTCCGGTTCAGTAATGGAACCTATTACGGGCATTTTGGCAGCGGTATCGGCAGCTAATGCTGCTTTTGGCGCTGTCAAAAGGCTCGTAGCCACTGGTCGCGAGATACAGGACGTTGCCGGTCAAATTGGTAAATGGTACGGAGCTTTTGGCGACTTCAATCGCCTTGCCAATGAAAAGGCCACCAAGAAGCCTTCTGTTTTTAAGCGTCTGCTTCATGACGATAGTGTTGAGCAAGAAGCTTTGCAAATCACCATGCATAAGCAGGCGCTGATAAAACAAGAATACGAACTGAAGATTTTGATCATTGCTCACTATGGTGAGAATGTCTACAACGAAATGATCATGGAGCGTATTCGTCTCAAGAAAGAGCGTGAGAAGAAAGAGCGCGAGCATCGACTGCGACAACAGGCGTTCATGCTCAACGTTAAATATGGCGCAGCTATTGCATTCTTGTTAACAGCGGTCATTGCTGTTGGCTACTACATTATTAACAGCGTACAACAATGAGTTTTAAACGACCCCCTGCAAACGCTACTCGCTCTGAAAAGGAAGCGTATGTCAAAGCACTTGCTGCGATTAGCATTAGCATCTTTGCTTTATGCCTTGCTATTACAAATTACTTTGCCGGACGAAACTCATCTGCTGTACTTAATAACACCATAGCCGCTAACAATTTGTGGACATGGTACGGCACCAAGAACGTCAGAGCCACCATTCATGAAGTTGCAGGCTCTAAAGACGAAGTAGTTCGTCTGCGTAGCGACATGGAAGAAATCGAGGCTAAGGCACGCGCAGCAGAGGCTGCTAGAGACGCTGCCAAAACTAAGTCGCCTTGGTTCTCATACTCGGCTATGGCGCTACAGCTTGCCATTGTGCTGTCGTCTGCTGCAATTTTGGCAGTGATGATGACTTTGTTTTACGTGTCACTGGGTGTCGGCGGCATCGGCGCTTTGTTGTTCTTTATTGCTTTAGGAGCTTGATATGTTTGAATTACTAGGTGGTGGTTTACTCGGTAGTATCTTTGGCGGCTTGTTCCGACTTGCTCCCGAAGTATTGAAGTTTCTTGATAAGGGTAGCGAGCGCAAGCATGAGTTGGCTATGTTTAGTCTTCAGACGGATCTGGAGAAAATGCGTGGTCAATTCAAGATGGAAGAGCGCTATGTCGACTATTCTGTCCAACAGCTTGATACCATCAAAGAAGCTTTTAAAGAACAATCTGCCACCGCTAAAGAAGCAGGTTGGTTTGTTGCCGCAGTATCTGCGCTTGTTCGCCCCGGCATTACATGGGCGCTGTTCTTTATGTATGCCGCAGTAAAGATTGCCGCAATTGTGTTGGCAATGCAAACAGGTGGTCATTGGGCTGAGATTTTGCGTCAGTCATGGGATGTGGATGACTTCGCCATGCTAAACATGTGTTTGACGTTTTGGTTCGTTGGTCGCTCCATCGAAAAATATAATAAGCAATGAAAGAAGCCATCAAAATTGCGGGAGACGTATTGGTGAAGCCCTTCGAGGGCTATGCCAAGCGTCTTCCCAATGGCGACTGTACAGCCTATCCAGATCCCGGCACAGGTGGACACCCGTGGACGATTGGATGGGGCTGCACCGGCCCTGATATTGTTCCCGGCACTGTCTGGACAGAACAAAAGGCACAACAAGAATTAGACGCTCATTTAATACACTTTGCTACAGGGGTGTTGAAACTTTCGCCAATTTTGGCAAAACAACCCCCTCGTCGCCTTGCCGCAATCATCTCTTTCGCATATAACTGTGGCCTTGGCAATTATCGGATTAGTACGCTTAAAAAGCGTGTTGATGCTGAGGATTGGGCAGGTGCCCAAGAAGAGATCGTTAAGTGGAATAAAGCCGCAGGTAGAGTCTTGAGGGGACTAACACTGCGAAGACAAGCAGAAGCAGAGCTACTAAAATGACTATGGAAACCGCCCAACAAGCCACCGAATCTGGAGCAATGATTGCAGCCAAGGCTGCGCCACCTGCGACAGTGTCGATTGCCACACTTGCCGGTTATCCGGTTTCAGAGATTCTTGTTTGGGCGACACTCATCTATACTGTCATTATGATTGGTCATAAGGTTTATCAGATATATAAAGAAGTTCGAAAAGGGTAAGACATGAATACGCCAACAGTCTTGAAGATCATAGGTCGCGAATACGATGTGGTAAAGCTGCAAGAATATGAAGATCAAGATGGTGGTGTAGACTTCGAAACAAGCGTCATTTCTCTTAGGGCAGGACAACAAAAGCTTTTAGAATGTGATACACTGATTCACGAAGCTGTTCACGTCATCGATGAAATCTTTCAGCTTGAGATGACAGAACGGCAAGTATTTTGTACCGTAGCAGGCATCATTGCCCTTCTTAGAGACAATCCGTCACTGTTGCCATATATCAATGACGCACTTATTTCACCGAGAACAGTATGAGTAAAAACTTCACAGCAAAGCAAAAAGAAATCGTAGCCCGTAAGCTTGGCTACGACGGCCCCATGCAGGGCTTTGATGAGTTTTTGCAAAGCTCGCCTGCGCTCGCCATGAAGTATGGCATGGTTGCTGATAAGTACATGGCAAAGGGCGGCATGGTGAAAAAATATCAAGCCGGTGGTTTGACGTTGCCCTCTGATGTTGGCTCATACACTCCTGAACAAAAAGCAGATCTATATAATCAATATATTAGTCAAGGATATAGCGACGCTGATATCCGAACAGCCGCCGGTCAACAAACCGATGAAAATTGGAGCATGCTTCAACAGATTGCCAATAGGCGCAAAGCTGGTGTTGCCAATGTAACGATGACATCTCCAAATCAAACCGCAGTTGCTGCTACTCGTGAGCAAGTATTAGCTGCGTATAAGAATAATCCGTTGGCTGCACTGAATCCAGACGAAGAAGCTGTTAACTATTGGATGAAAACGGGCCTTAGCAACTTTGATCAAGTTGTCAAAGATGTTCGTGCTGCCAATCCAACACTTGCTGCTCAAATCGATGCTGAGCGTAAGTCGAGTGGTACAACCGCCACCGCTGCACCTGCGGCAACGACAAGTGAAGTTACTGAAAGAGATGTAGAAGAGGCAAACGTATTTAACGCTGCTCGTCAGCAAGGCGTAAATCTGCCAAGCAATTGGTTTAGCCTGTCTGGCACAGAAAAGGCAAACTGGCTTTCTCAAAACAATGTGTCGTCTACAACCATTGCAAATGTAGCCGGTAGCGATGGATTGGCTGCTTTAGTATCGGCAGGATATGTTGATCGCACAAGTGCCGCACCTGCTTCGTCAGGAGCTACCCGCGAACAAGTTTTAGCTGCATATCGAAATAATCCATTAGCTGTTCTAAATCCAGATGAAGAAGCTATTAAATATTGGATGAGAACGGGTCTTAGTACCTTTGATCAAGTTGTTAAAGATGTTCGTGCTGCAAATCCGGCTCTTGCTAAACAAATTGATCAAGAACGCGCCGCTCTAGCTATCGCTTCTGATCCGCAGGCTGCTGCTCTTGCTGCTGCTCGTGAAGGTATTGCAAAAGGAATGACGAATCAGCAAATTGCTGACATGGTCAATTCAAAGTACGGGAAGTCTTTTTCAGCACAAAACATAGCCGATTTTATTAGCAATAATAATATTGCTGATACAAGACAAAAGCCGAAGACTACTACTGCCGACACCACTACCTCTACAGGCGGCGGAACTCCGGGTCAGCAATATACCGACGTTGGTCGCCCGATTGCGGGTGCTGTGTCACAAGTAACAGCGGCACAGACAGAATTTACACCGGAGATGAAGCTCGACGCGCAAAAGTATGTTGCCGGTGAAGCACCAACTGCCGCTGTAACTACAGCACAGGCAGCACCCGCTGTTACTGCTCCTGCCGCTGTTAAGCCTACACAAGTCACTGCTGCTCAAACACAACAAGCAGTGCAACAGGCGTTGGCACCGTTGACAGCAGCACAGGGTCAAGCCCCGACAATTGAAGCTGCACAGCTTACAGCCGAGCAAAAGCAAGCGGCTATGGCACAGGCTCAGCAGCTTGATCAAGCTCAGAAGGTTCAACAGGCACAACGTACGTTACAAGCCGGTGAGCTTGTTGCCGGAACAACTGTTGATCAACAGCGCGTTGAACAAGCCATAGCACAAACACAAGCTGCACAGGGTAAGGTCACGGAAGAGATGACGGTGCAGGGTCAGCTTGCTAAGCTCACTGCTAATTTTGACACGCGCAATCCTCCGGCATGGGCAGCAGGCGCAGTTCGCGCTGCAACAGCAGTGCTGTCAGCACGTGGTCTTGGCGCTTCTAGCATGGCGGGACAAGCCATTATTCAGGCTACGTTTGAGTCTGCGATTCCCATTGCCAGTGCCGACGCCGTTGCGTATCAGCAAATGGAAGCACAGAATCTGTCGAATCGTCAACAGGTTGCTGTGTTGGCTGCACAACAGCGTGCTCAGTTCCTCGGACAAGAGTTTGATCAGTCCTTCCAAACCCGTGTGTTGAATGCGGCAAAGATTGCTGACATTGCCAACATGAACTTCACTGCTCAGCAGCAGGTTTATTTGGAAAATGCCCGTCTTGCCCAGAGTGTTGATCTTGCCAATTTGAGTAACCGACAGGCAACGGTAATGGCAAATGCTGCCACCATTGCCAACATGGAGACGGCAAATCTCAGCGCTCGCCAACAAGCGGCTGTTGCCAATGCTCAGAACTTCTTGCAGATGTCCATTGCGAATATGAACAATCAGCAACAAGTCGCATTGTTCAAGGCGCAAGAGTTGACGCAATCAATCTTGTCGGATGCGGCAGCAGAGAATGCTGCTCGTCAGTTTAACGCAACAAGTCAACTACAGGCTGATCAATTTAACGCGCAGATTACAACGCAAGTGTCTCAGTTCAATGCGGCACAGAAGAATGCGATGGAGCAATTCAATGCGGGGCAGACAAATGCCATGTCGCAATTTAACGCTCAGATGAAATCGCAGCGCGAAGAATTTAACGTCAAGAATCGCACCATCATTGATCAAGCCAATGCTCAGTTGTTGGCTCAAATCAGCTTGTCAAATACGGCTGCGCTCAATGCGGGTAACTTCGAGAATGCTCGTGCGATGAACAACATGACGATGTCGCAGTATAACAATGAAGTTCAGCTATATCGCGATCAGATCAAAATGGTGTTTGATTCATATGAGCGTGCCGAAGATCGTGCTGCATCAATGGCGACTGCGGTATTGCAGGCAAATCTTGCGCGTGAAAAAATGGATGCTGATACAAGTGCTTCTTTTGCAAAGTTAGTTGGATCACTAGTGACTGGAACAAAGCTTGGTGATAAGATCATTGATGCCGGTACAGATTTCCTGAAAAACTTATTTAGGCCTTGATATGCAAAACTACAAAAAGTTCATGACACAAGTTGAAGAGCGAATCAGCAAGATGAATCGCAAGCCAACGAAAAGTGGCAATGGCATCATGTCGCGTAAAAGCAAAGAAGAACAATCTGTAGATGGTGACTATATTGACACAATCGCTGCATATGTTGCTACAATCCGCAAAACGGCACAGAAAGTGAAGGCTAAAAATGGAAGCTGATTTTCTTCATCAACCGATTCCCGGCATTTCGTTGACCGGCGAACTCGGCAATGCCCCTTGGGAACAGCCTCCGCAATACACGACGCTTGACGAAGTAGTTGATTATTATTCTGATCGGCTTATTGAGCCGGAGGTTATGAAAAACCTCATTGATACTATCAAGCGTGATGTTCCGTTGATTGCCATTGCTGACGGCATTACGAAAATTAGCGTAATGCAGGGGCTGCACAGCATCGATACAGCCATGCTTGTTAAGCCCGTGTTAGTTGAGTTGATGATTGCGATGGCTGAGATTCACGACGTCAAATATGTCATCGACCAAGACGATATCGATAGTCAGCGCGTAATGCCTACTGATCTTGTACAGAAGGTTGTGGAAGAATCTGTAACAAAGATGGCTGCTGCCAAAGAAGAAGTTGGTGGCATTGTCACTCGGAGGAAGAAATAATGGGCTTTAGTCTTGCAGGATTTGCTGCTGGTCTTTCTGAGAGTATTGTTGAGCGCATTGAAGAAGAGCGTAAGTTCTCTAATCTTGCGCTACAAGGACGCATTGAGCGTGCGTCTGTGCTGAAGCAACAGCAAGACAAAGAAGCCGCTGCCATTGAACAAGAACTGCGTCAGCGTAAGTCTACTCTGGAAGAATTTGGTGTTAATGACCCCGAGTTGCAGAAGGCTTATCTGACAGCGCCGACAGCTTTCGAAGCGCTTCAGAAGGCTAAGCTTTCTGGCATGGATGTTGATCCGGCTAAGCTAGTCACCATCAACAAAGAGAAGCTGTTCTCTGGCACGCCCGATGAATTGATTCGCAATGCGGCGCGTCCGACAGCACAGGTTGAACCGGCGAAGTTGTTGCAAACTGAAGGCGGATCTCTGCTTGCTCCGTCACAACGTCAGCAAGAGCGTCGTTTCGAACAGCTTGCGGGGATGCGTGGTCTTACCCGCGAAGACGTTGCTCGCGCTGAAAGTGGTACTCGTCCTCAGATGCCACAGGTTGCTGCGTCTATCAACTTCGATGTGTTGAAGAAAGAAGACAAGGCTACGTGGAAGCAAAAGCTTGAGCGTTTCGAAACGGCTTATGCCGATGCTGTTGATCAGTTTGGCGCAAATAGTAAGCAAGCAACTGACGCGAAGAATCGTGTCGATTCCTATCGTGTGACAACGTCCAACATGACGGAAGATCAGATGGATCACGCGAAAAAGCTGTCGCGTGCTCAAGCCATCATGTTCGACAAGTCGATGGCTAATGTCAGCGAGCAAGATCGCAAGTGGGCACAGGGCTATCTCAACGAATACGAAGCATACAAGCGTCGTCAAGAAGCTGCCGGTAAGCAAGACGAAAAGATTCCGACGACAAACTCGTTGGTTAGCATTGGTCGTACTGCCGGTGCTAACGCTGTTCGCAGCACATACGGAACTGGCGCTGTTAGTCAGCAATTGTCGTTTGTCACTAACGCAGACGGTAGTACATCGATGGCATATTCTGGCAACGATCCCGACATGCAAAAGCGACTGATTCGTCGCGAGCAGGAAGGCGTTGTCGCCGCGCTTCGTCCGTACATGGCGCAAGACGGCACCGTTACGGATAAGAAGATTGAATCTGCTTTGCAGGTATTCGGCATCAGGCTTGATGAGAATCGTCGTCCTGTGCTGAGCGAAGCACCTGCGATGCCTGAGCCTCGTCCAAAGCCTTCGTTGCCTGAGCGCGGCGCTGCACCGGCTGCTCCTGCTGCTACAAGCCGTCCTAAAACACATGATGGATTTCCTGCGAGAATCAACCCGGATGGGACATATTCAACAGAGTTAACAATTACGGTTACTGATCCCCGATTAAATAATGGGAGGCCAACAAATATTCCTAGTTTATGGGGTGGTAAAGAACTTGATGAGCAACAATCAATTAAGAAAGCGCTCGACTCTGGTCGACGTTATGCTTCCTTTGGATCTATTGATGAGGCAGTAAGTGCCGCGCAAGCTCGCTCATCTGTGGGCGGTGCGGCGGCTCCAAGCGCAGAGCGTCAATCGCAGACTACCGCTAAGTCTGTTAAGATTCCGCCTAAGCCCACGTCTGTGCCGGGCGCTCCTGCCGGTCATACGGTTGGCGACTACGTTCAGGGCAAGGGATATGCGGTGTATAACAAGGAAGGCAAGCTGATTGGCTATGCCACCGAATAAGGAAGACTAATGCGTTTCGTTCCTCTTTCTGAGGCAACTACGGAGCAAGACAAGGCGCAGACTCAACCCCTGCGCTTTGTTCCGTTAGAGGCTGAAACTCCGCAAGCTGCTGCGCCAAAGTTTGTTCCGGCTAGTCAGGCTATTACCATTGAAGAAATTCGTAAGCAAGCTGACGAAGATCGTAAGCGCTACGAACAAGAAACCGGCCTTGCTCCGTCAACAATGGCTCCGGTTGAAGGTGCCGGTGGTGCAGCCTTTGGCGTCTTTCCTGTGCAGGGTAAACAGCGTCAGCAGAATATTCAGATTCGTCGTGAACAACAAAAGGCTCAAGAAGTTCCGTTCGAACAGCTTGTAAAGCGAGACGATTATTTTAATATTGCTAACAGCTACATGAAGGCTGTTGGTCAGCCCGTATTTAATCCCGACAAAGAAACTCGTGAAGACTTTGTTAATCGGTTCTACAGTCAACGTCGCTTTGCCGAATTCAATACCGTTTTTGGCACCATTCCTGAATTGGCTGCGCTGAAGAATTCCGGCATAGAAACTCAAGAGGCTATTGCTCTTGGTCGTCGTCTTTATGAACAAGCCGAAGCTGCACCGGGCAAAGGTCGCACTGCTTTTGATATTGCCAAAGCGATTATCAGCGATCCATCTACTTATGCCGGTGTTGGTTTCGGTAAAGCGACCTCGTCTATTGTTGTTCGTCAGGGCGCTAAGAAGCTATCGGAAGAAGCTGCAACTCGTGCCACTCAGAAACAAGCGCTTGGTCAAACAGCAAAGCGTGCTGAAATTGGTGTATCTACTGCTGCCGAAGCTGCTGTAGCCGGTGCTGCTGATCTTACTTCACAACGCGCCGAACAGCAGACTGCTCGTGTTATGGGCGAAGAAGTGCCTGAGTTTGATGCTTGGCGCACCGTTCGTGGGGCGATGCTGACGGGTGTGCTGAGTGGTGCCGTTTCTGCGAAGGCAACAAAGGCTCCGACAATCAAAGAGCGTGGTGAAATCATTGGCGAAGAGCTTGTCAAGCGCAACGTCACCACGGCAAATCCGGCTGCACCGCTCACTGAAGTTGAACAAAACATTGCCAATGCAATGACACGCGACTTCGAAGACGTGCATTCGCAATATGTCAAAGCATACGGCAAAGCTCTGTTGGAGCAGGTAGATCCGGCAACGGCTGTCACCGACAGCAAAGTGCAGGAAGCGTACAGCAAAACCGCTGTGCGGATGGCTTTGCAGTTGATGAAGGATAATCCGACGCAGTTTGGTTTCAATCCTGCGAAGGAGCAGGTTAGCGATGCCGTCTATCGCACGCTGTCGCAGTTGGATAAGATTGACGACACAGCGCTTGAGGCTGCTATCAACCAAGTTGGTCTTCGTCCCGATCAGTTTGCGGCGATGACAAAGACGACAGCGTCTGAAGCCGGTAAGATTTTGCAGAGCTATTCCGTTGCTGCTCGTGCGCTCAATCGTCTGCGTCAAATTGATCCTACGTTTGATAAGCAGATGAAGGATCTTTATGGCGTTGATGGCGATCAGGTTAGTGCGCTAACTAAATTTGGTCAAGGCATTCAGCGAGTCGAACGCGAATCCAAAGCCATCATCACGTCCGGTATCGATACTCTGGCACGTAACATCGTCGGTAACACCATTGGCGTTTCGATGAAGACCGGCGTGCAGATGCTTGAAGGCATTCGCTACAGCGTCGGCACAGCGCTTAGCGCAGCCGATGGTGAAAAGCTGACGGTGCTGCGTAAGACGATGGGTGATTCGTTCAAGGATGCACTCGGCACGTTCTACTACATGCGTAAGAACGGATTGGCAGAAGACGTTACTGAAACGGTGTTGCAAAACAATCCGTCGTTGCTCAGCCGCATCTCTACGGCAACACAAGACACGGAGCTTGAAAATGTCAGTAAGCTTGCTCGTTGGTCACAAACTCTCAACAATGCAATGGACGGCATGTACCGTCGCGCATCGTTTGCTGCCTCACTGGAGCGAGAACTACGTCGTGTTGGCGTTGATCTGTACAAAGATGTACTAGCGCAGAATAAGGACATTCCCACGTCAGTGCTGAAGAAAGCGCTCGACGATTCGTTTAAGGATACCTTCTCGTATACGCCTCAGATGTATGCCAAGTCGTTCTCGGCATTCGAAGACGCATTCGAAAAGGTGGGGGCACAGTTTGTTCGTGTCTCGGAAGCACCCGGCATGTCGTTGGCAATTCCGTTCCCGCGATTCGTTACAAACGCCATTGCCTTCCAATACAAGTACAGCCCGTTGGGTTTTGTTGGCGCTACAGAATATGTCGCTCAAGCGGCTAAGCTGCGTGCTGCCGGTCAACTCGACAAGGCTGAGATGGTGGCGCGTGAAGGTGCTACAAAGGCTATTCAAGCCACTGTCGGACTTGGCATGCTCGCTGCTGCCTATGACTATCGGAAGAACAATCCCGACATCAATTGGAGCGAAGTTAAAGTTGATGGTGGCGTACTTGACGTCAAATCCATCTTCCCGCTTGCACCCTATCTCGGATTGGCAGATTGGCTTGCTCGTGACGTTGAAGGCGGCACCGGAAGCGCACCGAAGAAAGAGATTGT
>JACCDP010591767.1_pt1 | contig 17573 bp, 45 predicted proteins | sample 7445841 | NCBI WGS metagenome assembly JACCDP01 (sample SAMN15323441, study PRJNA562643) | freshwater metagenome | isolation source: river surface water | place: USA:Blue River Watershed | collected 2017-08-17 | reverse complement strand
GGCTACCGACGGCGGGACCAGCGCCGGGCCGGAGTGTGAGGTCTTGGGTGGCAGAGCGGGATGTCCAGAGCCGTAAGGCTCTGGAACGGGGGAGGTGGGGGCGGAAGCTCGAGCGCTGAGGTAGAGTGAGCAGGGACTGCTTTGCAAACTGTGCTAAACGACTCACTCCAAGAGAAGAACTTCAAGGAATACGTCCTAGGCACCGACCTCCTAGGCGACGCAGTGCGTTGGATCAGCAAGAACTTAGACCCCGAGGACGTATTCAGCGACGATGCTTTGAATACCTGGGCCAGTCGCAATCTAGATCCGGAAGACGTATTCGATAAATCAGATGTGATCAAGTTAGCCTCAGAGCATTGCTCGGATCCCGAAGAGATCTTTGACACAGCCACTCTCGAAGCCTGGGCACTCGACAACGGCTGGGTACATTTCGGATAGGTTGAAAGCAAGGTAGTAAGAACAACCTATTGCTATGCTCTCTCACAACTACCGGATTCGCCTTGAATCGATCTGTAGCCGGATTGTGAGAGGCGAGGAGGTAAGCCTGAACGACATGGTGTGGGCGGAGAAGCTAGCCGCACACAACCATCACGCAGCGAGGCTGCTGAGGCAGGCCAGGAGGCGTGTAGATACTCCCGATATGGCCGAAGGCGACCTGGACGACTTCATGAACCAGCTCGACCTCGGTGGAACTGGGAGCGAGGCGAGAGGTGTGAGAGGTTTTGAGAGCCCCAGCGACCTCTATGAGTGGTTCAAAAGAGAGGATGAAGATACAGGTGAGTGGAGAAAACGGGATTAGAATGAGGGAGAAATAGCCCTGTGTCCTATGCTCCTTTCCTACACCGTCCGCTTCGCTGACGGCTCCTCCATCTCGCTTTTTGCCAACAGCAAAGAGGCGGCCATACTGACCGCCCAGGAACTTGCTGGAGGCAAGCAAATCACGCTGGTGAGCCGGACCCCTGACTGGTCTTAACTAAATGTCTCTGACAGCTCCGCATCTATCTCCGGAGTTTTACCGTTACTGCATTCCCATAGCCGCATATACCCGTCCTGGTAGTAATCGAACATCTTTTTCATCTCTACTTTGTGGCTCTGTAGCATCTTTTCAATCCTCTCTCTATGCTCCCACAGTTCTTTGTAGTCCGATCTAGTCTCTACAAACTGTTTCGCATCGCTATGGGCTTTGCGTTTTTTATCCACAAACTCGTGATATTTAGACTGTTGTTCGAGGAACTTTTCATAGTTTTCTAGTAATTTTGGGAAGTCTCCAAGGGTGAGCTGGAACTTAATTGTCTTCGATGCTCCAGGTATACTAAAATGCTTTACTTCTTCCCAGGAATAAGAAGAATGTACACCTTCGAAGTGTTCAGAGATGAAGTAACAAATTTTCTTTCTCCTACCTTTTTCTTTATTGATAGACAACTCCATATGAGCTTCAACCGAAAGTATCTTGTCTTTTATATGTTTTTTCTGGCTCTGCCAGTAATCGAAGCTGGAGTTTTTCATCTCTAGTTTCATATCCCAACCGTAAAACTCCTTAGACTTCTCAACCATTAAGTCGAGAAATCCCTGAGCTGTGCCGGCATTTAGCCGTACATAGTTACGCTGATATGAGCGTAGCCTCTCTCGCTTCGCACTCTCTATAGCTCCCCTGGCTGTCTTGTACCGGCGGCCAGACACCTCGCAGATGTATTCATTCGACATGAGATTCACCTCCTACAACCTCGAGGTTGTTGATTTCCTGGTCGAAGAGTAGGCTGATCTTTTTCTCAGCCAGATCGGCTTCTGTCATACAAATCTCGAAGAGTGGTTGTGCTGAACTTTTACGCTGATACCGTATCACGGCGTGTACAGTAGACCAGAAGTCGCTGGGAATCATCTTCTCCATTGGCTCACCTCCTCCCTAACCCTCTCCAGCGATTCCTGCCTCCGAAGGAGGTGGAAGAAAAACCGGAGGGTATTGTAGGCGTCCCAGTCCGCCCGATGTGTCGTACCAGTGAACTGCAGGCCGTGCCGACCCATCGAACTCCGTAAGCCGCCACTCGGCGATCGACCATTAGCCAGCTCCAGGTAAAGATAGTAATGCTTGACATCGATCACTCGGCGACCGAAGTGAGGGAAGTGGATGTCAAGTCCAGCGAATTCAGCAAGTAGCTCCTGGGCGTCGCCTAGGCCCCACTGAACCGGATTGACAAAGAGGTCTGGCGTACCCCTGATCAGCTCGCTGAGCTCGCCGGCTACCTGAGCGTGAGGGACAGCGAGGAGGCCGAGAGTCTCATCGTTGATGCCCGTAAGCTGAGTGATGCGAGTCTCGATGGGAGTCTCAGACACCGGACGCAGATACCACGACCGAGTGAGCCAGTCCGACGTGTTGGTGCCCGGAGAGCCGATACACACCCCGACCTGTATGATCTCGGGGCCTTGCGGCCCCGGATTAAGCTCCAGATCGAGAGAGAGGTACGGGATGTCACGGATTGGCATCGCCTTCGGCCTCCATTGTGTTACGTGTTGCCTGGCTATCCCTCCCAACGAACACCTTTAAGGTGCGGTTGCCATCTTGAAAAGATAGTGTGATGCGGTTGTCCGGGTGCCAGTTAGTGTACACCCGACCCGTCTCATCAATAACCTCGAGGCGGGTGATGCGGTGCAGATCAGTAGAGTTCATCGAAGCGGTTAGTTACTTTTTTGTTAGTCTTGGTTAAGATGACTGATACACCTGGGATCGGCCCGTACTCGATACTGTTCGCACCAATGTAGCGATTGACGTCGAAGGGGGTGCAGAAGATATCGAGGTAGCCAGTCTCGTATTCGACATCGGGGCCCAGGGGCTCATCGGACATCCCGTGTTTCCACGGAACCATTTCCCCTGCCTTCACCGCATCGATGATGGCGTCCCAGTCAACCTCGGCTCCCTCCTCCTGCAATAACGGTTCGTGTTCTGGCAAACAAGCAAAGTTCACATAGATGGTGAATTCGTCGACCGAGGTGTTAAGGTTAACGCTACGGCTGTTCACAGCCTTGGCCGGCACCTGCGTACCATTGATTACCAACCCGACGTTGTAGTTAGACTTACCAGCATATTCCGGCTTCGCGTTGAGAAGGTCGGTTAGGGTGCTGGGGTCTTCACCGTACCGGTTCGACTCTTCGACAATCGATGCGAGCAGGTCGAAGTTAAAGACATCGAAAAGACGAGAGACTTCGATTACTTTTTGCGTCCACTCTTTGTTCGACAGATTCTCCTCGCAATACTCCCGGATAAACTGTTCGTCCAGGCCTCCGAACTCCATGAGGTAAAAGATACGGCCAGGCCTATTTCGCATATTGTCATCAATGCGCCATTTGTTATTCGAGGTGAGCAGAAACAACTTCTTGGATTGATACGTACCATCGAGGAGAGTGAGAATCTTCTCCTGATCTTCCCGATCATACACCTTCTCAAACTCATCTAGCATCACGATGCAGGGTTGGGTGATGCCAGACAGGAATGAATTGAAGTCGTCGCCTTTAAAAGCCGTATTGATGATGATGGTCGGCAGCCCGGAGGTGATGGCCACTTGCCTGGCCAACAACGTTTTGCCACTACCCTTCTCGCCAGTCAGCAGGACGCCGGTGTTACCAGGCCGACTCCGGAACGTATTGATGATCCGGTCTGTGTACCGTAAACAGTTGCCATAGATGCGGTCTGGCATCCGGAACGGCTCGACCTCTTCGAGGCTAAAGCCTTGCATCGGATTGAACTGCAGGACGTAGTTGCCGCCAGGGAGCGTCTCGGATACATCGAGAGACGAGCCGGCGAATACGCGATACGTGTTGCCGGACCGAATGAAGTGGGTCATGGGGAAGGGGGTTTACAGGGGGTAGTGTAGGAGAGGGCCGGTGAGAGAGAAAGGGTTTGTCTGATAAGAACTTCTTATCGTCGGTCGTCGTTATTCACCATCCTGGTGTGAGATCGGTCATAGTGTTTCGAGTTCGTCGGCGATGGCGAGGATCGCCTCACGGACTGAATCGTTTCTTGCCTCCATGGCAAAGTCATGCTCGGGGTGGCCGGTGTAGCTTGAGTAATCCTCAGGAGCAACCTGATCCGCAGCAGCTCGCAGGGCCGTGGCAAGTGTTGTCTCCACTTCGTTGAAAGGGTTGTCATCCATGCGCCGGTAGGCGGCATCCAGTACCGCTTGCGCCTGTGAAGACAGCTTGGTCATTTTAAGGTCTCCAGTAGTTTTCTAGTTTGTGGGCAATGGCCGCGTAGTGAGCTTGTTCTGCAGTCTCATACGTTCCACAAAACACTGTCCTGTTTTCCCCTGGGTAACGGTAGTTAGCCCTGTAAGTATTCTCCTTTGTCAATCGCGCGTGTTTCCAGCCAGACGTTGCCCTGCCTGCGGTATTGCGGTGGTTTTGGCTTGGGGTTAACCATCGTAGGTTCTCTAGGCGATTATCGAGCCTGTTTCGATTTATGTGATCTGCCACTTGTCCTGCACATGGATTGGTGTTGTGAAGGATCAAGATGATCCTGTGGCATTGATACCAGTGACCCATGAGCTTAACCCTGTAATACTTAGACAAGTAACTACAGAACTCTCCGGCTCCTTTGCGTCCATGAGGTGGACGCTTTTTCCACTTAAGGCAAGACGGGCTGTCGGTGTCGTACTCAAACCACTCAGCCAAAAACTCCCGGCTTTCGTTTTTCTGCGCAGCGGGTGAAAGTGTGTTGTCAGTCATTTTGCTCCTGGGCATACTCCTCTTGCTTGTCCAAACGACGCTCAAGCTCTTCGACTCGGGAGCGGAGTTCAAGGACACAGTTTATCATGTCCATGTCGTTCTTGCCGAATCTTTCTGCGGCAGCCCACAGTTCGGACTTGGCTTTGTGTTCAGTCATCAAGTTGCTCCAGTGCGCGGCGGATGGTATCCCAATCAGAGTCTTCTTGATAGTTGCAGGGGTATTTATCCTTGGAAATCCGCTGTAGCGTCTCCAACGCCTGCTCCTTCAAGCTCGGCGGCTTGGGACGGCGTTCAGCGCGGAGTGGGACTGAGACATCTTCCCAGCCTCTCCTCTTCCCCAGCCACTCACAGCACGCCTCCAGTTCTTGGTCGGCGATCTGCTGAGCAAGTTCAGTAGCAGTTTTCATGGTGTGATCCAGTGGTTTTCAAGGCGGTGAGCAAGTGCTTGGCAATGCGCTTCATAGGCATCGTCATAGGTTCCAACGTGAATCTTGCGCTTGGTGACTGGATGGACGTACTGAGACTTCAAGCGACCGAATGCAGGAGAGACGTAGCGCCATGGGATTCGCCCTTTGACGCCGCAGTTGCGCACGTTTGACGCTCGATCTACCCACCTCAAATTGGAAAGAAGATTGTTTGCAGGGTTTCGGTCGAGGTGGTCAACCTCTATGCACCCTGCTGGCGGCTCTATTCCATTGAGGAGCAGAATCACGCGATGGCATTTGTAGTGCTTGCGGTGCAGCCGAAATTGGTAGTAGCCATCGGAGTTTTGGGATCCCGCTGGCTGACCAGCCCTGATTCGTCCATTGGTTGACTTGATCCAGCGAAGCCCACTAGGAAGTGTCGGATCAAGTTGCAGGTACTCACGCAGAACCTCAATCTCAGCCTTTGTCATTGCCTTTCCTCAGAAACGCCCCAAGCTCTTCAACCGCCTGCTGATAGCCCCATTGAGCAGCACAGGTGGCAATGTGGCACTCGTAGGCATTGTTGACGGCAGCGTCTGCAGGGGCACTCCTTCGCCACTGCTGCACCAGCTCCGGCGGTGGGGTGATGGGATGTTGTTGTGTCATGGGTTTCAAGTAGAGACCTTAGCCTAACAGAAAACAGGAGGGGCCGAAGCCCCTCACACATAAGGATTTCTTATCTTCAGAATCTGATCACCTTCTTTTTGAGGTTGCCACACTCTTTGCACTGTAGCGTGTACAGCGTATACGCTCCGTATTCTCCCATATCATTCGACCAGTTGCCCTTCCGCTCATCGATGATCTGCCAGTTGTGGACATGGCCGAGGAATAGAATCTGAAGTAACCGCAGCATTAGTTTCTCTCCCCCATTAGGCGGTTCGAGAAATCGAACCGATAGCCGTTCGGATACTCCGGTTCCACGTAGGTGCGATTACGCCAAATCGCATTCACAGCGCTTGCGCTGATTCCGAAGTCCTTCGCAACCTCGTGTTGCTTCTCCCCGACGGCTATACGCTGGCGGATCGTATCCACTTGTTGGTCGGACAAGAAGCTGTGGCCGCGACCGGCCCGAGGCAAATCAGATCCGGTCGGCCTCCTTCGGACCCGTCTGATTACCGGTGTCAGCGACCGCGTCCGGATATTGACGATCCGCGCAATGCTGTCGTAGTCGTAGCCCTGGACCCGGAGAGTCCAGATCCGGTCCTCTTTGGCCAGCGAAATGCGTGAACGTGTCATAGGGTGTTGGGTTGGCCCTCTGAGCCAGTATAGGTCGGAGGATTGAGCCGTGCGTACTCACTGAAGGTTATCTTCATCTCTTTCCAGGTCAGCCCGCAGTAATCAGCCGCCTTCGGGACATTCCACCTCGCGGCAAAAAGCTGCTCCATTGCTTCGCGGGTCTCTGGTCTCATCGAGGGGTGTGGTAAAGTCCCGGTCAGCTTAACATACCAAAAGGATCGAGGCTCCTGCCTGTCACCTCCTCAATGCAGCCGATAAGGCAGGGGAGACTTTCAGACCGCATTGGTGTAGGCATAAAGATGTAGACGCTGTTCGGGAATACTCGGGACTCTCGCTTAACATGTAAATCGGTCCTGCGAAGCAGAACCGGGCCGATCTCTCGGCTCTCAACCAACTTCACTTCAAGGTCGCATCGACCACTAAACTTTACTACCAGCTTTCTCTCGTAATCACCCTTGTCTTCTAGCCAAAATATGATAGTGGCATACGTAACTAAATCAGATCGAAAGTATTTGGTCAACTCTATATCTTCAACATCAAGAATCAACTTGAGGTATTCTGTACCTCCTAACATATCAATGATTGTGTAACCCTCCGTCCACTCCTCTGACCAATACCCGAAATCTGTGTTCTCCATAGCTGATTGAAAAGAAATTGCAGTGGATGTGTTTTTTGAGGTGTATTACATTTAATTTTAACGAAAAATCTAATCGGCCATGGGGAAAAGGCTAAGGCCAATAAGCTTCTCGACTTTAGAGACCAAGTCTACCTGTTCCAGCCTGGCCACTTCGAATGTGTTTCGGTGCTGATTCCGGTCCATATCCCCTTTCGGACGCAATATCCACACCAACCACTCAAGGCTAGGTGGCACAGGCTGGATGTCAAGTGTTACCATAGCAATCTTACCCATCTCCGACTCCGTTATTCTCAACCTACGCCTACGGCCACTCGGCTCGAGGTAGACGAAGGAGACGTAACGTACAACCATGGAGATGGTGTTATCCCTCGTACTGTAGGTGTACTGGAAGGACCGAAAGCGCTTGGCCCCTATCCAAAGCCGCAGGCTGTCACGACCACCGAGGCGGTCGAAGACCGCTGTGTCGGCTTCAGGCCAGGGTGAGAAGTCGATGTGAGGCAAGACAGGTTGTGTGCTATGTTTCTCTCGTACTCTATCACCCACACACCGTGTTCGGCCCATTCACCGCGACCACCGGTCGGGATACGCTGACATTCGAAGGGTTTTTGGCCAAGGCGAGGGCAGAGGGCCTGAGCGACCCCGGAGCGGCGATGCTCAAAGTTTTGCGGAAATACCGCGTGAGCGGTATCGATGTCAGCCGCATCGAGAATGACTTATCTCTGAATCCGTCCGGTAACCCTGGCAATATCTTGGCATTTCTCTGTCACATCGCTGAAAATGGGGCTTGGGGTGTTAACATGGAGGTCGTAGTGAACTAGGGGTTTAGCTATGTCACATGGTTTCGCCTACGGGATGTCGTTGTATACGATTAGGTACTCGAATGGCGAAACCGCTACGTTGTTGGCTAGAAACCTTGAACAAGCACGGTCTTTAGGTATTTATACTCACCCTAACCTTGAGATAGCCTCAGTTGCCGAAGAGCATGTAGACACGGATATGAGCTAAATAGTCCTCTCTGGTTTTTCCCAGAAATTCCCTATTCCTCTCCACGCCTTCTCCCCATCCCTCTTCGTAAAGCCAAGGAAACCCTGACTCATTCATCTCCCTATCCAAATTTTCTCTACTATTCAACCAGGCCATTACTACTTGCCTTACCTCGTAGATAAATTCAGCTTTTTCCATCTCGTTGAAGGCTAGGTAGAATGGTTGTTGCGTTTGACATAGATGGGACTTTGGCCCAGGCGCCTTTCTTGCCGAACAACGTACGGCAGATGGCCCCGAGGCCGGAGATAATCCGGTTACTTCGGACATTGAGTAGGGCGGGGATCCAGATCATGGTTGTGACAGCGAGGCCCGAGGCGTACCGCCTCGATACGGAGTGGTGGTTGAGGAGACAGGCGATACCCTACCGCATCTTGCGGATGAGGGCAAGGGGGGACTACAGGCCCGACCCTGCGCTTCGCGCCGAGCAGGCGGCTGGCGCCACCATCCTATTCGATGACAAGCCCGAGAACTGTGCGCAGGCCGGTGTCCGGTGTGTTAGGGTGTAGAGCACAAACCACTCACAACCCGCCATGGCGCTGACCCTTAACGCCGAACAGCAAATCCTCTACGACAAGGTCGTCGGCATGCAGTTCAACAAGCTCTTGCTGCTGGGTAACGCCGGATCTGGCAAAACTTTCTGCCTCTGCTCCGCTCTCTCCGAGCTGGTTCGGCGTGGTACCACTAACCTTGTTCTCTGCGCACCCACGCATCTCGCGCGTCTTAACCTCCTCAATAAACTCGACCCTGATGTTCGTCACCTGGTCGAAACTTCTACAGTCGCCTCATTGCTTCTAAAGTTTGGTATCCAGCAGGAAGACGGTACGACTCAGTTTACAGCAGGCAAAATCGATAAAATCGATAAGTACACTCTTGTCGCTCTAGACGAGGTATCAATGATCAGTGAGTCTGATTATATGATGTTTATGACAAGCAAAGCTAAGATTATATTTACCGGTGATTATAAGCAGCTACCGCCAGTTATGGCGAAGTCGGCTGAAGGAAGGATGGACACACATACGCGCACTGGTAACCTTGAGGTGCTCAGGTTGACACAACAGATGAGGCAGCAGGGGGTTATCCATAAGGCTGCGGAGAGGAATCGGACGAAAGCCTGGTTTCCCGAGGAAACCGAAATCGGTGATGGCGGCGAACGTATCATCGTTCACGAGAACAATAAATCTCTCATCGAGACGATGGTAGGTGAGATGCTTCTAGATTCTCGGGGATACGAGAGTGTCAAGCATTATAGGTACATTACATACAAAAACGACGCGGTGAGGGGAGTTGGCAAACAAATCCGTGACCGGGTCCTCAAACACTATTTCGGCTACGACACTTCCGGCCTGCCGTTTGTGACCGATGAGATTGTAATGTTGCGGGAGAACAAAGGGAGTATTGGGTATAATGGGGAGTTGGTGAAGGTGGTTGGTGTGCGCCGGGATACTCGGGCTCACTATTACCCCTGGAATTCATACGAAATCACATTGCGGGGGTCGTTGGGCACCGGAATGATCCGGACGTTGCCGCCCTGCCAAAAGGATATGCTCGACGAGCATGTCGCAAAGTTACAATCCCGGCTACGCCGGCACCAAATCGCGGGTGAGATGGCCAGCGCGAGGGAGGTGTTAACCGAGATCAAGCGAATCAAGACACATTGGACACTCGTACAATATCCCACCGCAATTACGACACACAAGAGCCAAGGCAGCACCATTGAAAACGTCTACCTCGATACGCTCAGCTTTGCGAGGGCGCCTAACCGCCGGGCGTTGTTGTATGTTGGCATTTCTCGAGCCTCGCAGTCGCTCCATACGGTGCGGATTCCTCCCGCACTCCAGCTCAATCGGACCGAGGTCAACGCGGCTTATCGCGCAGCAAGGGCGGCATACGAAGATGTGGCTGGCGAATCTTACAGGAAGGTGGTAAGGTACCTGGGTGTACCGACTGGATCATTGGAGGGCAAGATGGTTGTGGCGGGTTACCTTGAATCGTTGGTGGAGGACTTGAAGCAGAATGTCTAGGGTAGATAGGGAGACTCGGGTGGTTAACCTGCCCGTCTCAGAGATCGTACGAGCGGTTACTAGGGATTCGGCTCTGCAGGCTGAGATCATCAGCAAGGCAAGCAAATGGGACCTCGATCAGATCGTATTCTGGTGTCTCGACCAAGCGGTGAAAAACAACACCATGGAGGCGAAGAAGTGGGAGGAGAGAGGTTTACTAGCGACGTTTGAAGGCAAAGCGAACTCTTACATCGCTACGACTAGGACGAAAGTGCGGAAGGCCCAGGAAAGGGCGAAGAGATATGCCGAATTTCGGAAGATGTTTAATAAAGTGTTGGAGGCTGAACTTTGATCACTGACACCCTGCTTCAGTTTTTTGGCGACTCGAATTGGCCCGATGTTCTAGATTACCAACGGTATGGTATAATAGACGCCGAGATAACCACCGACCCCGCCTCTCGAGTTGTCATCTCCCGCATTGTACTATGGACGATGTCGGGGAACACCTGGAGCGTAATTCGGACCCTACATACTCCTCCAGACCTGTGGGAAGCAGTCCGAGTCGTAGAAGCCAACGGCAGGCTTCTCGGAGACCCTAAATACTACGAATTACCCGACCTTCTTGCTATCCTAAACCGTTGAAAAACTTTACCGAAGAACAGATCCTCGAGCCTCTGGGAGGCTGGGACTACCTCGTCCTGATGTGCGAGGCGAGGGAGAAAAGAGAAGTGTTTAAGAATCATATCGAGTTTAAGGTTGGAGACTATGAGGTGACTTGTGGCAAGGGCCTGGACTATCTCTTCGGTTACACATGGTCTATGAGGATACGTACTGGTTACAAGATCCCTTACAACTCTTCCTCCATCACCTCGCCTTCCCTCGTCCGTCGAGCTTTCGAGCACTACACAGGGTTCGTGCTAGAGTGGTGAGGCCAATGTCCTTCGGCTATGCCAACCTTGTCTTGGCGCGATACGATCCGGTACTGCGGAATGCTTAAGAGTTCTAGTTTGGCTCAGAGCTTGGCGGCTAAAGCTAAAAGAAAGAACCGAAATCTCACCTCCAGAGAAATCCAACTCATCGAGAAGTTTGCGGGGACAGTTAAGAAAGAGATTGGAACGGAGAGCCGGATAGTCTCGATGCCGAGGTCGATGGGGTTCGATCTGCCTCCCGAACTCCTGTTGTATGCGGACCGATGCAGGGTAGCGGTAAAGGGGAAGTGGCTGGTCGACCAATACAGCGAGGCGGTGATGGGGAAGATCGAGGGCGATACCGTTATCCTCTATCCCAACCACCTCGTGCATGTTGCCGATCTCGCCCGAGAGATGCTAAGGTGTGGAGGTTGAGCAGCCACCATGGTAATCACTCTCGTCGACTACTTCATCGCATTGGGCGTCTTTGTCGTCCTATGTTGCATCCTTCTTTTTGTTGCGAGTAAAATCCTTCCGTGATCCTGAACCTCACATCCAATGAGATTCTCGATTTGTATGGGGGCGTGGTATCGGACAGTGTCCGAGAGAAGCTCCGCCCCCTAGCGGAATCGACGATAAACGGTACGTTTTCAGACTGTAAAGACTCACTTAGCATGGGGGCTAAAAAGTACTGCAGTTTGGTGTTGGAGGGCAAAGCTACCGTATCCTCTTACTCCCAAACCTATACAATGGATGGTATTATTTCCACCGATTTAACTATTCTTTCTACTTTGCAATGATCATTACGGTTTCCGGCCCAGCCCTTCTCTTTTTCCTGTTCTCACTCATCCTGTTCACATGCTCGAAACTCATGGTGTCGTAGGACTTCGGATCAACCACCGAAACATCTACGCGTATGTTGTGAATCATTACCGAGTAAAGCCCGGCATGCCTTGCTACGTGCCCCCTTGCCCGCTTCGGTCAAACAGATTGCCACAGTACATAAAAGCAATAGAGAAGCTGGAGAGCCTCGGCATCATTGTTGTCGATCGTTCAGGTGGTGAGGAGTACACGGAGTGGGTAGTTACATTGCCATGACGGATTTCTGGGACACCGCGTTTGGGGGCAAAAACAACCTTCGGCTGATGCTGGAGGCCAAAGATTTTCGTTTGCGTAAAAACAAAGAATCTACGACTGCGAGCTTCAATTATAGTGATGGCCGTGTCGTTATCAACATCCTCCACCTGAAAGAGCACGACTACTATACGGTTTGTAGGTATGACAAGGAGGGGAAGACTAGGGCCGATCTCGACGACTGGCTGACAACTCCGGATATCGAATTAGTCTCGGATTGTGTCGAAGACCTCACCGGCAAGATGCTAAGCTTTTAGAAGTCAACTTCCACACCTCCATGTCCCTCGACCTCACCATCTACGCCACTGTCGATCTGGGCGGAGCCGAGCCGTTCCGGTTCGAGATTGACTCGCATAATGTCACCCACAACCTCACCGCTATGGCCGAGGAAGCAGGCATCTATCGGGCGCTGTGGAGGCCGGAGGAGTTGGCTGAGACCCCTCGCCTCCGCGACATCGAGCCGGTGGTGAGGGAGGGCCTGGAGAGGCTGAACGCCGACCCCAAGTACTTCGAGAAGATGAATCCAGGTAATGGGTGGGGCAGTCGAGAGAATCTGGTCGAAGTGTGTGAGTGGGTGCTAGAATACGCTGACCTTTATCCCCTCGCCATGATCGAAGCATGCCGTTGACACCGGGAACCGTAGCTGCGTTTGTGTTCTGGGGGGCCATCGCGCTAACTGTGGCTTATCACACGTACCAGACAATCTTCTACCTCGTAATGTTTGGTATAGTATGGTTGGCTATGGGATTCAGTATTATATTTATCCTCTACTCCACCTCACTTCTCTTTGATCACCTAATCTCGAGGATACGTGGTGAAAAATAGACCGAGTGTGCAGGAGATCATCAGCTTCGCTGACAACCTAGACACTTTGTGTCGGCAGCACAACGCATCATGCTGGTTCAGTACGAGTCGGGCGAATGCGTATGATTTGTCTGAGGTCAGGAAATTGCCTAAAGCCCTTTTGCGTGGACAATCAAGTTGGTTTGAGATAGTATTCGACAAACCGCCACTAGGTTACCCTAATCTCAGAGATTGGGCTATACATTGCTCTGAAATCAAACAGATAACACCTGACCTCGAGACCGCGTTCACTGAAAAACTTCTTCACCACACTTTCAGACCCCTATGAGTACCTTCCCCCTGATCTCCCATATCTCCGATGTCCTGCCACACATAGAGGGCAAGAGCGAATTCCGTGTTACCGAGAAGGGCTGGTACACTGTTGTGATTTACAGTGTTCCTCTCACTGAGTCGTTTACGGTACCAGGTGACTGGTATGGGAACATGGTCAGACGCGAATGTAGGGGGCTGATCTTTGACACAGAGTCGGGCAAGTTGATACGGCGTGGCTATCACAAGTTTTTCAACCTCGGTGAACTACGAGATGTGCAGTACGATTTTGGTCGTAAACACATTACCCTCGAGAAGCTGGATGGGTCGATGGTCACAGGGTTTCGGGGCAAGGAGGGTGGCTATAGGTTAGCTACTAAGGCTGGAATAACCGACACATCGATGAGGGCAGAGGAGTACGCTAAGCTGCATCCGCAATACGGTGAGTTCATTGATCTCTGCCTCAATTCCGGTCACACACCCATCTTCGAATGGTGCAGTAGGAAGGATCGGATTGTTGAGGATTATGGCCCGGAGGATAGCCTAGTCCTCACTGCGGTAAGGGATATGTTGACGGGTCAATATCTTGAAGGTCAGATCGATACGACTGGTATTCCTGTTGTCCGGGAGGTGGATACCACACCCGAAGTTGTGAAGTCGTGGGAGAAGGGAGAGGGGATTGTGATACGGTTTGAGGACGGAGAGATGGTTAAAGTAAAGGCTGATACGTATGTAAAGCGGCATAGGTCGATGAGTTTGGTGCGGTCTGAGGATAACATCTTGAGCCTCATACTCAACGACGAGATCGATGATATTATGCCGTTGTTGTCGGATTCGGATGCGGATAGGGTGAGGGAGTATAGGGATAAGGTGTTGGCATGCGTAGACAACGTTGTGAGTAGGGCAGAGGATCTGTATGAGGCTGGGATACACATGTATCCGGACAAAAAAGACTTCGCGGTGAAATATGTACAAAGGTTGTCTGATCACCCGGGCTTTGCACCGATTCTCTACCAGCTCCATCGCAGCGGGGGCTCGGGGGCCAGGGATATTGTGTTAGAATTTCTACGTAAAGAGAGCGGCCGATGGATCCTGAGCTGACTGCAGAGGAGTGGAAGACCCTCCAGCAACTGCTGGAGGATATTAGTTACAATCCGGCCGCCATATCCACTACGGAGCAGGAGTTGTTTAGCGAGTTATTCGCCAAAAGTCTGGAGGGCAAAGGCAATGCGGCCATCTGTTAGAGATAGAGTTGTAATCGGATTTAGATTGTCCCGGGCTGCCCTTGCGGCCTGGAGAACTGACCGTTTTTGGTCTTACCTGTCCTGGTGGCACGAAGAGATACATTATACCATACCGCAGGAGAAGTTAGCAAGGGAACTAGAGAATCTCTTCTGCAAAGCAACTCCTGCATTTAATCTCTCAGGCTCCCTCGGCCTAGGAACAGTTACCCCAAACATTGGCCTTGACCTCGTAGCTACTGGGTCGAGTTCACTGCTGATCACAGCTCCTGACGCTGTCGGCACCTGGAAATTTGAAAGCCTGTCTATCCAGACAACGAAAAAACCCCACCTGCTGCGCAGAGGGGTGATGTGGTTAGTGATGGGGGCGAGGTGGAAAGGCAATAAGTCTGCTGAAGCCCTGCCTCCCGAATACTCACGCCTCAGTCGGTTTCTAAAGGAGCGAGGGTAAGGCCCTTAGCCCTGAGTTGCTCGTGGTAGGTTTCTGCCTGTTCTAGCGGGCCTGACCACACCACGGCTGAGCCGGTGTTGTGGATGTGGTGAGCGGTCTCCCACGCCGCCTCAGGAGTGGTATTCGGAATAATCCTAATTAGGCAGATGGCGACGTGTTCGAAGGTGTTAACGTCGTCATTCAAAACAACGACTTTCCAGTCGGGGTAGTGTCTCTTCGTTACACTGACATCAGTGTCGCGGTTTAAGGTTGTGTTAGTCATGATAGCCAATAGTCAAGAGAACAACTTTTTTGTTGGTGAAAGGCAACTCAACTAGATTTGAGCCTACGCTTTTACGAAGGACACCTTTGCTATACACAGTTCCAGTAAGTTTAAGAGTCTCTTGAGAAACTTCAACTTGTTTTACAAATGTGTCTCCATACTCGACGTCATCGTATTGAAAAACGACGGGCAGGTCATGAGGCATCTTTTGCAGAGCTGCGATCAGTTCTGATACATTCATGGAGATTTTCGTTTTTCGTAGAGGTCACGTAGTCTTTGAGACCGGTCAGCCCGTTTTTGTACCTGTTCTAGGCTATTGTACCATGGGCTATCAGTCCCATGTATCGGGCAATCTAGGTCGAGGTTTAGGTTTCCCGAGGGCTTCGTACCCAACATGATCTGACTACATGTGCATTCGCTCATGTCTCAAACTCCTCTTTTAGTTTAAGATAAAGGTTGTAACGCTCTGTCCTGGACTCACTCTCCTCTTTTTCGTACAACTCCTTGACGTACCCATTCACATCTTTGCCATCGATAGTGTTTAAGATCTCACAGATTACTACTGCACTGTAGGCCATATCATTGTCTAGTCCTTCCTCCTCGATGAGTTCGGAGACCAGGCTCGTCACATTTATGTCCAGGTCACCCCTAGACAGGACGTCCGGTTGTCCTGAGAAATCTGGCACCTCTAAGCCGTCGCCCAGTGTGTCACGCAAAACGATGTAAGTCATGACGATTAAAACATGCAGTTAGTTGTGAAAAATTCCTTTAGCCATTTTCGATAAGAGAAGGATTTGTTCTTCTCTTCCTCTACTTCACGCTGTACGAAATCTCTACCCTCAGAGCCACAACGATCCTCCTGCTCTCGTGCCTGAAAAGCGATCATGTGTATATTGTTAATCTCCCCATTGATGTAGTCGAGTCGGGGAAATGTGTGAAACTTGCAGAATCCGATAAATTCATCGAACTCATAGTAGTGCGAGCAGTTTTTGCAGGCCGGGATGTCAGTCATGATAATCAGGAATTAATTTGTGTTGCTGGGTCGATTTCTCGTTCCCAGCCCTTGACCACGCTTTCAGCCACCAGAGCCCTTGCGGACTCCGGAAACATCCTGAACCAGCATGTGCCGGTCTCGTTGGCCAGAGCTATGGCGGTTGTCTCCACAACGAAGCGTTCGACCATCCTGACCGTCTTCTTGCGGTCGTAAGTACGGTTTCGCTTGTGCCTCGCAATGATCTCGACCACGCGGTCGAGTTCGGGGGACTCCTGGGACGCCTCGAAAAGCTTGTAGCAGATTGGATCAGTGAGTTTAGGGGTCATTAGTTTACCGGTTTTGTATAAAATATGTGTGAGTTTAGATCTTTCTTTTGCGCTTTTTCAGAGTCTTAGCCAAAGCCTTGTATTGATCTTTTGTCACTGGGAGACGCTTGGCAATACGGGCTAGATCTAGGTAGGTGGCTGGCACATCCTCCATGCTCGTCCAGGCTGCGATGTTCGCTTTGCCATCCCAGAGCGTGTAGAGGTTTTGACCGTTGGCAGTGAAGTTGGTGATTAGCATCGGGGTTGTGAGGGACTAAGGTAGTATAGCCCGCCTGCTGTGCAGACGGGAGATGTATTAGGCAGAGAAAGTCAGGGCTTGACGTGAAAATTCATCTCTGTGGTCCTTGAATTGCATCAGGATAATGGTCAACTTCTCTAAAATCTCAAAAGTCAACATTCTTTCAGTAATTTGATCCAGAACTTCTAAAATTTCCGACCCCGAATCGAACAGATTTTGCCTGTTCTCATCGACAGACAGAAAATAATCTACAAATTCAGGGTCGCATTCACCTCGGTACTCAAGCATACCAAAAGATGACATCCTTTGCAATGCTCCATGGAGCCAAAACTTCTGAGTGGACAGTTTGTCCAGGGGTGGAAAGATTGCCATTAGTGATTTTTTATTGGGAGGATACATTTTTGTATCCCTGGGACAACGGTAGCCCGCCTGCGCAGCAGGCGGGGGTGCGGTTTACACCACTCCGGAGTCCGAGGACAGCAGGATGGGGCTGGGCTTGTCGGTCCGGATCTCCACCTCGATCTCTCCCATCAATTCGAGGATGACACCGAAGACCCTCGTTCTCGTCTCATGTGTGAAGGTCTGCCCCCTATCGGCTACCTCCAGGCTGCGCCGAAGCACGGTTTGGATCACGTAGAGGTCAGCGGCGCTGAGTTTAGTCATGGTCGTAAAAGCCCACTCTACTCTACCTCAGCGCTCGAGCTTCCGCCCCCACCTCCCCCGTTCCAGAGCCTTACGGCTCTGGACATCCCGCTCTGCCACCCAAGACCTCACACTCCGGCCCGGCGCTGGTCCCGCCGTCGGTAGCC
>JACCDP010976478.1_pt1 | contig 17574 bp, 14 predicted proteins | sample 7445841 | NCBI WGS metagenome assembly JACCDP01 (sample SAMN15323441, study PRJNA562643) | freshwater metagenome | isolation source: river surface water | place: USA:Blue River Watershed | collected 2017-08-17 | reverse complement strand
TAGCAGCGTTTACGATTACATATCTCGAAAAAAAGCGCATCTCAGACCCTGCAGCACTGGTGAGCCAATTCCTACACGGCGCAACTGATCCGCACTTCCATACGGTGTCACAATACCAGATTGGTACTACCGTTTATACCAACAAGACAGTGCTTGCAATTGAAATTGACTATCTTGAAGACAGTACGCAATTATGTTATGTCAATCAAAAAGTACAACAAATCATCCATAGCATCACAGACACGGCCATGCACAAACAGCAAAAACTCCTAGCGATACACGATTGGATTACTACGCATATACGATACGACCAGACACTCCAGCGCCGCACTGCATTTGATGCGCTTGACACACAATCAACCGTATGCAGTGGCTATGCAAGTCTGTACTGGCACATGTGTCGCGCAGTTGGGATACCGTGCAGGATAATTACTGGGACAGGGAAATTTGAAGCTCATGCGTGGAATATGGTACAACTCGACCAGTTTTGGTACCACGTCGACAGCACATGGTGCACGGTGGCTGACACCAATACACCGTTTAGTATGTATCGTTTTTACATGTTGACCGATAAAGAAATTCAACACACACATACCGTAACCGTGTTGGCAGGGCAGAAGCCGTTCCCGCCTGCACAGATGCAATATCGCGAGCATCTACAACTGTTGGGGCGGAGCATGCCCCGACAACGCGGTATGGTGCATGCAATACTACAAAAGACAGGGCTAATCTATTTAGAGCCCGAGCACACTGTGGTAGGGATAGTGGAACTCAATACACGCATGTATCAGGCTCTCCACAAACAACAGACACGTGTCATTTTTGGATACAGGGGAGCAACGGTTTCTGCACAACACGATGTGCGAGAGGTACTCAACGAGCTCAACACACAGCACCGGCACACATGTGCGATTACGATTACACTCTATCCAATGCCACATGGTTTTGTTGATGATGGTGTATTAGTGGACATGCAGATAAGCTATGCATAAAAATGGTCTCAGGAATGTCGGTATATTACAGGTGCTTCTATACAGTCATGGGCTGCTCAGTGGCATGATTTAATTACGAGATCTGGGAACATATGATGCATGAATATGCTACTATAGACACGATTCCCGACCAAAGGAGTTGACTCATGACAAGCAACATCGCCTATCCAAACCCGCTCAAAAGCAATGGATTCATCCTCGAAGGTAACGAGCGTCGCTTGGGACGCCTGACGCCATCAAACCCACATACACCGATTGCACAGTTGCGTGAGCAGTTTCATGCACAAGGATATTTGTGGCTCAAAGGAATTCTAGATCGGCAAGGTGTTTTTGCCTTCCGCAAGCGGTTTTTTGCAGCATTCGCTGAGACTGGGTTACTCAAACCTGGTACTGACCCAGGCGAAGGGATTTATAGCGGTGGCGGTGAAGACCACAAGCAGATTGCCAAGCTGTACCACGAAATCGTACGTTGGTGCGCCTACGAAGCATTTTGTTTGCAGCAACCGATCTGGGAGTTTTATGAGCAACTGTTTGATGGTGCGCCCTATTTGCACAAACGCAAAATCATCCGTCACACCAAACCATTCGAATCCGCAGCCACGGGCGCACACTACGATTTGACCTACTTGCGCGCCGGGACAGATCAAGTGGCTACCAGCTGGATTCCTATTGGGGATGTGCCAGTGGAAATGGGTGGACTCGTCTACCTCGAGGGGTCGCATACATGGGGTGTCCGCATGGAAGAAGAATTTCGCGGGCAGAACCATACCATGTCACGCGAAGAGCAAATCAACGCCTACAACAAAAACATGTCGTCCACAGGATGGCTGACCAAAGACTTGCCTCATTTGGCAGACCGGCTTGATACACGCTGGTTGATTGCAGATTACGAAGCAGGCGATATGGTCGTACACAGTGCCTACATGATACATGCGGCCACAATCAATGAGTCACACGAGGGGCGGTTGCGGCTATCAACGGACATCCGGTTTCAGCGAGTACGTGATGAAATCGACGTGCGCTGGAACAACCACTGGTCGATGGATGACATGCTGTGACCAGCACACACCAGCTACCACCAATTCTCGAGTTTGACCCAAATCCACGGGCACTGATCAACGCAGACGAGCAGTGCCCGCCAGTCGACATCCCACAGACGATCGTGCTGTGTTTCTTTTATGAAATCATTGAAACACTGCGTGACACTGGGCGAATCCATCAAGTGCATGCCATGCGCAGCGAAATGGGGTTACACCCACTGTACGAACTTACCATGTCAAATGGAGCACGGATCGGGCTCATGCACCCAGGCGTAGGTGCACCGCTGGCCGCCCAACTCTTCGAAGAAGTCATCGCACACGGTGGGCGCACATTCATCGCAGTGGGGGGTGCGGGCTCGCTCCAGCACGCGTTAACAGTGGGTCATGTCGTCGTGCCGTCGAAAGCACTGCGTGAAGAAGGTGTTTCGTATCACTATGCGGCAGCAGCGCGCTGGATTGATGCACAACATGATGTCAATCGTGTAATCACCACGGTACTCGACCACACAGGTATACCGTATGTGGTCGGTCCCACGTGGACCACAGATGCGTTTTATCGCGAAACCCCAGCAAAGGTGGAACGACGGCGCCAAGAAGGATGTTTGACGGTAGAAATGGAAACAGCGGCGTTTCTAGCAGTTGCACAGTTTCGCAACGTACGATTTGGCCAAATACTGTATAGTGCCGACGACTTGAGTGGCACTGTCTGGGATGGACGTGGCTGGCATAGTCGGGCATCACTCCGCGAACAACTCACCTTTTTAGCGGCAGAAATCGCTGCACAGATGGCATGAAACAACGCTCCACAAGTCACCAAGAATGTGTGGCTTTCTAATATTTTTCAAATAGCAATCAAAAACACAAATGCTATACTACCTATAGGTTGTCACCCATTACATTCCCCTAGACAACCGAAAGGTGGTAACACATGCGACTCGAACGATTTACCGAAAAAGCCCAGGAAGCGTTCCAAGAAGCCCAAAACATCATGAGCAGCTTGCATCACACGCAACTCGATGTTGAACACATCTTTTTGGCGTTGTTGCGTCAGCGTGACGGATTAGCAAGCAAAACATTTACCAAACTCGCAGTTGATATCGAGCAAATCGCCCAACGGGTCGAATATGAGCTCGAGAAATCACCGAAGGTATATGGGCAAAACATCTACGGCAACCAGGTCTACATCACGCCACGCACTCAACGGCTCGTCAAGCGTGCCGAAGAAGAAACGCAACGCCTCAACGATCAGTTTACAGGCATCGAGCATCTGCTCATCGCTATCCTCAACGAACGTGATGGAGCGTCTCAGCGTATTTTGTCGAGCTTCAACATCACCCAAGAGCGGCTTTACCAAGCACTCATGGAAATCCGCGGCACACAGCGTTCTGATTCACCGAATGCCGAAAGCAAATACGAAGTCCTTTCGAAGTACAGCGTAGATTTGACGCGGCTTGCAAGCGAAGGCAAGCTCGATCCCGTCATCGGGCGCGACGCAGAAATCATCCGTGTCATCCGCATCCTGAGTCGGCGCAACAAGAACAATCCGGTGCTCGTGGGCGAAAGTGGTGTGGGCAAAACGGCCATTGCAGAAGGTCTCGCACAGCGCATCCAGTCTGGTGATGTGCCCCAACCGCTCCTCAACAAGCTGGTATTGTCGCTCGATTTAGGTGCCATGGTGGCAGGTTCAAAGTTTCGTGGCGAATTCGAAGAGCGCCTCAAAGGCGTGATGGATGAAATTCGTGCCAGCAATGGCAAAATCATCCTCTTTATCGACGAATTGCATACGGTGGTGGGGGCAGGAGCCGCGCAGGGCTCAATTGACGCTTCAAACATGCTCAAACCGGCACTTGCTCGTGGCGAGATGCAGGTCATTGGGGCTACCACACTTGATGAGTATCGCAAACACATCGAAAAAGACCCGGCACTCGAACGACGCTTTAGTCCGGTGTTTGTGGAAGAACCGGATGTCGCGACCACCATCGAAATGTTGCGTGGGTTACGGCACCGCTACGAGGAGCATCATCAACTGGTCATCAGCGACGATGCAATCGAGGCCGCTGTGCGCTTGTCGAGCCGATTCATCATGGATCGTTTTTTGCCGGACAAAGCCATCGACCTACTTGATGAAGCCGCGGCCAAAATCCGCATAGACATCTTTTCGATGCCCAAAGAATTACGTACGATGGAGCAACAGCTTGCAGAACTACGCACCGCTGAGGAGGATGCAAGCCAGCGCCGTGATTATGAGCGCGCTGTGGTGATTCGTGCCGAATTCTTGAAACTTGAGCAAGAGTTCACAAGTCAGCGTGACGCTTGGAAACGTGTTGCAAACATCGATGAAACCGTGGATGCAGAAGACATCGCCCAAATCGTGTCGTCATGGACTGGCGTACCAGTGGCACGCATGCTCGAGCGGGAACGTGAGAAATTGGTCCACATGGAAGCCCGCTTGCAAGAGCGCGTGATCGGCCAGCACGAAGCAATTGTTGCAATTTCTGACGCCATCCGTCGAGCACGGAGTGGCATGGCCGACCCTCGCCGTCCAATCGGGAGTTTCATTTTCGTTGGTCCCACTGGTGTAGGCAAAACAGAGCTTGCCAAGGCGCTTGCTGCATTCATGTTTGACAGCGATGAAGCAATGACACGTATCGACATGTCTGAATTCCAAGAGCGCCACACGGTATCACGCCTGATTGGAGCGCCTCCTGGATATGTTGGCTATGACGATGCAGGTCAGCTCACCGAGCGTATTCGGCGCCGTCCATATCAGGTGGTGCTATTCGATGAAATCGAAAAAGCACATCCCGATGTATTCAACACGCTGTTGCAGCTGCTTGATGATGGACGCCTCACCGATGGCCAAGGGCGCACCGTAGATTTCAGCAACACTATCGTCATCATGACATCGAACATTGGCACTGAACATGTCAAACAAAAGGGTATTGGACTCGTGCGCACAGCGGACCGCAACGACCAAGCACAGGCGCAAGCGCGGGTAATGGAGGCAATGAAACAAGCGTTCCGCCCAGAGTTCCTCAATCGTATCGATGACATCATCATCTTCCACCCACTCAGTGAAGTGGAACTCACGCACATTGTTGACCTGATTGCAGGTGATGTACAAAAGCGCTTACTCGAGCAGGGAATCACACTAACCCTCGACGCGAGTGCCAAAGCGTGGTTGGTGCGTGAAGGATACAACCCGGCCTACGGAGCACGGCCGCTACGCCGCACCGTGCAACGGTCAATCGAAACACCCATGGCACGTGAAATCCTCAAGGGCAACTTTGTGGCAGGTGATGTCGTCATTGCGGAAGTCGATGAAAACGGCAAGCAGCTCCGCTTCAGTAAAAGCGAGCGACTCGAAGTGCCTCAATCGCATAACACACCCGTCTAAGCCCCACCGTTTTAATGCATCACGCCTGCACATTCAAAAAATGTGCAGGCGTATGTATTTCTAGGAATGAGTGCATGTCAGACATCAATTGCAACAGCACGCTCAATATCAGCTTCTGTTTGAAGCCGCATGACAACTTCGCTCGGTACCGTGTCGTCGAGTGTCAATACCATCAAAGACTGTTCACGTGGAGCCAAACGCCCAACTTGCATGCTCGAAATGTTGACATCGTATTCTCCGAGGAGTGTGCCGACCATGCCAATCATGCCAGGGCGATCACGATGATAGGTAAACAGGAGCGAACCAGTGGGTTCGAAGGTGACCCAGTATCCATCGAGCTCAACCACGTATGGACGATCACGCAACACGGTGCCACTGTAGGTGCGAATTCCGCTTGCGGTGTACGCTTGTAGTGCGAGCATTCCAGCGTAATTCTCCACTTCCGGCATAGTACGTTCGTTGAATCTGACACCGCGCTCTTTGGCGATAATCGGCGCATTGATAGCGGTAATACGTTGCTCACTCACATCCGACAGAATGCCTTGAAGCAACGCCGTACGGAGCGGTGCCGTATTCACATTCGAAAGCTCACCTGCATAGATGAATTCGTAGCGATGGACTGGCTCATTGACTAAGCCGATACTCAATTTCCCTAAACACCGCGCTAATGCCGCATAGGGTGCAAGCACACCGATATCTTCGGGAGCAATGTAGGGTGCATTGACAGCGTAGCGTGGTGAAAGGCCATTTAACGCGTCGAGCACTCCTTCGGCCACATCCACTCCAGTGAGTGCTTGTGCTTCCACTGTTGATGCACCCAAATGTGGAATAGCGATGACCTTGGGATGTCCGAGGAGCGGAGAATCAGTGGGTGGTTCTTTTTCAAAGGCATCAATCGCAGCTCCAGCGATGCGACCTTGCTGAATGGCATCATAGAGTGCGGCTTCGTCGATGACACCACCTCGAGCCGCATTAATAATAGCCGCAGTTGGCTTCATCAGTGCTAAGCGTTGCGCATTGATCATGTGACGGGTTGCATCAATCAGTGGCACATGGAGCGAGATGAAATCGCTCTGTTGCAATACTTCATCGAGTGTACAGAGTGTTACACCCAACTGCAAAGCACGTTCGGTGGAGACAACGGGGTCGTAGGCGATAATGTCCATTTCGAGTGCACGAGCCCGCCGAGAAACCTCTGCACCAATGCGCCCAAATCCCACTAGCCCGAGTGTTTTGCCACGGACTTCGCGCCCCATGTACTTGGAGCGATTCCACCCACCTGCAACCACGTGTGCATGCGCATGAGGTAGATGGCGTGCCAGCGAAAGGAGCAATCCGATGGCCAATTCGGCTACTGCAACACTGTTGGATGCGGGGGCATTGACCACTACGATGCCGCGTCGCGTTGCGCTTTCGACATCGATGTTGTCAACACCGGTACCAGCCCGACCTACCACACGTAATTTACCCCCTGCAGTCAGGAGCTCGGTGTCGACCTTGGTGGCACTGCGCACTACGAGTGCATCGTACTGATTGATGGTGGCGAGGAGTTCTGTGCGGGTGAGCGCTGTAAGTACATCGACGTGGGCGTGCTCACGCAAGTGCGCAAGCCCTTCTTCGGCTAGTGGTTCAGTCACCAGAATACGATTCATGGTATCCAGCTCCTACAAAAAAGAGCGGAACCAACTGGTTCCGCTCCATTGCGTACTGGTTGTATTGTATCACCAACATTCTAGGATTGAGAGAGGATTTATGTTGACTTCGTTTTGATAGACCTCATAGTGCAAATGGGGACCGCTAGAATAGCCAGTCGTGCCAACCCAGCCAATGACATCGCCTGTTTCCACTTGCTGACCAGAAACAATGTTGAGTTTACTGAGGTGCGCATACGCAGTCGCCCAACCATTAATCCCATCGCTGATACGCACATAGTTGCCAGCCAACCAGTTGTTGGGCACAACGCGAGCAATCCCCGCATGCAATGCGACAATTGGCGCACCTGTGGTGGCGGCAGGATCCGCGTACCCATCACCATTGCCATCCACGGCCAAGTCCACGGCACCCCAAATCGACGCAGGTGCGTGTGTTCCTACACCGTACCCCTGAGTCATGACCACACTGCCTACTTCGGGTCGTACCGGGCAACCAAAAGGAGCTCCAGGTAGACCACGTTTAGAGGCTATCGCTGCCATGGGATGACTTTCTGGTACAACTACTGGTGCAGCTACTGTGCCGACGTCTTGAGCATCGAGCAACATGATTTGCTGTGACATTGCAGGACTTAACGCCATCTGTACGAGGCGTTGGCGTAACACAGCACTCGCACCATCTGGATCATCATGATGTCGCGAAATAATGCGTGTATCGCTCATCATGCGCGTTGCAGGCATACTCATTACTAAAAGTGAGCCACCAAGCATGACAATGGCTGATGCAATCATAAAGATGGTACCCAAGCCGAGGATCCACAAGTATGGCGAGGTACGCTGTTTGTTGGGAATGCGCAATAAGCGGGTATTTGTGACTTGATACAATTCACTCACCAACGCCATTTGCGCGGGATCAAGTGCCCGAATGCCATGCTCAGCCGCAGCAATATCACGCACAGGAATGCCTGTACGTGCTGCCACATCCACCATGGAAAGACCACTTTGTTGACGCAGTTGTTGTAGTGTGTTAATCATCGCATACTCCACTACAGACTATAGCACTACTCGCCATCGTTGACAACTGATACAGATTACGACTCGATGATACATGCTTGCAATGCGTTGTTCACCGCAGTGACACCGGCTTGTATTCGAATCGTATTCAAGAGCACGAGAGGCAATACTTGCTCGTAGGCATCCCAACGACAAATGGTAATTTCATCATACAGTTGTGTTTGGAACACAGGCATAAACGGTTGTAACGCAATGAACAATGGATCATTTGCAAGTTCACCCGATTCAATCAACGACCGATCTATCGGAATCCAACGCATTGTGCGAAAGAGTGCTGTTTGTGCATCTCGCGCCTGCAACCCGCGTACGAATACGTCTACAGCGGCACGTCGTTCAATTGATAACCCAGTTGGCACGATGGCATAGACCACGTCAACTGCTGGCATCAGCCGGGCACCGCTTGCGCTATAAATTGGTGGCGCAGCGAATCGAAGTGGCAAATCTTCAGCATATTTCTCATAACGCCGTATGGCTGTATCACCATCAATGGTATATGGCACATACCAGTTGATAAAATCAGAGGTGGCTTCTACATATGTAGTCGCGTCACGTGGTCCCAAAGTGCGCATTTCGTCGAGCGAAGAAAATGCGGTCGTGAGCATGTCTTCTGGCAGTATGGAGGTGGTCTGGGTTAATTCGCGCGCTGCACCGAGTTGATCGAGCATCATGGCAAACCAACGTCCTTCTGGCCATGAATATGCCATTTTGTATCGGACACGGCCACGAATACTTGCACCAATACCCATCACATCAGCAGTGGTATCTGGCAATGTATCAAGAAACTCACTATTACCAATACTCACCAGATAGTTGCGTAATGCCAACGGATACACCGCAGAGCCCGAATTACGTGTCAAGGCATCATCAATGTATGAGTAGTGTGCAACACGCATGGTCACCGTATCTGTAGCCACAACCCCGAGACGGATTAGTTGCTGTAAATCATACTCACTACCAATCCACACATCAGGCACAACGGTCGGATCAGCGTCCAGCGCGAGGGCGTAGGTACCATCCGGGCTGCGCACATCAACAGTGACGAGTTGTTGAGTAAGTTGTGCCGTAGTAGTGATGATATCAACCATCCCCTGCGGGTTAGTGGTCGTATCGTGAATCAAGCGAATCTGTAACGCCGCTGGTTTTTCAGGAACCGCTGCTGTGGGACTGAGCGCCACCATGGTGGGCGTCTGTGAAGGCAGCGGTGTCTGCGTCAACGGGCGTGGCGGCTGAATTGTCGCCGTAGCTGCCGCAGGCGAGAGTACTGTACACGAAATCAGGATTGCTGCAATTATAGTGATGCAGATCAAACGACCAAGTTGTATCACTGCAGTTCCTTTGATGCCAGTGCCGACTGGAGTGTAGGTGCCAGGCGTGTATCACTTATATCTGCTGCCAACAAGACGGCACCCACCACGGGGCGGCAGTTCAACGTCTGAACCGTTGCGTGAGGTGCATGCTGTGCGAGTGCCCGTGCAAATGTTGTATGAAAAATAGGGGCTGCACCAGTTGCAACCCCACCGGCGAGGACGACATCGAACTCATGCGCAGTCAAATCAAGTTGTGCTGCAACGATACCTGCGTTCTCAGCAAGCAATGAGGCGGCCGCCGAGATGACCGTACAAGCGATTTCGTCACCCGCATCGGCAGCATGCATGACCACAGGTGCAAATGTGGCGATGTTTTGCGTGAATTCATCGCGCGAGAGCGCTTCAGCAACTGCAGGTAATGATGAGTATCCAGACCACGCCAGCATGGCATGCAACAACGGTGAAGGCGGTTGATTACGATAATAGGCGCGCGCCAGCTGTTGAAATGCGGCATATGCGATGCCTTGTGCACCATCAAAATCCCCCCACATACTGCCCAAGCCAAACGTGCGGTATTGTGCCCCAGAACGGCCAATTCCTGCCACAGTGCTCCCCGTACCTGCAATCACACCGACGCCATAAGAAAAGCGCGAACCGGCTCGTAATGGCAAAAATGCATCATTGACCAGCATACATGGTGCGTGGGGAATAAGCGGCGCAATGAGCGGGCGCAGTCGGTTATCATCAGAAGGCCAGTCGAGCCCTGCAACGCCCCAGGCATGTGCAGTAATATCAAGCACCGAGCAGTGTGCAACTGCCAACAAGCGCTCAATGAGATCCGCATAGAGATGTGCTGCTGCTGGGAGCCCGATTCCTTCCCAGTTCCCGGAGCCAGCAGTGACGCGGGCGCGTATCTCACCATGCGTATCTACAGCGATTGCTTCTGTTTTTGTACCACCGACATCAACGCCCACAAACACTTTAGTATCCTTCGCTATAATCGACCACCTGGTGCAGGGGTTGATGCTGCACGAAACGGTCTAAATTCTCAAGAAAGAGTTCCATCATGCGAGCACGCGTTTTGGGTGAAGACGCAGAGATGTGCGGAGTAATCCAGACATTGGGCGCATCCCACAATGGATGCGATACTGGCAACGGCTCTTCGGGTTGCACATCGAGACCTGCACCAGCAATTTTCCCCAGTTTCAACGCCTCAATTAAATCATCTGTGTTGATTACATTGCCGCGCGCTACATTGACCAGATACGTTGTCGGCTTCATGAGCGCAAATGCGTGAGTATCAATCATCCCACGCGTACGTTCCGTGAGTGGTGTGGCTAATACGACCACATCCGCTTCTGGCAACAACGTACGCCATTCGTGATCACTCACCACATGATCGACAAACGATGTGACTTGTGGACGGCGCCGACTGCCTATCACACGCATACCAAAGGCTTTGGCACGTTTGGCTGTTTCTTGACCAATCCCACCCAGACCAATAATCGCCATCGTTTTGCCGTACAACTCATCGAGCTTGGTGCGTTCCACATCTTCCCATTTTTCACGAGGGAAATGGCGCAACAATGGGGCACGTTTGGCATGATGCAAAACAAACATCATGATGAATTCTGCAATGGGGATAGCATGCACGCCAGCCGCATTGGTGAGCACAATATCTCTTGCTTGCATATATGCGAGATCCATGTACTCGATACCAGCACTTGGCGTGTAGACCCATTTGATATTTGGTGCCATGTGCAGAATACGCATGAAGTCTTCAAGTGTGTACCACCAACGTACAAGAATTGTAGCATCTGAGACATCGCCATCAGGGACACCAGCATCGTTCGTAGTCACAATTTGCACATCTGGGTACTTCGCACGAATGCGCGCTTCCGCATGGTGCACCACTTGAGCGGGGAGAATGATTTTCATGAATTGACACTCCAAGTTATCCATTCACCGACCGCAGGCGCCAGCACTTGCACTGATACACCACGTTGAAGCAACTCGGTGCGAAACAAGTCAGGAGTGCCACTTAGATCGGGAAACGTCGCATAATGAATTGGTAATACGGCCTGTGGCTGAATCAATTTGGTGGCATAGGCGGCTTCGTATGGACCCATCGTGTATTTGTCACCGATGGGCAACAGTGCCACATGCGGTTGGTAGAGGTCAGCGATGATTGCCATATCGGCCATGACCGCGGTATCACCGGCCGCATAGACGGTCACATCACCCTGAGTACGCAGCACATAGCCCACTTCGTTGCCAAGCGTACGTGCACCTGCTGCAGTTGGCCAGCTGTTGCTGTGTGCTGCTGCGGTCATGGTGATGCGCAGGTCGCCGAGAGTGACCGTACCACCTTTATTGAAAGCACGAATTGCTGCAGGCGGAATGTTTTGGTATGTCAACCATTCCTGGGCATCATACTGACAACAAACAATAGCGCCCGTATCATGCTGTAACGCAGCCACATCTGCGCAATGGTCGCTATGGCCATGCGTCAGCACAATCACGTCGATGCCCCAGCTGCGGACAAGTTGAGTCAGCTGCGCATTACATGCGGGATTGGTGTCTACCCAAGCATCAACGAGCACACGCGTGCCGTTGCAGTTTTTCATATAAACGGTCGCATGGCCGAGCCAAACAAATTGCATGATGATGCTCCTACTTGATCAGTACAGGCACAAACTGCGTTTGATCGATGGCAGCTTCGATGGCTGCTGCCATCCGCAGTAGATTGATGTCATCGTGCATGCGACCCACAATTTGCATGCCCACTGGCAAACCAGTTTGCGACATACTGCATGGAATAGAAATTGCTGGATGGGCGGTCATCGTGATATACCAGCACGACTTCATCCAGTCAATGTATGTCGGCAACATTTGCCCATTGATCTCTTGGACGTAGGGCTGATTCACATCGAATGCAAGCACTTGGGTGGTCGGGCCGACGACCATATCGTAGCGTTGCATGAACGAGCGCATTGATGCAATGACCTGCGCCTGGAGCCGATAAGCGTTGGCGATTTGGGCGCCAGTCAGCGCCAAACCATACTCCGTATTCCACACAACCGTGTCCTTCATGAGGTGGCGATGTGTGGCCAATAACGGTTCACGTCCAGTGGCAAATGCCAATGCACGCAATGTTTGGAATGCCTCATCGGCACCGCTAAAATCGGGCACCGCATCTTCAACAATACACCCTAACGAGACAAGCAATGCTCGTTGCGCGGCAAATGATTCTGCGAGGGCTGGCTCGATTGGCAATCCCCCCCAATTAGGCGCCCAAGCAACGCGCTTGCCTCGGAGTGAGCAGGCATCCAATGTAGCAAGCGCATGCGTGTCCATTGGAATCGACATGTTGGCGCCTTGTTCGTAGCCGGCGAGTGCGGCCAACAACAATGCCACATCTTGCACGTTACGAGCCATCGGACCATCAGTCGACAGTGGCGACCAATCATCGCTGTTTGCAACTACCCCTGGTGATGGGCGAAATCCAACCACCCCACAAAATGCTGCCGGATTGCGCAGCGAACCGCCCATGTCGCTGCCGTCAGCCAGTGCGACCATACGACACGCTAACGCCACTGCTGCGCCACCACTGCTGCCACCACAGGTTTTTTGCAGATGATGCGGATTCGTTGTGGCACCAAAAATCGGGTTAAATGTTTGCGAGCCAGCTCCAAACTCAGGCACATTACTCTTGCCGATTGTGACGCAACCCGCATGTTTCATGCGGCGGACAATATGCGAATCCTCCTCGGCAATTCGGTCTGCGTAGATGGGCGAACCGCTCGTAAAGCGCATCCCTTTGACTGCAGTGAGATCCTTGTGTACCATCGGTAACCCAGCAAGTACCCCTTGGGTAACACCATACGCGCGTAAGCGGTCAACGGTATCTGCCACGGTATATGCTTGCGACTCATCCATGGTAATCACCGCATTCACTGCCGGATTGTAGCGACGTATCTGCACCAGATGTGCATCAAGTAATTCACGAGCCGAAACAACCCGTGCAGCAAGTAAATCGCGTTGGGCGCGCGCACTTTGAAACACAACAGAATCGCTCATACATCACCTGTGAAACGTGTGGTTGCAGCAAATTCTTGGCGAGCTGCATCAAGGGTAGTGCCATCAAGCAACAAGTCGATGGCAGTACATGCCATCGCAACAGCCCCATCCACAATGGCTTTGTGGCCTTTGGCCGTAATCGTGGCATCTGCAACTGCAGTAGAATGCCACCCTGCGCTAGTGTCACAAATTTCGAGATATGCACAAATCGCTGGCACATGATGACTCACGTTACCGAGATCGGTTGATCCTGCGCCCGTACGAGATTCTGGTTTGCGTACCTGTCGACCAATGAGCTCGAGATTCTGCGTAAAGGTTTCACCGAGTGCACGATTTGGAATCATGTTGAGATATGCAGGCATGTATTCATGCCATTCGAGGCGGCAACCGGTAGCAAGTGCGCCGGCTTCTGCGCAAGCGATAACGCGGTTAAACAATTCTTTGGTGTAGGCAATATCAGCAGCACGGATACGAAAGCGGGCCGCTGTATAACTGGGAATGACGTTTGGGGCTGTGCCACCATGCGTAATGATACCGTGAATCCGTGCATCACCGCGAATCTGCTGCCGGAGCAACCCCACACTTGAAAACATGACAATGAGTGCATCGAGCGCATTGCGGCCATCGTGGGGGTTGGCCGCTGCATGTGCTGATCGCCCATGAAATGATAATTCAAGTCCCTGTGCAACCAGCGACGAATCATAATCAAGTCGATCTTCGGTGAGCGGATGAATCATGATGGCAGCCGATAAATCCTTGAAATATCCTTCGCGAATCATGTGAATTTTGCCTCCCGCATTGGGCACAGCTGATTCTTCGGCAGGGGTACCCAGCACCATCACGCTTCCAGGCAAACGGTCACTGATACGAGCGAGACCCATGGCTGCCCCAAGTGCGGCAGTCGCAATAATATTGTGACCACAACCGTGCCCAACTTCGGGGAGAGCATCATATTCAGCAATGATGCCGATTTTTGGGCCAGGCGTAGCGACAGGGAGCTGCGCAACAAACGCCGAAGGCATGCCAGCAATGTTGCGTGTGATGGTAGCGCCAGACTCTGCGAGCACTTCTGTCAATTTGTCTGCCGCGCGGTGTTCTTGACGACCGAGCTCTGGATTATGGTACATCCAATCACTGATGCCATAGAGTGTTGCCACATGCTGCTCGATTTCACGACGCACGACGGCTTTGAGTGCTGCCCGTACCTCAGTCATGGATGGCTCCTTCACGTTGATTTGAACTGCGCAACTGGTGCACCATTTCATTGAATTGCATGGCCCACTCACCAATGAGAATTGCTTCTGCGGCATCATGGCGCACTTGGTTGTAGTGATAGGCAACTTTAGCGTTGCCCATACTGATTTGCGCATATTGTTGTGCTGCGCGTTTTGCATCAGCACCACTGCGTTGCTCACGTGCATGCAAAATATCAGCACGCCATTGATGCGCATGGATTTGGATAAGGGGAATACGGTGAAAATCAGCAACTTTCAGCCATGGCTCGGCAACTGCGCCACCACCCTCGACTACTATCACTGCAATGGGCATTTCTTGGCCAACGAGCGTGGCTACACCACGCCGTAAGCGTGCTTGTTGGCCGTAATTATGTGACCGGTACCACAGTAATGTGGCCGACAGCAGGTCAAACATGGCATATCCACAATGTAACCCAGCATCTACGGCAAGTAGTTTCATTACCTAATGGAGTTCTCATCTAGCCTGTCATCAAAAAGACGACATTTTGCAGAAGCCTATGGTATACTATAGCAGAATGTACGGCAGTGTCGTACGTTCTACCAACGATTAGGTTGTCCGATGCAAGTGGGTAACCCCCACTTTTCTTATTCCTAAATTGAGTCGACGAGGGAAACAAATGCGTACAGAATTTTTTGCAGCAATATCAGCCATAGCAACAGAACGCGGTATTCCGCGCGAACGAATTATTGAACAAGTAGAAAAGGCGTTGGTTGCCGCCTACCGCCGCACTTTGGGTGATCGTCCACCAGCGATTGAGGTTACCGTTAAAATCGACCCTGTCAAAGGTGACCCCCATGTCTACTCAGAATTACTCGTGGTCGAAGAGGTCGTAGATGCACGATTTGAAATCAGCATCGAAGATGCACGCAAAATTGACCCAACTGTAGAAGAGCTCGACAAAGTTGTGGCAGAGACCACACCACGTGACTTTGGTCGCATTGCTGCGCAAACTGCCAAACAAGTGATTTTGCAAGGAATTCGCGATGTAGAACGTGACAACGTTTACAGCGAATTTAACGGACGCAAAGATGAAATGTTAGTTGGTGTAGTTCAACGCAATGCGAATGGCAACATCATCATTGACCTCGGCAAAGCAGAAGCGATTTTGCCACGTGAACAGCAAGTAAGCACCGACAATTACCGTGTTGGCGCACGCATCAAAGTAATCCTGCAAAAAATTGGCAGAGATGAGCGAGATCGTGGCCCACGCTTGGTGGTTTCACGCACCGATGTCAAACTGGTCGAAAAAATCTTCGAAATGGAAGTCCCAGAAATTGCAGCAGGAACAGTTGAAATCAAGAACATTGCACGTGAACCAGGAATTCGCACAAAATGTGCAGTGGCTGCCACACAAGAAGGCATCGACCCCGTTGGTGCATGTGTGGGTGTACGTGGGACACGTATCCAGAATATTGTGAATGAGCTGAATGGTGAAAAAATTGATGTGGTGCAGTGGTCACCTGACATCAAAGAATTCATTGCACATGCGCTTTCACCGGCACAAGTAGTAGAAGTACAAACACTCGAAGGCGAAAAAGCCGTCGTGATTGTACCAGACAAACAGTTGTCACTTGCAATTGGCAAAGAAGGACAAAATGTACGCTTAGCGGCCAAACTCACCAAGTGGAAGATTGACATCAAGAGTTCGAGTACATTGCTTGATGAAATGCGCGAAGCAAGTGATGCGCGGCATGCAGCTGACACCGAAAGCATGGAACAAGAGATTGCCCTTTCAAAAGCCAAGGTCGAGGATCGCTTGGTATCCAACAAGGGCATGATAGTCTATAATGACATTGAGTATGGACCTGTTGCCCAAGAGTATGTGGGACAAATCTTGCAAGTACGTGCAACACCCACCAAACTGTACATCTACACGAACGATCGCCTGATTGCATCGTTTATGATGGATTCCATTGGTGATGCTGCGAATGACAACAGGAATGTAAACAGGTCAGATGCCGATGACAGCTATGAGTTTTTGAGTTAATGTGCGAGGGAACTGGTGCGTCAAAAACACATCCCACAACGCATATGTATTGCATGCAGACAAGTCAACCCCAAACGTGGGTTAGTGCGTGTGGTGCGTGATACTGCCGGTACTATATCTGTGGATACGACTGGTAAAGCGAACGGACGTGGTGCATATATCTGTCAACAGGCACAATGTTGGCATCACGTAATAGAACGCGGCATACTCGCATCGTCATTGCGTGTACATCACATCAGAGAAGAGGATCGCGAAGCATTAATCGCCTTTGCACGGACAATTGAATTAGCGACATAAACACACTTTGTGCATATGTCATTTTGCCTTTTGGAGGAAAATACGTGGGATACACACAATTCAGTTTGTTCAACAGTCGTTTTTATGCGACCTCTGATGATGCTGGGAGTAGTCGTGGTGACGATGATTCAACCAAATCATCAGACACGCCCCAGAGTGACAATAGCGCGCGCACTACCCCTGCCCGCCCACCAGTAAACCGCACCACGCGCTCATATGATGATCGCCCCCAAGGCGATCGCCCACCACGCCCACAAGGCGACCGACCGCAGGGTGACCGCCCACCGCGCCCGCAAGGCGACCGACCGCAGGGTGACCGACCGCAGGGTGACCGCCCACCACGCCCACAAGGCGACCGCCCCTATTACGCTGACCGTGGGCCGCGTCCTCAGGGTGATCGGCCCCAAGGTGACAGCCCGCAAGGCGACCGACCGCAGGGTGACCGCTCACCGCGCCCACACGGCGACCGCCCCTACTACGCTGACCGTGGGCCG
>JACCDP010941311.1_pt1 | contig 17576 bp, 8 predicted proteins | sample 7445841 | NCBI WGS metagenome assembly JACCDP01 (sample SAMN15323441, study PRJNA562643) | freshwater metagenome | isolation source: river surface water | place: USA:Blue River Watershed | collected 2017-08-17 | reverse complement strand
AGAAATAGTTGGATAATTTTTCTCAATTTCATATAAAACTGTAGTTATAAATTTAAAAGCAAGTTCATCTTTATTTCTCCAATAAACTAAATGAATACATGTAGAACATATGCTCCAAAATTGATTTCTAATAAATTCAACTGTATTATTTTTAAATTCATTTAAATTTAAAATATTCATTAAACATTTTTCTAAATCTTTATCTTCAACTTTTGCCGCATTTACAAATGGTAAAAATTCACCTTTTAAATTTATTAATTGATTATATTCCTCTAAAGTTATTGGAACATATTCATCTGGTTTATTAAGTAAATTTCTAAAAATACAATAACACATTTTTATTAAATGTTATTCTATTTTTAAATATCCTATAAACTGATTTTTAATTAATTTTCATTTAAATTAATTAAAATGAATTTTTTTTCATCAATTATTAAATTTATTTCAAGAAAAGATACAGATATTAAAATAAATTGTTGTAAAAATACTTGTATAGCTGCTAGAGAAGGACATTTAGAATGTATTAAGAATTTAATTTCTCAAGGAGCTGAGTGGAATCATGAAACTACATATCTAGCAGCTAGAAATGGTCATTTAGATTGTTTAAAGTACGCATATGAAAATGATTGTCCATGGGATCCTGAAACTACAGCACAAGCAGCTTATAATGGTCATTTAAATTGTTTAAAGTATGCTCATGAAAATGGATGTCCATGGCATTCTTATACAACAGCTTATGCATCTATAAATGGAAAATTAGATTGTTTAAAATATGCTTATGAAAATGGTTGTCCATTTGATCCTTATACTATAACAAATGCAGTTGCTCTGGGAAGATTTGAGTGTTTAAAGTATGCATATGAAAATGGTTGTCCATGGGATCCAGAAACTACATATCTAGCAGCTGGTAATGGTCATTTAAATTGTTTAAAGTATGTACATGAAAATGGTTTTCCTTGGGATGAATGGACAACATCTGTAGCAGCAGAAAATGGAAAATTAGATTGTTTAAAGTATGCACATGAAAATGGTTGTCCATGGAATGAATGGACAACATACTATGCTTTTAAAAATTATCATTTAGAAATAGTAATTTATTGTTTAGAAAATGATTGTCAATGGGATTCTGAAAAAATAAATTATACTAACTGTCTTATAGATATTAAAGATAAAAACTTATTAACAAATATATTACTTAGAAAAGTATTATTACATCCAAAATTAAAAAATAAGACTATAGATTCTTGTCTTATAGATGCAATTTCTAATTATAAAAAATATATAAATAAAGTTTATAAACTTTTACACTTAAAAACTACTTTACCAACTGATATCATTAAATATGAAGTCATGAAATATATTTAAAGAAAAAAATGTTTTCCACAACACCAAAAAGAAAAGTAAGTTTTTTTATACATTAACATAAGTGGAGATAATTCATCAAGTATTTTATAATTACATTTAAATGAAACTCGTTTTTGTTTACGATTTTTTGGATTTACTTCTATATAAAATGTTGAGCCATCTTCAAAATCAAACCAAATTACTTTTTTACTTACAGCACATAAAAAATATTTGGTTGTATCTCCTGATATTTGAATTTGTTTTAATGGTTTAGTAAAAATAATTTTATCTAGTTTTGTCCACTCCATATCAATATTACTTAAACTACCATCGTTTTCTATTCTATTAAAATATAAACACAAAAATACAGGTTCTTTACCAGGTTCAACTAATTTTAAAATAATATTATTATTAATTTCTTTAAATTCTTCTATTGTTTTATTAGTAGCATTATAAGTATTAGAAATATATAAATATGATTTACGATAATATTTATCATCTTCTTTATATTTCCATACTTCCCAAATTCTTTTAGGGTGATTTGTTATATCAAATTCTTCAAATTCGTTAGCAGTATATTCAGGCAAAGATTCATATTTGATAGGCAAATATTTAGACATTTGTATATTAATAATAAATATTTACTTTTTAAACTATTTTTAGATTTCCTATAAACTGATTTTTAATTAATTTATATAAATGTATATAAATTAAGAAATGAATTGTTGTAAAAATACATATGAAGCAGCAGATAAAGGACATATAGAATGTTTAAAATTTTTACATGAAAATGGTTGTGATTGGCATCAGTGCACAACATTTATAGCAGCTCAAAATGGTCATTTAGAATGTTTAAAATATGCTCATAAAAATGGTTGTCCTTGGCATATTAATACAATGTGGGTAACACCTGTATATGGTCATTTAGAAATTTTAAAATATGGTCACAAAAATGGTTATGATTTTGATAATTATACAACATTTATAGCAGCTAGAAAAGGTTATTTAGAAATTTTAAAGTATGCTCATGAAAATGGTTGCGAATGGAATTCTTATACAACATCTATAGCAGCAGAAAATGGACAATTAGAATGTTTATTTTATTGTTTAGAAAATAATTGTCCAATTTATCCTGACACATTAGATAAACTTTACAAAATTTCAAAAAAATCTATTTTTAAAAAAAATAAATTATCAAATAATAATTTATTTAAAAAACAAAAATATAAAATTTTATTAACTAATATTAAACTAAGAAAAATATTATTACATCCGAGAATTAAAAATACACACAATCATTTTACAGAAAATATTAAAAAATATGAAGAATATATAAATAAAGTTTATAAACTTTTACACTTAAAAACTACTTTACCAACTGATATCATTAAATATGAAGTCATGAAATACATTTAAATGTGGTTTAAGCCCTTCTTACAATATTGTAAGAAGGGCTTATTTTTGTTTTTATTTATTTTTTCTTTTGGAGAAGCCTAAATTTCTCCTCAATTCGTTAATAATCCTAATTTCTCAATCCATTTTTTAAAATCTTTATTCTTACTAAAACAATCTTTAGCAAACACTATATTTCCTTCGTACTTATGAAAATTTTGAGATGTTTTATACATTGTTGTTGCTTCTAATAAAACACCTATAAAAAGTGGTTTTAAATATATGTCCTGTCTTGCACCTTTTCTATAAAATTTAAACACTATTCCTTCTTTAGTTGTTCTCCATGTCCATCCATCATAACTATACAAATGTCCTTCGCGTATCCAAAAATTTTTATCTTTATTAGGATTTCCATTCCTATTTATAAACGTCTCCATTAATTCTATCATCTTATCTTCTATAATCTCCTCCGGCTCAACTGGTATCAGACTTATATAAGTCTTTGTCTGAAAAGAAGAAAAATCAAATTTTTCAACAACTTTCTCCTCGATTTCAATATCTGTATCAGTTTCTTCAGAAGACGTTATGTCTTCAAATGAATCTTTAGTCAAAGTTATTTTTCTTTTTTTGTTTTTCAAAGGATTATCCTTAAGTAATTTTAAATTACTTAAAGGACTTGTTTTAACAATCCATGCAACAGAATTACTTCTGACCTCGGGTCCGGTAGACATAGTTTCGTAAAAATATTTTAAAAATATATATTATATAATTCCAATATATATTTTATTAAAAAAATCAGTTAATCCAGGTAAAAAACTAATCATATCTTATTCATAAAAAATAATTACAAATTGATAAACTTATTTAATATTATTTCATCACTAACATTAATCTGCATTATATATTGAACAAAATGTGTTATTAATGTTGCTGGTGTATATTTATACTCTGATATTTTATTTATTATTTCATCTGATATATTTCTCTTAAAAAATACATTGTATATATTCTGTATCTGATATCTATCTGCTGGAAGCATCTCTATCTTCACATCAAATCGTCCATCTCTCACAAATGCTGGATCTAATACCTCTATATGATTTGTAGTTGTAATAAATATTGTATCATTCCTTGTCAAACTTCCTTGTAAAATATTCAAAAAATATTCTAATGTTAATTCACTCTTCTCTGACGAATATACCTCAGACACACTCAAATTACGATTATTTGTTTCTCTCTTATGAACTATCTTACACATAGCATCTATATCCTCCATTACTATAATTCCTGACTTTATATCACCTGATATAACATGGTCAAATATCATCTTCAAATCTTCATTTGTCTTCACTCCATTTAAATTTACATAGTATATATCTTTTTGTAAATAAGAAGCTATTGCTGTAATTGTTGTTGTTTTTCCACAACCTGGTTGACCATAAAGTAAAATACCTAGTTTATTTGGAACTCCTAATTCTTCTAAAAGTTCTTTCTTATTTTTGAAATTGTCTAACATATTATACAAAATTGTTTTATCATTTTTAGATAAATACAAAGTTGAAAAGTCTTTATAAACACTATTAATTTCTTCAACTTTAATTTCTTTTTTATTTATTTTTGTTTCTATTGTTTTTGAAGGGCAATCTTTTATAAGATTAGATAGAACATCATTATCTTTGCTTTCACCAATCATACTTTTAACTTCTTCAAGTTTTTGCTTCCACTCATTATAGTCTGGATTGTCTATTTTTGCAATAACTTCTGTATGTTTAATATATATAGCATTAATTTTTATTTTATTGTTTTTATTTGCTTCAATAACAGGTTCGTCCGATAACATAAAATCTTTAATAAAAATAGACTGAAGAGTTTCATAAGAAATATTAGGAGATTCCATTAATATAGCAATATCATTATTAATATTATCATTTTTATTTTCTGTGTTTTGTTTTAAGTCATCAAAAGTTATATCTAATACTGTAGTTTTTTTAACTAAATATTCTTGAGCAATATCTAATAAACCATTTTTATTATTCTTTTCTAAAAAATCATACACTTCTTTATATTTTTCTACTTGCATATATGCTTCATAATTAGTAAAATTATTATTTAAGTTCGATGTATTTATAATATATTTAAATCCATATAATAACAATTCATAACTATTATTATTATTATTATTCTTATTATTAATTGTTTTTATTTTTTTAGAAAATCTGTTTATAAGTACTGATAAAAATTCTAAACGAGGTCTATTTGTTCTACAAATATGTGTTTTAAATCCTCCAGAAAGAGGATTCGAAGTTGCATCTAATAACCAAATATGCGTCATTGATGCCATATTAGATTTTTTTGAATCGATAGATATATCATAATATATTTCACATATAAAATCAGATATTTCTTTATTTGGAAAAATTATCTCAAAAAAATCCTTAGAACTATATGGATGTTTGCCTCTTTGATTAATATATTCTAAATAAGTTTTCTCAACATCATATTCTTCATATTTAGGAAAGTAATCTCTTAAAGAACAATTTTCTATAAATTTAATTCCTGAAAAAGTTTCTATTCCATTTTCAACTATAAATTCACATTGAACATTTTTATTAATAAATAAAGTATAATCTTCTTTTTGTATTTTTATATTATAAAATTGTTTAAGAACATTTATACGCTTATTATCTATTTGTATTATTTTTAATGGTATAATATCATAAGAACAATCTGAATTATTAATAATTTTCTTCCAAAATATAGGTTTTGGAGATATATCTATTTTAAATTTATTTATTTTTTGTTCTTCTTTTATATCATAAACTAATAAATTCTCATTTTTGGATTTTTTATAATTTATAAAATATTTATAAATTGTTCTTGGCAAACTAATTGTATAAAATATTAAACTTTTAACACATACAAAGACATTATTTATATCAAATTCTTTAATATATTTAACTGTATAATCCATTAATTCTTTTACTAATTGTTTATAACTATCAGAACCTAGTAATAAAAGAATTTTTATTAAATCATATTTTGATGGAGATTGTCCATTAGAAAATAAAGTATTAACAGATTGATACAATAAGTTTTGGTCAAAGAATGAACTAGCGCTAAATATATTATTTGCTTGAGAATTAGTATTTGAAGTCATTATTTAAATTGTTTTTAGTAAAAAAATACGAGCACCGGGAACCGAGAACTAAAAGTTTTATTCTTTTTAAAAAAAGTATTAAAAAATCAGTTAATATTCTGTAATTAAATGGGCGTAAAGCCCTTTATCTACAAGTAATAAATACCGGTAGATAAAGGGCTTTACATTTTTATTTTTTTTTAGGTTTTTTAAATATATATAAATACAGAAATTCTTAAAAATTAATATCACAATTTTGTATCCACTCTGTAATTGTTTCATCAAAATCTGAAACTTCAATAAAATCTCCATTAATAATTCTTCCTTTCACGGTTGGAATATCATCTTCGTCCAAATATAAAACTAACTTAGTCTTCTCGTGAAACTTATATTTCATATTCTCAATCTTAACACTCTTCAATTTCCAAAAAGAATTATCAGTATCAAACTCAACTGATGGCTCATTTTCAAAATCAAAATCCTCATTTTCCTTTTCAGTTTCTTTCTTATCTTTCTTTGATTCCTTTTTATCCGAAGAACGGGAACTTTTAGTTTCTTTCTCCTTCTTCTTTTCCTCCTTCTCTAATGCCTTTTTCTTCTTCTCTTCTTCTTTTTGTTGTTTTTGAAACTCCTTTTCTTGTTTCTTTTGTAACTTCTCTTCTTCCTTCTTCTTCTTCTCATCCTCTTTCTCTTGTTTCTTTTGAATTTTTTCCTCCTCCTTCTTCTTCTTTTCATCCTCTTTCTCTTGTTTCTTCTTAAGTTTCTCCTCCTCTTTTTGTTTCTTAATTTCTTCCTTGCTTAACTTTGGTTTAAAACCATCCTTAAGAAGAGGAAGAGATTCTTCAACAGCTTTTTTAAACTGTTCTTCAGAAATTTCTAATTTCTTAGAAATCTCTTGAAAAAAGAGTTCAAAATTACTTTCCAATTCCTTGAAAGAATAATTAACAGAAGAGTTGATTGTCGAGCGAATAATTGATAACATTTAAAATTGTACGTCTAACTTATAGTAGATATTTTTTAATAAAAATTTTATTAAAAAATCAGTTTATGGCTAAAATGCCCTCTTAAAATGAATAATTAAGAATTATGTAAAAAATAATTAAATGTGTTTTAAGCCCTTTGTCTGATTTTTAGACAAAGGGCTTTACAATTTTTTATTTTATTTATTTTTAAAAGGAATTTAGGTTCATGATTAAAACTCTATATTAAAGGAGTTTTTATAGTTAGAAAATTTTACGAATGACCCTGATTCTTTTTTATTTTTATTAATCCATTTTATTAATATATCATTATCTAAGTTTAATATATTATATATATTTAATACATCTTCTTGTTCTTGTGAATTCATATTTAAGTACAATACTTTTATTCTTTCTTTAACATCTATTAATAATTCTTTGATTAAACTATCGCGAATATTACCATTAATATAGAAATCAAGATGTTGTAAAAGTGTTGTAAACTGGACCTTGGAACTCTTTAAGTTCGACATCAATTTTGTCTAACTAAACTTTATAATAATATTTTTCTAAAAATCTTTATATAAATCAGTTTTTACATATAAATAATCGCTTTTGAAAACTTTATAACGTAGTCATATATAAATGTGTTTTATACAGATTTATATCGGTTAAAAAGAAGGTGATAAATTCTATTTCTTTTTGGATTTTTAATTTATTTTTAAAAAGATATTTTTCTTATAAAAATATCTTTTTTGTAAATTCATATTTTTTTATAAAAAATCTTCTTTTCGGATTTTTAAAATATTTTTTTAACACACACACAAAATAAAAAAAATTGTGTGTGTGTTTATTTTTTTTTAAATTTTATAGAGAATGTAAAAATATATAAAATTTTAATCATCATCAATTCCTAGTAATAATTTTTGTTCATCATCATTTAATAGTCTTCTTTTACTTGGTTTTATAGATTTTGCTTTTTTATTTATTTTCGTTGCTACAGGAACTATAAAATTATCTGGAGAATTATTAGACATTGTATCTTTTATAATTTTATTAAAATTAGTAACATTTGTTATCATTTTTTTAATTTTAATTTTTTTATCTTCATCTTCTTCGACAAAAAGTTCGTTATTTAATGCTCTATGAGTTCTTACTGCTTTTTCTTTTATAGTATCATTAAAAATATGAGGAACAATTAAATTTTCTATTGTATTTATAGGATATTCTATTTCTCCATTATTTTGAACTCTTGCCTGTGCTTTCTTTCTACTTTTATCTACAATTTTTACATATTTTGAAGCTTCATTTGAAACAACATTTATTATTGGTTTTAAGTCTTCTGATCTCATAGAATTTATAAATTCATTATTATTTGCAAGTTTAGCTGCTAATTCATTTAAAAGAGGTAATTGGTCAAGTTCATTTTGAATTGTTAAATTATTTTGAGTATTTGTTGTAATATTTTGAGTATTATTAATATTACTAATAGTTTTATTTTTATGAAATTCTCCATGAATTATAAGTTCGTCTTTCACTTTAAGTTCAGACTTTATTTTTTCATATTCTATTTTAAGATTTATATATTGTTCATTTAGAGATTTAATTTCTTTTTCTTTTTCAATTTTATAATTTTGAAACTCTTTTTCTTTTTGTTCTATTATATTATTTTTATCTTGAATTGCAGATTGTAAAGAATTATATTTTTCTTCTTCTTCTTTTTGTACTTTTTCTATACATTTTTCTAAATGTTTATTTAAATATTGTTTTGATTGATATTGCTTATTACAATACTGACAATTAAAGCTTTTTATTTTGTCCATTTTTATGAATAAAAATATACCTTTAAATTTGTTATACAAAACTTAGAATAAAGTATGCAAAAGTTATGTAAAACTTATGGATTTTGCATAAATTAAATATATACAACTAAATTAACTACTATAATGATTTTTAATTAAAAATCATTATAGTAGTTAATTTAGTTGTATATATTTAATTTATGCAAAATCCATAAGTTTTACATAACTTTTGCATACTTTATTCTAAGTTTTGTATAACAAATTTAAAGGTATATTTTTATTCATAAAAATGGACAAAATAAAAAGCTTTAATTGTCAGTATTGTAATAAGCAATATCAATCAAAACAATATTTAAATAAACATTTAGAAAAATGTATAGAAAAAGTACAAAAAGAAGAAGAAGAAAAATATAATTCTTTACAATCTGCAATTCAAGATAAAAATAATATAATAGAACAAAAAGAAAAAGAGTTTCAAAATTATAAAATTGAAAAAGAAAAAGAAATTAAATCTCTAAATGAACAATATATAAATCTTAAAATAGAATATGAAAAAATAAAGTCTGAACTTAAAGTGAAAGACGAACTTATAATTCATGGAGAATTTCATAAAAATAAAACTATTAGTAATATTAATAATACTCAAAATATTACAACAAATACTCAAAATAATTTAACAATTCAAAATGAACTTGACCAATTACCTCTTTTAAATGAATTAGCAGCTAAACTTGCAAATAATAATGAATTTATAAATTCTATGAGATCAGAAGACTTAAAACCAATAATAAATGTTGTTTCAAATGAAGCTTCAAAATATGTAAAAATTGTAGATAAAAGTAGAAAGAAAGCACAGGCAAGAGTTCAAAATAATGGAGAAATAGAATATCCTATAAATACAATAGAAAATTTAATTGTTCCTCATATTTTTAATGATACTATAAAAGAAAAAGCAGTAAGAACTCATAGAGCATTAAATAACGAACTTTTTGTCGAAGAAGATGAAGATAAAAAAATTAAAATTAAAAAAATGATAACAAATGTTACTAATTTTAATAAAATTATAAAAGATACAATGTCTAATAATTCTCCAGATAATTTTATAGTTCCTGTAGCAACGAAAATAAATAAAAAAGCAAAATCTATAAAACCAAGTAAAAGAAGACTATTAAATGATGATGAACAAAAATTATTACTAGGAATTGATGATGATTAAAATTTTATATATTTTTACATTCTCTATAAAATTTAAAAAAAAATAAACACACACACAATTTTTTTTATTTTGTGTGTGTGTTAAAAAAATATTTTAAAAATCCGAAAAGAAGATTTTTTATAAAAAAATATGAATTTACAAAAAAGATATTTTTATAAGAAAAATATCTTTTTAAAAATAAATTAAAAATCCAAAAAGAAATAGAATTTATCACCTTCTTTTTAACCGATATAAATCTGTATAAAACACATTTATATATGACTACGTTATAAAGTTTTCAAAAGCGATTATTTATATGTAAAAACTGATTTATATAAAGATTTTTAGAAAAATATTATTATAAAGTTTAGTTAGACAAAATTGATGTCGAACTTAAAGAGTTCCAAGGTCCAGTTTACAACACTTTTACAACATCTTGATTTCTATATTAATGGTAATATTCGCGATAGTTTAATCAAAGAATTATTAATAGATGTTAAAGAAAGAATAAAAGTATTGTACTTAAATATGAATTCACAAGAACAAGAAGATGTATTAAATATATATAATATATTAAACTTAGATAATGATATATTAATAAAATGGATTAATAAAAATAAAAAAGAATCAGGGTCATTCGTAAAATTTTCTAACTATAAAAACTCCTTTAATATAGAGTTTTAATCATGAACCTAAATTCCTTTTAAAAATAAATAAAATAAAAAATTGTAAAGCCCTTTGTCTAAAAATCAGACAAAGGGCTTAAAACACATTTAATTATTTTTTACATAATTCTTAATTATTCATTTTAAGAGGGCATTTTAGCCATAAACTGATTTTTTAATAAAATTTTTATTAAAAAATATCTACTATAAGTTAGACGTACAATTTTAAATGTTATCAATTATTCGCTCGACAATCAACTCTTCTGTTAATTATTCTTTCAAGGAATTGGAAAGTAATTTTGAACTCTTTTTTCAAGAGATTTCTAAGAAATTAGAAATTTCTGAAGAACAGTTTAAAAAAGCTGTTGAAGAATCTCTTCCTCTTCTTAAGGATGGTTTTAAACCAAAGTTAAGCAAGGAAGAAATTAAGAAACAAAAAGAGGAGGAGAAACTTAAGAAGAAACAAGAGAAAGAGGATGAAAAGAAGAAGAAGGAGGAGGAAAAAATTCAAAAGAAACAAGAGAAAGAGGATGAGAAGAAGAAGAAGGAAGAAGAGAAGTTACAAAAGAAACAAGAAAAGGAGTTTCAAAAACAACAAAAAGAAGAAGAGAAGAAGAAAAAGGCATTAGAGAAGGAGGAAAAGAAGAAGGAGAAAGAAACTAAAAGTTCCCGTTCTTCGGATAAAAAGGAATCAAAGAAAGATAAGAAAGAAACTGAAAAGGAAAATGAGGATTTTGATTTTGAAAATGAGCCATCAGTTGAGTTTGATACTGATAATTCTTTTTGGAAATTGAAGAGTGTTAAGATTGAGAATATGAAATATAAGTTTCACGAGAAGACTAAGTTAGTTTTATATTTGGACGAAGATGATATTCCAACCGTGAAAGGAAGAATTATTAATGGAGATTTTATTGAAGTTTCAGATTTTGATGAAACAATTACAGAGTGGATACAAAATTGTGATATTAATTTTTAAGAATTTCTGTATTTATATATATTTAAAAAACCTAAAAAAAAATAAAAATGTAAAGCCCTTTATCTACCGGTATTTATTACTTGTAGATAAAGGGCTTTACGCCCATTTAATTACAGAATATTAACTGATTTTTTAATACTTTTTTTAAAAAGAATAAAACTTTTAGTTCTCGGTTCCCGGTGCTCGTATTTTTTTACTAAAAACAATTTAAATAATGACTTCAAATACTAATTCTCAAGCAAATAATATATTTAGCGCTAGTTCATTCTTTGACCAAAACTTATTGTATCAATCTGTTAATACTTTATTTTCTAATGGACAATCTCCATCAAAATATGATTTAATAAAAATTCTTTTATTACTAGGTTCTGATAGTTATAAACAATTAGTAAAAGAATTAATGGATTATACAGTTAAATATATTAAAGAATTTGATATAAATAATGTCTTTGTATGTGTTAAAAGTTTAATATTTTATACAATTAGTTTGCCAAGAACAATTTATAAATATTTTATAAATTATAAAAAATCCAAAAATGAGAATTTATTAGTTTATGATATAAAAGAAGAACAAAAAATAAATAAATTTAAAATAGATATATCTCCAAAACCTATATTTTGGAAGAAAATTATTAATAATTCAGATTGTTCTTATGATATTATACCATTAAAAATAATACAAATAGATAATAAGCGTATAAATGTTCTTAAACAATTTTATAATATAAAAATACAAAAAGAAGATTATACTTTATTTATTAATAAAAATGTTCAATGTGAATTTATAGTTGAAAATGGAATAGAAACTTTTTCAGGAATTAAATTTATAGAAAATTGTTCTTTAAGAGATTACTTTCCTAAATATGAAGAATATGATGTTGAGAAAACTTATTTAGAATATATTAATCAAAGAGGCAAACATCCATATAGTTCTAAGGATTTTTTTGAGATAATTTTTCCAAATAAAGAAATATCTGATTTTATATGTGAAATATATTATGATATATCTATCGATTCAAAAAAATCTAATATGGCATCAATGACGCATATTTGGTTATTAGATGCAACTTCGAATCCTCTTTCTGGAGGATTTAAAACACATATTTGTAGAACAAATAGACCTCGTTTAGAATTTTTATCAGTACTTATAAACAGATTTTCTAAAAAAATAAAAACAATTAATAATAAGAATAATAATAATAATAATAGTTATGAATTGTTATTATATGGATTTAAATATATTATAAATACATCGAACTTAAATAATAATTTTACTAATTATGAAGCATATATGCAAGTAGAAAAATATAAAGAAGTGTATGATTTTTTAGAAAAGAATAATAAAAATGGTTTATTAGATATTGCTCAAGAATATTTAGTTAAAAAAACTACAGTATTAGATATAACTTTTGATGACTTAAAACAAAACACAGAAAATAAAAATGATAATATTAATAATGATATTGCTATATTAATGGAATCTCCTAATATTTCTTATGAAACTCTTCAGTCTATTTTTATTAAAGATTTTATGTTATCGGACGAACCTGTTATTGAAGCAAATAAAAACAATAAAATAAAAATTAATGCTATATATATTAAACATACAGAAGTTATTGCAAAAATAGACAATCCAGACTATAATGAGTGGAAGCAAAAACTTGAAGAAGTTAAAAGTATGATTGGTGAAAGCAAAGATAATGATGTTCTATCTAATCTTATAAAAGATTGCCCTTCAAAAACAATAGAAACAAAAATAAATAAAAAAGAAATTAAAGTTGAAGAAATTAATAGTGTTTATAAAGACTTTTCAACTTTGTATTTATCTAAAAATGATAAAACAATTTTGTATAATATGTTAGACAATTTCAAAAATAAGAAAGAACTTTTAGAAGAATTAGGAGTTCCAAATAAACTAGGTATTTTACTTTATGGTCAACCAGGTTGTGGAAAAACAACAACAATTACAGCAATAGCTTCTTATTTACAAAAAGATATATACTATGTAAATTTAAATGGAGTGAAGACAAATGAAGATTTGAAGATGATATTTGACCATGTTATATCAGGTGATATAAAGTCAGGAATTATAGTAATGGAGGATATAGATGCTATGTGTAAGATAGTTCATAAGAGAGAAACAAATAATCGTAATTTGAGTGTGTCTGAGGTATATTCGTCAGAGAAGAGTGAATTAACATTAGAATATTTTTTGAATATTTTACAAGGAAGTTTGACAAGGAATGATACAATATTTATTACAACTACAAATCATATAGAGGTATTAGATCCAGCATTTGTGAGAGATGGACGATTTGATGTGAAGATAGAGATGCTTCCAGCAGATAGATATCAGATACAGAATATATACAATGTATTTTTTAAGAGAAATATATCAGATGAAATAATAAATAAAATATCAGAGTATAAATATACACCAGCAACATTAATAACACATTTTGTTCAATATATAATGCAGATTAATGTTAGTGATGAAATAATATTAAATAAGTTTATCAATTTGTAATTATTTTTTATGAATAAGATATGATTAGTTTTTTACCTGGATTAACTGATTTTTTTAATAAAATATATATTGGAATTATATAATATATATTTTTAAAATATTTTTACGAAACTATGTCTACCGGACCCGAGGTCAGAAGTAATTCTGTTGCATGGATTGTTAAAACAAGTCCTTTAAGTAATTTAAAATTACTTAAGGATAATCCTTTGAAAAACAAAAAAAGAAAAATAACTTTGACTAAAGATTCATTTGAAGACATAACGTCTTCTGAAGAAACTGATACAGATATTGAAATCGAGGAGAAAGTTGTTGAAAAATTTGATTTTTCTTCTTTTCAGACAAAGACTTATATAAGTCTGATACCAGTTGAGCCGGAGGAGATTATAGAAGATAAGATGATAGAATTAATGGAGACGTTTATAAATAGGAATGGAAATCCTAATAAAGATAAAAATTTTTGGATACGCGAAGGACATTTGTATAGTTATGATGGATGGACATGGAGAACAACTAAAGAAGGAATAGTGTTTAAATTTTATAGAAAAGGTGCAAGACAGGACATATATTTAAAACCACTTTTTATAGGTGTTTTATTAGAAGCAACAACAATGTATAAAACATCTCAAAATTTTCATAAGTACGAAGGAAATATAGTGTTTGCTAAAGATTGTTTTAGTAAGAATAAAGATTTTAAAAAATGGATTGAGAAATTAGGATTATTAACGAATTGAGGAGAAATTTAGGCTTCTCCAAAAGAAAAAATAAATAAAAACAAAAATAAGCCCTTCTTACAATATTGTAAGAAGGGCTTAAACCACATTTAAATGTATTTCATGACTTCATATTTAATGATATCAGTTGGTAAAGTAGTTTTTAAGTGTAAAAGTTTATAAACTTTATTTATATATTCTTCATATTTTTTAATATTTTCTGTAAAATGATTGTGTGTATTTTTAATTCTCGGATGTAATAATATTTTTCTTAGTTTAATATTAGTTAATAAAATTTTATATTTTTGTTTTTTAAATAAATTATTATTTGATAATTTATTTTTTTTAAAAATAGATTTTTTTGAAATTTTGTAAAGTTTATCTAATGTGTCAGGATAAATTGGACAATTATTTTCTAAACAATAAAATAAACATTCTAATTGTCCATTTTCTGCTGCTATAGATGTTGTATAAGAATTCCATTCGCAACCATTTTCATGAGCATACTTTAAAATTTCTAAATAACCTTTTCTAGCTGCTATAAATGTTGTATAATTATCAAAATCATAACCATTTTTGTGACCATATTTTAAAATTTCTAAATGACCATATACAGGTGTTACCCACATTGTATTAATATGCCAAGGACAACCATTTTTATGAGCATATTTTAAACATTCTAAATGACCATTTTGAGCTGCTATAAATGTTGTGCACTGATGCCAATCACAACCATTTTCATGTAAAAATTTTAAACATTCTATATGTCCTTTATCTGCTGCTTCATATGTATTTTTACAACAATTCATTTCTTAATTTATATACATTTATATAAATTAATTAAAAATCAGTTTATAGGAAATCTAAAAATAGTTTAAAAAGTAAATATTTATTATTAATATACAAATGTCTAAATATTTGCCTATCAAATATGAATCTTTGCCTGAATATACTGCTAACGAATTTGAAGAATTTGATATAACAAATCACCCTAAAAGAATTTGGGAAGTATGGAAATATAAAGAAGATGATAAATATTATCGTAAATCATATTTATATATTTCTAATACTTATAATGCTACTAATAAAACAATAGAAGAATTTAAAGAAATTAATAATAATATTATTTTAAAATTAGTTGAACCTGGTAAAGAACCTGTATTTTTGTGTTTATATTTTAATAGAATAGAAAACGATGGTAGTTTAAGTAATATTGATATGGAGTGGACAAAACTAGATAAAATTATTTTTACTAAACCATTAAAACAAATTCAAATATCAGGAGATACAACCAAATATTTTTTATGTGCTGTAAGTAAAAAAGTAATTTGGTTTGATTTTGAAGATGGCTCAACATTTTATATAGAAGTAAATCCAAAAAATCGTAAACAAAAACGAGTTTCATTTAAATGTAATTATAAAATACTTGATGAATTATCTCCACTTATGTTAATGTATAAAAAAACTTACTTTTCTTTTTGGTGTTGTGGAAAACATTTTTTTCTTTAAATATATTTCATGACTTCATATTTAATGATATCAGTTGGTAAAGTAGTTTTTAAGTGTAAAAGTTTATAAACTTTATTTATATATTTTTTATAATTAGAAATTGCATCTATAAGACAAGAATCTATAGTCTTATTTTTTAATTTTGGATGTAATAATACTTTTCTAAGTAATATATTTGTTAATAAGTTTTTATCTTTAATATCTATAAGACAGTTAGTATAATTTATTTTTTCAGAATCCCATTGACAATCATTTTCTAAACAATAAATTACTATTTCTAAATGATAATTTTTAAAAGCATAGTATGTTGTCCATTCATTCCATGGACAACCATTTTCATGTGCATACTTTAAACAATCTAATTTTCCATTTTCTGCTGCTACAGATGTTGTCCATTCATCCCAAGGAAAACCATTTTCATGTACATACTTTAAACAATTTAAATGACCATTACCAGCTGCTAGATATGTAGTTTCTGGATCCCATGGACAACCATTTTCATATGCATACTTTAAACACTCAAATCTTCCCAGAGCAACTGCATTTGTTATAGTATAAGGATCAAATGGACAACCATTTTCATAAGCATATTTTAAACAATCTAATTTTCCATTTATAGATGCATAAGCTGTTGTATAAGAATGCCATGGACATCCATTTTCATGAGCATACTTTAAACAATTTAAATGACCATTATAAGCTGCTTGTGCTGTAGTTTCAGGATCCCATGGACAATCATTTTCATATGCGTACTTTAAACAATCTAAATGACCATTTCTAGCTGCTAGATATGTAGTTTCATGATTCCACTCAGCTCCTTGAGAAATTAAATTCTTAATACATTCTAAATGTCCTTCTCTAGCAGCTATACAAGTATTTTTACAACAATTTATTTTAATATCTGTATCTTTTCTTGAAATAAATTTAATAATTGATGAAAAAAAATTCATTTTAATTAATTTAAATGAAAATTAATTAAAAATCAGTTTATAGGATATTTAAAAATAGAATAACATTTAATAAAAATGTGTTATTGTATTTTTAGAAATTTACTTAATAAACCAGATGAATATGTTCCAATAACTTTAGAGGAATATAATCAATTAATAAATTTAAAAGGTGAATTTTTACCATTTGTAAATGCGGCAAAAGTTGAAGATAAAGATTTAGAAAAATGTTTAATGAATATTTTAAATTTAAATGAATTTAAAAATAATACAGTTGAATTTATTAGAAATCAATTTTGGAGCATATGTTCTACATGTATTCATTTAGTTTATTGGAGAAATAAAGATGAACTTGCTTTTAAATTTATAACTACAGTTTTATATGAAATTGAGAAAAATTATCCAACTATTTCT
>JACCDP010333510.1_pt1 | contig 17576 bp, 17 predicted proteins | sample 7445841 | NCBI WGS metagenome assembly JACCDP01 (sample SAMN15323441, study PRJNA562643) | freshwater metagenome | isolation source: river surface water | place: USA:Blue River Watershed | collected 2017-08-17 | reverse complement strand
ATCGATAGATTAATTATAAAAAATGACACAGCCTTGATAATCGATTACAAAACTAGCAAAGATAATGCATGGAGAAAAAACAAACATACAATAAAACAAGACTTGCAAATGAATGCATATGCTTTTGTGGTTCACGATCTCTTCAAGATTGCTCCAGAGAATATTCACGCTGCTCTTTATTATTTGGAAGGTGGCAAAATCGTAAGTACAAATTTTATTTTGGAAAATTTAATAAAACATAAAGAGACTTTGCGTAAAACTTTTCTTAAAATAGAACAGCTTGGAGAAAACCAAGCATCTGCTAATGTTGGCAATCATTGCAACCGTTGCGATTATTCCAATATGTGCCCTTTTTTTCGGAGAGAGTACTAAAATGTTTTTTAAAAATAAAGTTAAAGCCAAATACAACAAGATGGTAATAAATCACCAGATTTTTCTTACCAGAGATCAAAGGCAAAGCGTATTTTATGGTGAAACTGTAAAGGTTATAGGAATTCTCACGCAATATAAAATAATTAATGGGAAATACCCAATCAAACATAATGAAGTATTTTGCAATTATGTAATGGAAACCAAATTAGATGCTCACGAATGTATTGAGTGTTTGCCAACCGAATACAGAATTAATCTTCCTCCATACGATGGTGATGTGGAAAATCCCATGTACGAAAACATAGATTTGCATGATATACTCGATAAGAAACAAGGCGGTAGAGAATCATTATTCTTTGAAGCCATGTACACGGATACCAAAGCCAAAATTCAAGGTTTCCACAAAATAGAAATAAGAGATTTGAAATTTTTCGAAAAAAGTATAAATTTTATAAAAATTTAACAGTTTCTCAGCGCCATAGAAAACCTAACGGAGACTGTATCTCCTGCGCTTACAATCACATTTGATCCCAACGGCACACTGGAATACAAAATTCCTGCTGTGCCGGAAGAAATGTTCGTTAGAAATATGTTTTTCACTGGTCCCCAAGATGAACCAGTTGCGCTAAAAACAATAACACCGCTTTTTGCTTTAACAGTTGTTCCTTCAGTCACAATAGTGAATCCAGTCGTGGAACTTATTGGCTGTCTATTATAACCTCCAGATGGTGGTTCACCACTTAGGCTGGACAGCGTGTCAGAAACACTTAGGGCACTTCTATTATCTAAACCAACATAATAAATGCTTGGTATGTAGGGATTAATAGCTGGTCCGGGACCACCAATGAAAAGTGCGCTAAGTATTTGAGATTCTCCACCAATATGCAAAATATTGTGAAGATTCTCTTCTGCAAATATAACTTCATCATTGCGACATACTTTAAATTCGTCAACTATTAGAATTCCGTGCCAATCTTTTTTCATGTTCACCCTAAATATATGTATGCTTAAATTTATGGAATATCTGAGTATTCTAGAAGGTTCTCCAGATAGTTGGCTTACTCCAGCAAAAGAGCCATTGGAATATTTATACAAAAAATATAAATCTCCTACATCATGGGGCAATATTAATACAGCAGATCTACCACCAGTTTTTAAAACTAATACAGTTAAAATACAAGAAAAAGAAAAAAAGAACCGCAAATCTAAGTAGATTTGCGGTTACTAAAATTAATAGTTATCTTCTTCTAATTCGTCTTCGTCCTCATCATCCTCGCTCCAATCGTCCTCGTCATCTTCGTCCCATTCATCGTCATCATCCTCATCTTCATCCCATTCTTCGTCTTCATCCTCATCCTCATCCTCGTCATCTTCATCTTCATCTTCATCTTCGTCTTCATCCCAATCGTCATCCCAACTGTCGTCATCTTCGTCTTCATCAAATCCAGCTACCATAACGATTGGATCAAATTGAAAACTACTGAATAAAAAATCATTAATTTTAAATCTTGACATATGACCCCTCAACATTTGCCGTTGTAATTTACGGACCTACATGAAGTATGATAGCGTAGATTGCATGATTTTTCAATTTGTGGAGCAGGAGTTGGTTGCGAATTAGCACAACTTCCATAAGTGCAACATCCAGAATTATTTTTAGGTTTGTAACCCTTGCCATACTCTGGATTTCCGGGCACAGTACTGTTGTTTATGTAGCAATCACAACTAAAATGTTTTCTTATCAGATTGTTGTCGCCATCTTTAGTCCATACCTTTTGTTCGTCATCACCAAACAAATCATTCTCCATGATGTATGTCACCAAATCCCTAGCAGCTTCAACAGCATTATTTACGCCAAAGCACAAATTTTGGACTGTATTGCCATCATCCATAATATACATTTCGTCAACAGCAAGTTGAACCTTCAAATTTGCAAAAACATCATTATTCATAGCTCCAACCGAATCCGGCATGATTTCAGAAATGCTCATGGACAATTTGCATTTCTCTACTTTTAAATTGTTATCAGTATAAATTTCTACTTTTTCTTTAACAAAATTCTCTACTGATTCATTGCCAGATGACATCATGCTAATTCTAAAGATGCTTCTTTGATCGAAAACTTTTTTGAGAATATCTTGATAAGATACTGCCCTTGCCGCATCTAACTTCAACCAAGTTTGGCAAAATGTTTCGTAAAAGTTTGCACTTGCTGGCGCAACTTTGCTTGTTTCTACTAAAGATTCAAGAATGTAGTCTCTTGCATGTTGTAGACTTGAAACTGTCTTGCCATGTTTTTCGTAAATTTCTACCAAAACATCATAAAAAACACCACTCATAATTCTGGCGAAACTGTGCGGTTCATTTGCCAATCCATCGTTAGGAGAACTTTTTGGCAAAGTATTAGGATTGACATATTTAAAATCATTGCAAGAATCTCTTAGTGCATGAGCGTATCCAAGATTTTTACCCATTTCTTCTGCAAGCTTAGAAACTATATTTTTCTGCCTTAGATTTCCATTTGTTTCACGAATTACATATTCTAGCATCACATCGTGGCTCAATGTGCATATCATGCTTGCCACATCTCCAAAAGCTTCATGGAAAGACCATATTTCCATAGAAGCCACACTGAAGAAATCTGGTCGCATAGCATCTAGGATTGCGTGACCCAACTCATGGCTCACGATATCACTAGACAAACAGGTGAATATTTCTTTTTGCTGTTTTGTGAAGTAGAAAAACTTAAGATTTTGTCTGTCGTAGAATGCATTTGCCTGTCTGCCTGCTAATGGATCCACATTCAAAACATCTACAGCACACCATCTTCCTAGATTTGTCTTAGGTTGGAAAGTATTGATGCCGTGACATAATAAACCATAAACATTAGCAGCTTTGCCTTGAGGGCTTTCAAAACCCTCAGTTGCGCCAATATAAAATTTGACATTTATTTTCAAACGATCCGGAGTTGGGTTTGGAACGCTAACATAAAGATCCGGATAAGATGGATCATTGATTAAATAGGCAACATTTCCTTTTTGTATACACAATGGTGGGAATTGTGCTATTTTAGAATCATCTTTTGGCCAAACCAATTCGCAAATAAACTTGCAAATTTTTTTATAAAAATTGAATACTTTATTAATAATCCACATTTTACACCTCTTGGAGTTATGTATGAGCATAGAAAGTAGAATTCAAGAGCAACGAACAAACGAAGCAATAAAAAAAAATTACATGGGCCAAGAAGGCAAGATATACCTCATAGCCAAATACATCGGTCATGAAATAGTAAGGGATTCGGAAAATTCCGAAACTATCGATTTTGATTCAATGTTTGAAAATAATGATGGGAATACCATACCAGTATTAGACGAAGATGCATATAGTTTTGGATTGGGCTACAATTACAACGGACTTGAATTCGGTTATCATTTAGAAATCACCTGCATGGATTTTGAACAAATAATCAAGCTATATTACAAGGGCTTTCTTGTGTATCACGAAGAAAACGGAAATCTGATTCAATTCATTCCGAATAACATGTGGGAAGAACTTGTGGAAAAACTTTATAATCGTGTGAAAGAAATTTTACAAATTAAATTGAAAAAGTACGAGCTTGCTGAGAAGGCTGAGTTATCCAAACTTGAAAATGAGGAATTAAACAGACTTCGCAGCAAGTGGGGAAATATTATTTAATTAGGGAGGAGTAATTAGATCGCCACTTTGCAAAACATATGGCGTTTCCATTATGCCTACCAAGTCGGAACCAGAATATGTGTAATATGTCTTTTTGGCCAGATCGCCAGCAACTGCTCCTGCGTAATATTTAATTTCCTGAGTAAGCACACTACCAGCATACACACGCTTGGTGAAGAAAAACGCATCATTAACTCCTTGAAGAAGCTGCCAGTCAGCTAAAGGAGAGGATGGATTGAAACCAGCGGCTGTAATGATTGCTGCATCAGTTACATTTAGAGGATCTAATTGTATAATTCTATCCGGACCCAAGTTTGGATAGTTAAATCTGTTTGCTATGGTATATTTGGAAAACAGACTTGGCAATTCTCTTACTGGAGCATTTTTATTAAACTTAATGACAGTTTCCGCATTGGAATTTGAAATATAAGCTCTAAAGATTCCTCTCGATTGCTTTCCTTTGATCAACACTTTGGTGGAAGCGCCGGTCGGACTGTTTGCGGTATATGTCTGAGCAGTGAAAATAGAAGAAAATATTGCATTAGCATTCAAAGCATTTGCTATTTCACTAGCTTTAGTGGATGCAGCCGTAGCTCCTGCCACATTTACTGTAATTGCGCTATAATTTACAAAATTAGTGTCAATTGCATAATTGATAGTTAATGAATTGTATGTGGAAAGGTCATAAGGTTCTGCCAATCCGCTAAGCATGTAGTCGCTTCTATTGGTGTTTGCAGGCAACTTAAAAGACATTTGATATTGTCTGTCTGCACCAAAAAGCGTGGGTCTAAATTCGAAATCGAAAACATTTTGGAAAAATGCCATAATAACCTCAGATTGTCTTAATGATATTTAGTTATGCCAATCGCAAAATCATTTTAAGATTATCTACATCTTTACGGCTCTTTTCCAATTGATCCTCATAAAATATTTCCATCCATCTTTTTTCGGGCTCTTCAAGCAGATCTAGATGATCTCTAAGTCTGATTGCATAATTCAACACTACTTCTTCTTCCATTTTTACAGCAAAATTCAAAATATGCCTTGGATCATAAAACACATCGTATTTATTATGCTCAAAAATTTCATTAGTATGCAGGAAATCCACTCCCAAACCAAGAATAGCACTCTGGAAATCCATAACATGCTGCATTTCAGATTTGGCTTCTTCTGTGAAAAGCTCTTTGTATTCTTCTCTATGGAGACCACTCACGGTTGCAGCTGCTGTCAGATAGAAGAGCATATGCTTTTTTTCATTTTTTAAATCTTGCAACATCAAATGAGCAAATTTTGCATAATTTTCATTTTTAATCATTTTGACAGTCTCCTCGTTAATATATATTTTAGTCAACCAGAAGGAAAAAATGAAGCAACAATCCGTTTGGCGTGGAAAATTTAATTCTCCAAAAGAATATTATCTTGCGACCTACGATCAAGAATTTTATTTTTTCGATGAATATCAGCTGGAAATTGATCCCGATGAAAAAATCGAGGATGCAAATGCTTATTCTATCGAAAGACAAAAAGAAGAAATTATCAAATGTTTGGAAAGCTTCCCATATTTTTGTCAAAAATATATAAAAATTCTACATCCAGTCAAAGGCTTGATACCATTCTTGCTTTTTAAATATCAAGCCAGATGCATCGAAGAATACAAAAAATATAGATTTAATATTATTTCTAAATTCCGTCAGGGAGGTTTAACCACCGTAACCTTATTGTATGGTTTGTATAAATGCATGTTTGAGCTTGATCAACAAATCATGACACTGTCCAAGACAGATCGTGAAGCCGTTGGAACCGGCATGATGGTTGACAGAGCGGTCGAACATATGCCAGATTGGATAAAACCTAAAAAAGATGGCAAATGGAACGATCACTTAAAACAATTCCCAGATACTGGTGGAGCGTTGCAGTTTTACTCGCCTGAAGCAGCCCGTGGTAAGTCAGTAACTTTTCTCATCATAGATGAGGCAGCGTTCATACCAGAAATGGAAAATCACTGGAAAGCTATGTGGCCCGTTCTGTCCACGGGTGGTAGCTGTGTACTTGTATCGACTGTAAATGGATTGGGGAACTGGTACGAAGAAACATATACAAAAGCAAAAGCTGGAGAAAATAAATTTCATGTAATTGATTTGGATTATTTTGAGCATCCGGATTACAACGAAAAAAACAATCCAGATTGGATTACAGAGCAAAGAGCACAGCTAGGCGAAAGAGGTTTTTTACAGGAAGTGATGCGATCTTTCTTGGGATCTGGAGAAACATACATTCCAGCCGACAAACTCGCAACGCTGGATCAAGAACTTAGAAACATTGAACCTGCAAAAAAAATGTTTGCCCAATATGCAAATAATGATAATAGCAGCGAAGATGATAACGATACAGTATTCAAAGGTGCCCTTTGGTTGTGGAAAGAACCAGTAGTTGGTCAAGAGTATGTGCTTGGTGTAGACTGTGCTGAAGGCATCGGAACAAATGGCGATAATTCATGCATAGAAGTTCTTAACATGAATACTTTGGAGCAGGTTGCAGAATTTTACAGCAACAACATAGCTCCTCATGATCTGGCAAATATAGTCAATGAACTAGGAATACTTTACAACAACGGTTTGGTGGCTGTTGAAGACATGGCCTCTGGCGGTATAGTTTTGAACAATTTGCAAATGGATTTTAGCTACGAAAATTTATTTTACAGCGGAAAAAATAACAAAAGCATGAAGCCCGGACTTAAAGTTACTGCTGCCAACCGTCCGATGATACTTCAGGGCTTTCAATCAAGAATTATCAATGACAATCTCAAAATCAAAAGCCGAAGATTATTGAGAGAGATGAAGACTTTTGAGTTCAATAACTCAACCAAAAAAGCAGAAGCAGCAAAAAACAAACATGATGATGCCATCATGGCAATTGCAATAGCAGTTTACGCTAGAGATCAGTCCGTAAGAGATATACCTCTAGGCATGGTTGTTTCCGATGGAACAGCCAAGGCTAATTCAAAATTAGATGACATTCGTCAGGAATTACGAAAAGGTTTGAAAGATGATCTGCTAGATAGGATAAGGACTAAGGAAAAAACCGCTAAAGATTTTGAAAACGAGCTTCTTATAAGCATGTATCGAAAAAAAGATAGCTTACTCCGTGAATTTGGGTGGTGAAAAATGTTTTATTTGCGAAAACCTAGTATCGAAGTTGATTTAAAAGATTACAAAGATGCATTGTTTTCAAGCTTGAGAAATGAAGAGTGGGTCGAAAAGGCATACAATGATGAAAGCACCATGATCGAATGGTTCGATCCATCACACTCCCTATCAGCCAGAAAAGCTATATCCGAATACAAAAAAACAAAAGACATTGCAAGTCTCATAAGAATAAAAAATAAATTGTGCTATAATGAACAAGCAATGGAAATTATATTCAACGCCGGAAAATCTCAGACAAACAAAAAACTTGCCGAAATAATATTCTCAAAAACTGAGAGTTACGCCAATAATATGAAATATCTTTTATATGAATTTTGCGAGAATACTGGCAGTCATATTACATGTACTCTGACTCCTTTCCCCGATAACATCGATGAAACTGTAAAACCCATCAATAAATTTAAAATTAAATTACAGGACGACCAAAGTATCACTGCAACTGTAGCCGACAAAGGATTGTCAATAATTGAAAATAACACCGATTTAAAAAATATACAAGAATATTTTGAAAACAGAATAAAATCAAAAACAATTAAGAAAAGATATGTTGCCGAAAATCAGATCGCAGAAGCACAGTACAAAATAGTCGTAAGAAATCTGATTAATCTTAAGGAATATGAAGTTCCAACAAACTTTTGCCATCTGACTTCAGAAAACTGTATGTATAAAATTTTATATAAAGGCAATCAGACTGTCAGCGACCAACAAAAAGAAATGTCTCTGTCAGGTGGCAATATCAAAGTCCTCAGCATAACAAAACTAAAATGAACACAAACGAAAAAAAACTTGATTATATAAAAAATCAACTTGTAGAACTTTATAGACAGCTACCAGATCAATTTGCCTTGGAAAATGTCAAGACAAATTTCAAAAAAACATTGAATTCTATCAACGAAGTACAAAACAAAAGACATAAAAGACAGCAACAAAATCTTGCAAACGAAACTCAAAAAGCTATGGGATTTCTATCGCTGGAAGCTGCACAGAAAGCATTGGAAATTCTTGACAGCATGATGGCTAACGAGCAAAAAAACATAGAACAGGCCCAGCAAAAACCCCAGCAATCTCCTAGCAATGATGAATTGCTAAACGGCTAACAAAATTTTATTTTTATCATGTAAATCCAAGATAAAATCAGACAGTTGATCATCATGATCATACGCTGGTTGCTGCGATACAGGTTTTTCAAACTCAAAAGGAATTTCGAGATAATTACAGAGTTTTTTCCTTATATTCTCGCTGTCGCACAATCCTTCCACTATTACAAGAGGCATGACACATTTATTGCAAATATATTTTAATCTTTGAAACCGCAAGTTCATGTAGTTTTGACAAAATGGTTTTTCATATAACCGTGAATCAAATATCTTTTTTTCAGCTTCTTTGAAGGAACCAAATATTATTATGTGCTTAAAATCTTGGTAAAAGTATCTGTACCCTACTTGGTAATTGTGCAGCAGAATATCAAACCACCTTGCTCTTGAAAAATACCACTTATTTCTTTTGGGTATAAGATCTTCTAAATTGCTATTTGAATATATTCTATAGTTATCAACATCATAATTTGACTGTATCCTTTTATGCGAGGATATAAAGTCATTCCAAAAGCCTACATCTATTCCTAAATGTGTGTGTACGAAGAAAGGTTTCATGCCGATGTTTTAAATTAGTTCGAGAGAGGCTAAAATTATATCCAAACTACATAACTATAATTAAGCATAGAACGAAAGGTCATTCATCTAAAACATGCCAACACCAATATGGGCTGATTTCTTCAAAACATTTGACTTCGCATTTACGAGAGATCCGCTTTCTAGACAATTAAACACAAAAGATTTGGTTGGTGCTGGTATTGCACAGCCAGATTCTATACCATCCTTGAGCCCAGACGGTAGTTTCTGGAGTAATTCTGACAATAGATTAGTTAGATTAAGAGAAACTAACGATTTCATAGATCTATCTACAGTATCCAATAGACAAAGCCGATACAAAGAATACGAGAGACTTAGAAACATACCTGAAATCGAGATGGCTTTGAATGTTTTTTCCGACGAATCATGTCTTTCAGGAAATACAAAAGTAGCCACTCCATTCGGCATGATTGCAATCGAAGAACTTGCATCCAAACAAGCCAATGATAAATTTCTTGTCTATTGCTACGATTTCAATAAAAAAGATTATGCGCTGGGTTGGGCACACTCTCCCCGAAAAACAAAGGTTGCAAAGACACAAATTTTGGTTTTGGACAATGGTACGACTCTTGAATCCACTACAGATCACCGAATTCTTATGCGAGATGGCAGCTGGAAAATGGCCGGTGAAATTAATGTTGGCGAAGAATTAATGCCATTCTATAGAATGCCAGCCAATCAAAATCTCTCAAAAATACCAACAAAACAATACCCAAGAGTTTTTAGTTTTGAAAAAGGATGGGTTCATGAAAGACAATTCGTAGATGATTGGAGACTTGGAAAGTCCACGGAAAAATTAGAAAAAATCAATTACTACAGCAGACTGATTTGCCAAGGTCTGAACATGAATCAGATTCTGCAACAAGTAGATTGTGATTGGAAAACTGTCAAGAACAGATTAAAGTCTGAAGGATTCAATATTGATGAATTGAGGATGCTTGCCAGAAATAAAGATAGAAGAAGAGTAATCAACAAAATTGAAGGCAAAGAACAGCCTGTTTATGATCTGACAGTCGAAGAACATCATAATTTTTGCACAGAAAATGCCGTAGTACACAATTGTCAAAAAGATGATAAAGGCCATCTTTTTAGTATCAATGTGAAAAATGATGATGTGCGTGAAGAACTAGAATTTTTATTTTTCCACAAGTCCATGATCAACATAGGACGCAGAGCTTGGTCTGATTTCAAAAGCATGTTGCTATACGGCGACCTATTTTATGAAATCGTGATTGATTTGGAAAATCCAAAAGCTGGAGTCATGAAAATCATGCGATTGCCTCCAGAATCCATGTACAGGATAGAAACTACCAAAGGCAAACTCGTTGAATTCCAACAATCCAAAGAAGGGCCAGATTATCAAAGTCTTACCAGAGCACCAGTTGTTCAGGCTACCGACCAAGATATCATGATGGCTACTGCCATCAGATTTTCTCCCGAACAAGTAGTACACGCTAAGATCGGAGATGATAGGAATACATTCTATCCTTACGGCGTAAGTATGGTAGAAGCAGCAAGAGGTCCAGCCCATCAGCTTAGACTGATGGAAGATGCCATGCTTGTTTACAGACTGTCCAGAAGTCCTGAGAGAAGAGTTTTCTACATAGATGTCGGAGCACTACCTCCTTTCAAAGCAGAAGCATTTGTAGAAAAATTAAAAGATCAGTTCAGGAAGAAGAAAATTAGCAGCAATAGACCCGGAATGCAGGGTCCGAACTCAGTCGAAGAGCGATATCACGCTCCTGCTGTCGATGAAGATTACTGGCTACCTATTAGACCCAATTCAAATACCAAGATAGAAACCCTTCCCGGAGCGCAGAATCTAGGCGAAATTGATGACGCAGTATATTTTAGAAACAGGCTTTTCACAGCACTTCAATTCCCGAAAAATTATTTCAATGTTGAAGACGCTGCTGTCACAAGAATTACTCTGTCCGCACAAGATATTCGTGTCGCAAGATTAATCGAAAGACTGCAAGCTCCTTTTGAAGACGCTATGTGGGAAATAGCTGATAGACACTTGAAATTACGAGGTTTTCCATCTGAATCATACGAAGATTTGATCATAAAGATGACTCCTCCATCAGAGTGGAGAGAACTAAGTAGGGCCGAAATAGTTAACGCCAGAATACAGAATGCATCAAGTATTAAAAGTGCAGCTATTATGTCAGATTATGATATTCTTACAAAGTGGATGGGATATGGTGAAGAAGATGCAAAAATCATCATAGCCAGAAACAAAATGCAGAAAATTGAGGATGCAAAACTACAGATTCTTTCGCAAAACCCAGCTTTGCTTGGTGTCGGTATTCCAGCGGAAAAACCAGAAGAAAAAGAAACGGAAATTGGCACTACACCCGAAGGACCAAGCCCTATGCTCAGTCCTCCCGGCCAAGAAGCCCCAGAAGCACCTCCAGAAGGTGCGCCAGCTGCACCAGAAGCCCCCACAGGAGCCGAGCCCCTACCAGAGCCGAGCGAAGAAGATATTCAAAAATATGATCTTGGAATCAAGACATACGCATCCGAAGAAGATCTCGAAGAAACTGATTACGATGACTATGAATAATTAGTTGTTGAGACCAGTTTTAGGATAATCACCCTTCGTATATGCCAAGCCAAACTCAACTGTATGGCCTGAGTAAAATTTGATCAAATTTTCCATACTCTCATATTCAGCCTGCACTGCCTCGTCTTGATCCGCAAACTTCTTGATGAAATCCATGCACTCTGATGGATACTTTTTAATCAAATATTCAAATATACTCATGGTTTTAAGCATCACATCCCGTTGAATAACCGGAGAGAGCTTGTTGTTTATTTCGGCATTGAGATTGTTGATATTATCGTTTTCTGCCATGTATTCGTAAAAAGGTTTCATATTCCACCAAGAAATGACGGTTAGTGCATACATAGAAATAAGTTGGACATTGTTTTCTTTGTGTGTGAAAAAACAAAGATTAACATCCTTAATATATAATCTGGAAGTGGATTATATTGAAAACTTTTCAGGGAGATTAAGATGAAGAAAAAATTTATTGATTTCGATGTTTTCAAGCAGATCGAAAACGCTTCTGTCACAACCGCAGAAAGAGAGCTATCAGAGGCTGCTGAAATCCTTGCCAAGGCTTTGAATGAGACCCGCCTTGACCTATACTGTCTGAGCGAAAATGATGTAACCTACATCAATACCGATGGTAATTTTGTACACGCAAACTACCAAATGAATGACAAAGAATTATTTCTAGAAAATGTTGAAGAGCTTGTAATTGATGAGAATAGCCTAAGTGAAAGCCGCAAAGATATAATCTCCAAACTCGTTGACAACATTCTTGAGGACAAACTTGCTGAAGCCAATTCCAACTTCACTTCCTATTTCAGCATTCCAACCCTAAGAACTAATCTCCGTGAAGGCATTATTAGCGAAGCTAAGAAGCATGGTAAGGGTAAGGGCAAGAAAGGCAAAATGCCTCCCCAACTACTAGCTCATTTCAAAGCCAAGATGGAAGGCAAAAAAGGAAAAGCACATGCAGACAAAGACGAAGAGCGTCACAACAAGAAGAAGAGAAACCACGCTAACCGCCTAAGCAAAGTTGGCGAAAAAGCCGGTGAACACAAGCAGAACGAATGGAATGTGGTCGCTAATAACATTCTTGAATTCGTTGATTTCAAGAACAATGGAAACATTTTCAACAATGTCAGGGCTCATCGTGATAGCACTGGCAATGTTGTTGGACTACAGATTCCACGCACACAGGTCAGAAATGAAGGCAAAGTCCTCATGATGACTTGGAGCGGCTGCAACAGCGCAGTTGAGAAAGGTCGCAAGTCCGGTATGAGCGTTGGCATGACTGAATCCAACTGGGTTCGTGCTTGCTCCGATATGCGTAAACTCAACGCACTCAGCGAGAACACTGCTCTTCAGACCACCTTCGAAAATGTTGTGTCCGCTTGGCCAGACCTGCTCTATCTAACCAAGACAGAGCTTTCCAAGAAGATCAACGAAACACTCGAAGCTTCCGGCGTTTCCAATTACGATGATGAAACCTGTGACTTCCTTGCCGATGGCTTGCTCAGAACAGCTCACAAGGCTTTCAGCGATAAAGTTAGCAAGATCTACAATGTTGCCGGTAAAACCCCAGCATCCGACGAATACGCTGCTTTCGAAACCGTTGCAGAATCCGTCTTCTCGGCTATTGACAACAATCGCCGCACACAGTTCCAAGTATTTTCCGATCTTTATCGCTCCTTGAGCGAAGTTTACCGCACAGCTGATCGTATGGGCGACGAAGCCACCAAGGCCGAAACCGCAAGCCTACTACATGAGTGCGAACTAGTTATCAATAGACAAGTCGAACCCAGCCTAGAACTGGCCGAAGACGCTGCTCTATATCTACAAACCATCTGCGAAGCTGTTGATCTTTATGGCAGCGTATGGGATGTTCCTTCCGTCCATGTTGACATGAGCGGTGACAACCCTGCTATCCACAAGTATGCAGCAGTTGATGGCTCTCCAGCCAAAAACGCTGGTTTGTACAAGAGTAGCCCCGTTTCTGACGGCAAGGCTGTTCACTCCAATGTCGAAGATCACTACACCAAGATGTCCGGAAAAGATCTATATCCAGACATGAGCAATCCTTATGCTCCCAAACCCGGAGACTTTAAGATGAAGGGCGAGAAGAGTGTTGGTGACGATTCCGACGATTTGGGAACATACCAAGGCGGTGACACTTGGCCTAATCTCAAGAATCCTTACCTTCCCGACCACGGAATGACAATGCAAGATACCCTACAGCATCTGCATGGCAAAGGTTGAAACAAGGCTCCAAGAGCTTAGTTAAGGTACTAACAATAATAAGGAGTTTCTGTGAGAGATATTCTACTAGTCGATAGTTGCTCAAATAGCAGCGGATTGGTTTTGGCTCTAAACGAATCCTCTGATCGTGGTCTAACCAAGTTCAGAGGAAAATTCCAAGAGGCCGAAGCCGTCAACAAGAACAAAAGAATGTACAGCTATGATGTACTAAATGAGAATGTGAAGAAACTGCAAGAATGCGTAAAAGCCAGAGGTCTTATAGGTGAACTAGATCACCCCGAAGACTCCATCATTCACTTTGAGAAAGCCAGCCATGTCATCACCAAACTTTGGTGGGAAAACAATGTGCTAATGGGAGAAGGCGAAATCCTTAACACCCCACACGGCAAAATTCTCAAAGCCCTTATCAATGATGGCGTTAGGGTTGGCGTTTCTTCAAGAGGCGTTGGCAACGGCAAGGTGAATGAAAATGGCATCCTAGTTATTAACGAGTCTTATAAACTCATTACCTTCGATGTCGTTGCAGATCCTTCAACATTCGCCGCTTTCCAAGAGAAAGTGGTAACTAAGGAAAGTCAGGAGTATTTTCCCGAAGAAAATCACAAAACCGCTACAAAAAATGAAGGTAGCAGCATACATAGAGTAAACAAAGATGCTCTAATTGCTTGCTTGGGCGGACTTGTAAAAGAGAAAACTAACAACATCTTATCGAGGTTGGCATAATGGAAAACAAAATCCTAGAATCACTAAAGAAATTGATTCCTTCTGATCAAATGAACGAGGTTAGCTCCGCTGTTTCCGAGATGCTAGCCGAAGCCAAAGAGCAGATGGAACAAGAATACAACAAGAACCTAGAAGAAGCTTACTCACAGCTTTCACAGGAACTTTCCGAAGCAGAACAAACTGCTTATCAAGGCTACCAAGAAGCTTATGAGATCATCAATGACCTCAGAACTCGCCTTGAAATCCAGAAAGAAGAGTTCGAAAGAACTCTAGAAGAAGGATACGAAGAAGCTTACCAAATGCTTCTAGGCGAAAGAAACAACAAGTCCAAGGTCGAAACCGACCTCTACGAAGAATACGATGGCAAACTAGCCGAAATGAAGGCTTACATCGTTGATAAAGTAGACGAATTCCTACAACAGAAGGGCGCTGAGATCTACGAACAAGCTCGTCACGATCTAGTCAACGATCCCCGTATCCTAGAACACAAGGTTGCTCTAGATAAGATCGTTAACATCGCTAGCGACTACCTCACCGACGAGGAGCGTAACTTCGCTACCTCCACCAAGCTTGAGGAAACCCGCAAGCAAATCGAGGAACTCAGAGGACAGTTGAGAATTATGGAAGCCAGAAACATCAGACTCAGCACAGACAACACCCGTCTAACCGAGTCCGTTAAGAAGGCATCAACCATGATCAATGAACACCGCAGCACCGCTGCTGTTCAAAATAAGAAGGCAAAACTTCTTACAGAGCAGAAAGAAAGAGCAGTAAAAGCAAAGAGCGCAAGTGGGAGAGGACATATCGACACCGAAAATGTTCAGGTTATTGCGGAATATAACTCAAACAACGGTGAAGTAAACGAGCTTTTAATTCTCTCAGGCGTTAAAAAGCCTGCCAAGTAACTTTTTTAATTCGAGGTACAAATGAACGCAAACGCAAGATTTCTAAATGAAGCTAGAGAGCTTGAAGGCCGTTGGTCAAAGACTGGCATTCTAAAGGGCATCGAAGATCCCTATGTCCGCTCTGCTACTGCTGTTCTCCTAGAGAACCAGAGACTGATCAACGAGACTTCAACCGACACAAGCGATGTTGCTCAATTCAAGAGAATCAGCATCCCCCTTGTTCGTCGTATTTACCCACAGCTTATCGCTAACAAAATCGTTAGCGTGCAGCCCCTACTAGGCCCAACCGGCTTGGTGTACTATCTCCGCTTCCGCTACTCCAGCAATAAGGGCGCTATTCGTGGCGCTTCCAACAACGGCGGATTCCCCGGTGATGATGTCAACTCACTCCAGCAGCTTGCTTCTGGCGATGCTAACCTTGACATCTTCTACTCCAGCCAGTTCGTCCAGAACGAAACCCAGACCAATGGTGGCGGCTCTGTGACCTCCAGCTTCGTGCTAGAGCACACCCCAATCCTAGCTGGCACCGTGACCGGCACCGTGTATGACGGCGCTACCGCTGTTTACACTTTCGTCGTTCCTTCCGGCTCCAGCAGCTTGAGCCTAACCGCTATCGGTAGCCCCTCACCAAGCGTCAGCAGTGGCACACTCAACATCACCACCGGCGAACTCAGCCTAACTTGGTCCGCTAACCCCGGTGCAAACTCTGTCGTTGTCTCCTACGAGTACAACATGGAATGCAACCAAGATCTTCCTGAGATCAACCTAGTGATCGAAAGCGAAGAAATCGCTGCTAAGACCCGTAAGCTAAAGGCTGTCTGGTCCTATGAGGCTCAGCAGGATCTCCGCTCACAGCACAACCTCGACGCAGAGGCCGAGCTTACCGGAGTTCTCGCACAGGAAATTAACCTAGAAATCGACCGTGAAGTTATTCAGGACTTGCGTAACAACGCCGGTACTGTCGCTGCATGGGATCTAGCTACCGCCCTTGGCGATACCATCAAGGAAAAATACGAGTCACTATATGTGAAGATCGTTGAGGTCTCCAATGTGATCCATCGTAAGACCCTCCGTGGTGGTGCTAACTTCCTAGTAACTTCACCAGAAGTTGCTTCGATCTTCGAAACCGCCACCGCTGGCTTCGCTCCCGCTCCTAGCGAGACCTTCACCAGCAGCCTAGGCATCCAGTATGTCGGCACCGTAGCCAACCGCTACCGCCTCTACAAGGATCCACTATTCCCAACCAACCAGATCCTAATGGGATACAAGGGCGACAGCTACATGGACAGCGGATACTTCTACTGCCCATATGTGCCACTAACCCAGACCCCAGTTGTTCTCGATCCAGAGAGCTTCTGCCCCCGTAAGGGAATTTTGACCCGCTATGGAAAAAAGTTATTAAGGGAAGGCGCAAAGTTCTACGCAAGATTGAGCATTGCCAACTTCGTGATTTAACTTTTACCCTTGAAAACAAGGGAAAAACAACAAAAACCCTCGACGCAAGTCGGGGGTTTTTTTATTCCAAAATATTTTGTCCTTTTAAAGGAATTTTAATTTTCTAATTACTATAATACTACATAAGCTTTTCAAAGGAGAATTTATGTCTAGTCTTAGATTTAGAAGGTATCATTGGCACAATTCTAAAAAAGCAGGCTTGGTTTATTTAGATTCATCTTACGAACTAAAAGGAGCTTTGATTCTGGATGATGATGACGAAGTTGTGTTTTATGAAGTACATCAAGAATTTTTAGCAGAAAATAACAGGAAAAGAATTTTTGATTTTTTGGCTACATATAAATCTGGAAGAAAAAAACTCATAGAGATTAAGCCTCATAGGCGAGTATGTCAGTTTTTGGAACAAATAGAAGACAATAGAAAGTATGCTCTTGATAATGGATATGATTTTGAAGTTTGGAGCGAGAGTCATTTGGGTTTTAATTCAGAAACGGAAGCAACTGTTTGGGCAGATCAATATTTAAGCCTAACTACAGAGACTGATTATACGAAAATTCGCAAAGATCGTGCGGTTTTACGATCAACAAAATACTACCGCAAACACATAGCAAACAACAAAATTGCCGTATTTTGCAACTATTGCAACGAGGAGCACAATGTTCTCCGCTTAAATTACGATAAGAATATTGCCAAAAACGGTCGTTATATTTGT
>JACCDP011106648.1_pt1 | contig 17583 bp, 35 predicted proteins | sample 7445841 | NCBI WGS metagenome assembly JACCDP01 (sample SAMN15323441, study PRJNA562643) | freshwater metagenome | isolation source: river surface water | place: USA:Blue River Watershed | collected 2017-08-17 | reverse complement strand
GTGGATGCAAAAGATGGGTTTTTTCAATTTAAGACAAACTATAAGTTCAATCCAAAAAGCCCTATTATTGAGAATATACACATCTGGAATTTATTTCTTGATGAGAAAATATAATATTTAACTATATTTATCATTATAATAAATAATTTAAAATTAATACATTATGAAAACTTTAAAAACAATACTTTTATCTTGTGGAGCTGCCGTTTTGGCCATGCTTTTAATGGTAATTGTCCAATGGGTATTCAATATCTCAAATAGCCTTGATTTCTTCATTGGATTTATTACCGCAATGGTTTTTGAAAAAACTCAGGTTTATCTGGAAGATAATTTAAAATAATAATTGTTTTATTAATTATTTTTTCATATATTTGCTGATATAATCTTAAAAAAAATCAAAATGAACATAAAAATTATAAGTGAAAACATTAAAAATAATCCAAATGATTATTCTGAAAAAGATATTGAACAACTATTTGAAAAATATGCTGATTTAATATCTAAGAAAAAGGTAAGTGAAGCAAATCAATTAAATACAGAACAATATAGGGATTATTATAGGAAATTATATACAAAGGATTGGTTATAATCTAAAAATAATAAAGCTACAACCTTTTTATTATCCTATGTTAATAGGTTTAGTATCATCAAATGGGTGATTATCAAATTCATCTTTAATATCACTAAGTTCCCTTAATTTATAAAAAATATCACTTAACATATTTTCCTTAGACTTAATTGAATTGGTCATCTTAACTATAGAACTTCTTTCCTCTCTATACGCATCCCAATCTAAACTATCCATCTTACCATCATATTTGCTCATCATACTAGATATCTTATCAACACCAGCATCAAAACTATTATGTAACCCTCTAATATCGGTATAATCAATATTAATTATACTCATTACCGTATAATCATTAAAACCATCATACAAATTATTCAATTTTCCAATATAAGTTTTTAACTCGGAAATTACCATGTTAATATAAAGACCCATATCACTCTCACCAAGTAATCTAAGTTTATTTAACTGTGATTCATTTATTCGTATTCTCATTTCTTTTTACTTTTAACTATATTATCTTTGTTTGAATCCTTATCAAACTCATCCTTATCTATGAAACCCCAAATATCACCACCAATCTTTCTCTTATAATAAACATCACCACCAATATCTCTAACTTGATATTCAAACTTGGATTCATTTAACAACCCTTCTCTTAATAATGTCTTTATTAATGATTTCATAACTATTATCTCCTATCTTTATCGTCAATATCAAATAATTTAATATTACCATGTTTATCCCTACCCAAATTCTCTGGGCGAATATCTGGAAACGCTATACCATTATTGCGACATACTCTATAAATATCCTCAATAATACCAATAAACTCAACCATATCACTTTCTAACCCCAACTCTTCAACATCAATATATCCCAATGTGCTTATATCAATACCTTGCTCTTCAATTATATTCATTAAATCCCACCACATATCCTCAATACTACCATCCTCTTCCAATTCTTCCAATACTATATAATACTCAGCTGGATAGTTATATAACTTAACAATACCAATAGAATATATGTTGGCCAATCCATCAATATTCCTACCAACCAAATCTTTAGCAATTTCAAACTCCTTCTTAGAACTAGTTTTCTTTAACACCCTTCCATCACCTATAGAATACGCAACACCAAAATCTCCCTTACCCAAATAGTGTAATGATTCAGAATCAATATTGTTAGCACTGTAAAAATCTCCCTTACTCTCATAAGTCTTAACTTCATCCAATCCCTCTCTCAATAATCTCTTTATAAATCCTTTCATAACATTATATTATTTATTATCCATATACAACTTCACCCATTACACATAATTGCAAAAATACATCAGCATCCCCAGCATCATACTGCTCATCTAATATACGCTCATAAATAAAATCATAATCCCTTTTTAATATTGTTATCCCATCAAGAATAGTATCAATGTCAACATAACCCAAATACCCCTTATCATCATCCTCAACACTTAACGCATCACTATCATCATGAACATCAACCTCCTCAATGTCATAAAAATAAATCTTACCACCATCCATTAAATAATTAGCAATCGCATCACTACTAGATGAACCCATATGCTTTATAGCATATGAAACATCTCTTGGTATATGTTTAATATAATACCAATGATTTGAACCACCCTCTAACGCTGTAATAAATAAATCAATTAAATCTTCTCTGCTTAATTTTTTATTCATGTTCTCAGACTTTTGCTTTTCTCGCATTATTCTATATCCAATACCATTATACATCTCTTGCCTTATCAACTCCACCACAACTTTATGCTTATCATTCATATAATTTTCATACCATTTAGTTGTATCATCATACTTACGCTTAGCTTCTTTTAACTTATCCTCAAACATTTTTATATATGCGTCTCTATTATCCTCAAATCTTTTATCAGTTTTAATAGTCTCTATACCTGTTGAAAAATTACTAACACTATTTTTAGATTCTTCCATTTGTTTTTTAATCGATTCCAATTGCAATACATATGTTTCATCCACACTTTTAAGAATCTCTTCTTTTTCCTCTGGTGTAAAATTAAATTGATATTTGCTAAATATCTCATCAGTGTTAATTTTGGATGTTAATCCCTCCCTTAATAACTTTTTTATAAATCCTTTCATAATCGATAATTTTTATAATTGTTAAATTCTCTCCAATCTAAACTAGTAATACCTTCATAACCTTTTTCTTTAAATAATGTATCCATCTGTTCTCTAGTATAATCTTTATATGTATCAACAAAATCATGAATATATTTATTACTTAAATTTTCTATTATCTTAACAACTGGTATTAATTTGCATTCTAATTTAATTGCAGCTGCCGCCCTATGCCTTCCTTCTTGGTTTGGTTTACCATCAACATAAAACCCAATAGGCGCTTTATTTCCTGATTTCATCATTTCAGCATATTTAATCGCTTTATCATCTTGATAAACATGACCCATAGCATCTGCATATGAAATACCAAAACCCCTAGCAATATTATGTATATATTGCTCTGGACTTATATATTCCAATTCATTTATTTCCCTCTTATTTATTATATAATATATAGGATGTTCCAAACCACCATAATTTTTTAATGACCTCATGTCAAAATATTTGCAACAATCACAATCCAAATTTGATTTTATTTGGTTTAGCATTGAATCAATATCATGTGAATCCAAACCCTCCCTTAATAATCTCTTGATATAGTTCTTCATATACAATAAATATATCAAGCAAAGATATAAAAATATATAAAATATATTTGCATAGATAAACCAAAAATTATTTATATTTATATAAAAAAAATCACAATGAAAACAAACCAATTTATAAAACAATTATTAAGAAAAAATTTAACAGAAAACAGAGAACTAGGTGCTTCATTAGCCTCTCAAATTAAAACACCATTTATAACTATATATAGGGCGGCACCAATGGAAGCTGATTCTTTCTATGATAAAGATTACGTTACTTTATCTAAGAAATTTGCCGTTGAACATGCTGAAAATAACCACGTTTATCATGAAGAACCATATCACGTTATACAAGCCCTTGCTTCAACAAAAAATATCTTTAATGCATCAAACCCTAGCGAATATTTTTATTCTGGACCAGATAAAAAAGGACGTGAAATCTATATCTCCAAAGGACCAAAAGAATATGAAGGTTATGATGAAACAGAGTTGACTGAAGAAGATTATAAAGGTTCGCATACAGCGCCAAATACAGATAGCGACCCAATGCATAATTTAGAAAATACTTTTGGTGATGATGTATATACACAAAATTGTGTTAGATATTTCGGACACGGTGGTGGCGCAGACGATGCTTTTTCATGCGCAGTTATTAGAATGGCAAAAGACAAACCAAATCAAAAAATTAAAATATATAGAGCCGTCCCAAAAAATGTTGATACTATAAATGCTGGTGACTGGGTTACAATTAGTCCAAAATATGCTAAAGGTCATGGCTCATCTTATTTAGATAAATATAAAGTCCTTTCAATGATTGTATATGCCAAAGATTTATATAATGATGGAAATAGTATTCACGAGTGGGGTTACAATCCAGAATAATATCTGAAATATATTTGCATATATAAGATTCTTTAAATATCTTTGTACTATAAACTTAATTTTAAACTAATATGTCGCAACGAACAACATCAATAAACGAGGAAATGATTGTTAATCTTAAAGTAAAGGTTAAAATAAATCAATTTTCAAATCATGACGGGTTTAAACCAAACCAAATTGAAAATGCAATTAAAGAATTTAAGGATAAAATAGCTGATGAGCTATATTATAAAATTGAAAAAACATATTACCAACAAGAACTGCTTGATTCAGTTGATTTTGTTGATTATGATGTTGATAAATTGGATTAAAAATAATATAATTTAACTTAAAATCATAAAATTATATGCAATTAAATATAATTTAACTTAAAATCATAAAATTATATGCAATTAAATATAATTAATAAATAATTCTGGAATAAAAGAAACGCTTAATATATAATTAAACTTGGAATTAGGGCTTTATAATTTATAAGGTCCTTTTTTTGCCCCAGAATTTTTACCCAAAAAATTTTTAAAGGCATATGATTATAAAGAGAGACCTTTGTTTTTTAGATGGGAAAATTTACCAAAAAAAAAATTTTATTAAAGGGACCCTAAAAAACTTAATGCAAAAAATTACCAAAAAAAATTTTTGAATAGGGACCTTTGTTTTTTGAAATTGAAAAAACTCCAAAAAAAATTTGAACGGCAATCCGACCCCCCATATATACACCCATACATACCCCCATATAAGAGAATTCACATAGGTACCCCTATGCCCCCTTTTTAACCCCTCCTACCCCCGTATACCCCATAGGGTATATTACACCATATCTGACCTTCCAAACGTTTCTTAAATCGCTTTAAAATGCAAATTTCTTATTAAGATTGATTCTAAATAATATTATAGGGTATAAAAAAAGACTACCTTTCGATAGTCTTAATTTTGTTAGTTTTGAATTTTATATTCTATACCTTGAAATTTTATTTTAATGATTTTTGATAGACCTAAAGTTATCATTTTAAAATCGTCCTCTACTGCTACTGAACCTCTACCCGAAGTAGTTTTTTCAGTTGGGTTATAATAGCTATTTGCCCATAAGTCCATTGCTACTGCTTCACTTTCTGTGATTACATTTTCGTTATGGAATAAGTTAATAAGTTTAACACTTTCAGAATTTAGAATTTTGCCGTCTAATAACATTTCGTTTGTTTTGTCTGACTGAATAATTGTGCTACTTATTCTTGTTTTACCTTTCAATTCAAAGCTATGAAATTCTGTATCTCCTGTTAATTTTTGAACTTTTTGTTCGTATTTGTGGTTAAGGTATAAGTTAGAAATTTTAACTTGTTTCTGCACTTGTTTTTGACCTTTCACTTCTTTACTGCGAGAATCGTCTGTTATATATTCAACTGCAACAATTGTTGATTTTGTTACGTTAACCAATAAATCAAATAATTCATTTGAGTTGATTGTTTTTTCTGTTGTGATGTTTAAAGTTTCCATAATCGTTTTTTTTTAATCGTTTAACATATAACAAAGATAAGTAATTCATTTCAATGTACCAAATATAATAGGATATATTTTTAAATAAATTTATTTTTAATAAAATGTATTTTGTATTGATTTTTTACTTATCTTTGTTATATAAAGGTTGAGGTTGAAATAGTCTTCGAGAGAGTGGACTCCATCGCACCCGATGGTGTGCTCTGTCGGTCTGACGACACTCCAACCTGTCTTATATTTTTTTAGGTGTTCCCAGCGCTTATTTAGAATGAATATAAATTACACAATATAGTATTTTATATATGTTTTATTATTATATTTGTATTAGTTCTTTTTTTATTAATCATTAAATATTTGACTTATGAACAAGTTACAATTAAGTATGTTTTTAACTAATCAGTTATTAGTATTAAAAACGGGAATGGAATTAACTGCATCTGCAAAACAATTCCGAGCTGAATTTAAACGTCAAATGGGTTTGTCTAGAAATGCATCTCATAAGGAAGTTATTTTTTACATCGGACATATCTACAAAGATAATGGTATTTTTGATGAGTTTGTTGACAAACTAACTAAACACAAAATGGTACATTTATTGGATGAAGTTGTTTATGCTTAAATACATAAATATGTATTGAAACCCTCTCGATTTTGAGAGGGTTTTTTTGTTTATATTTAGAAGTCAAATTCCAATGTATTTGATTCAATCATTTTAATCGTATCTGCGACACAATTTTCTATTGCGGTATATACTATTTCATCATTATCTACAAAGTGCTCGCAAATCGCTTCTATTATCTCATTACTACTTAATTTACTATAATTATCTTTTGTGTATTCTACAATGTAGTTTCTAATCTCATTACATTCCTTAATGAAGTCATCAGTTAAAAACTCATCGTAGAAAGGAAATTGCTCATTTAAGTAAGATTCCCAATTTCCACATTCGTAACTGCTATCAGTCCAATTCCAATACCAAGTTAAAAATGCACCAATTTCACGTTCATCATTATCTTTAATGCTCTCAATTAAATCAGGAATATTATTATCAGTAAATGAAGTGAAACCGTCATACGAAGTATAATTATCTTTTAGGAATTTAGATAAGTCTGCAATCTCATTAGGTTCTAAATTATTGATAACGTCAATAATGTTATCAGTAAATTTATCATCAGTAACTAAATCAAAATTCAACGTATCAGTTTCAAAATTATAATACTTTGGGCTATACATACCAACAACTTTAATATCAGTTATACCCAGTCCTAAATTAATCAATAAAGGTTTTGCGTTATCAGTAATGAAATCAGTAGCACGTTCCAATATAACTGCTTTGAATTTATCATTATCAAAGTTACTCCAAAATGCATCTGCATCGTATGAAATTAGATTTTCGTTGAAATCATTTTCAATCATATAACTATCGATTAAGTTATCAGAATCGCATACGTCATTCGTGTACATTCCTATATTCACAATAGGGAATAAGTTAGTGGATAATTCAAAAGTTTTCATAATACAAAATTTAATAATGAATAATAGCTTAACAATACAAATATACAAAATAATATAACATAAACAACTAATAAAAAAAATAAATTTATTTTCACTAAAATGTATTTTGTATTGATATTATTCGTATCTTTGATATATCAAAGGTTAAGGTTTGGGTATCAAAAGTATCCGAGAGAGTGGACTCCAACCTGTCTTATATTTTTTTTAGATATATAAAAAAGCATCTTACAATGATGCTTTAATGTAGTAACATTCAGTGGTATCATCGAGATAATTTAAGTTGTAAGTATCTTTAAGACCTACTGCTTGTTCCCAACTTAAATTGTATTCCACAATTTCTTCTGCTACACCCATTCCACGTTTATACTCATTAGTAAATTTCTTTACCACATCGTATTTACCATTCCAATTGTCAGTTGGTTTGGCTTCAGATACCTTTGGTTTAGATACCTTTGTAGTGCTTACACCAAGGTTTCTCGCACATTCAGAACCTAACCCACGTTCAATGCTTTGTGCGTCTGTTAATGTTCTCCCACATCGGATACAATTACCCAAATGTAGAACTTCAATAGATTCATCTAACAAAGAAAATTTGCTTTCTTGAACCTTACATAACAACCAAGCAATTGCAATCGCTGAAGGGCTTAAAACGACTTGTTTTTTATTGAATATTTTACCATTAAAGAACGTTCCCAAATATTTGAATTCTAAATATTGAGTTTCAACTGAAACGTGAGTATATGTTTTACCATTCCAACTTTTATTGGCAACCTTAAATGTAAAGTCCTTGCCAGTTTTTTTACTAACAACTGTGAATTCCCCACCATTATTTTGTTTTGAACCAAAGATAGCCGATAAATTTTCTGCTTTAATAATAGTTCTCATAATACAAAATTTAATAATGAATAATAGCTTAACAATACAAAGATACAAAAAAAACAATACAATATACAAAATAGTATATTTTTTTTTTAAAAAAAATTATAATATAAAAAAATATAATGTGCGATGGAGTCTAGCAACTAGCTGACGTAGTTGCACAACGGAGTCTAGCAACTAGCTGACGTAGTTGCACAACGGAGTCTAGCAACTAGCTGACGTAGTTGCACAACGGAGTCTACTATCTCACTACCTTGTGAGTAGCGAACCTTAACCTTTGATATAACAAAGATAAGTAAAAAAACAATACGAAATACAAAACAGGGAAAATAATTTCCCTCTTAATTTCATTAGTTATTGCATATCTCAAAGAATATATTCCCCTTTATGCTAACAAGTTCAAAAGATTTATCATTATTAGATTTTCTTTGAATATCCCTTAACAATGCTTCAATGATAAGGCTAAAATAATTTGTTCCCATGATTTCTAAGATTTAATGATTAATAACTTAATGTAAAGATACAAATATTATTTTATATAAACTAATATTATTTAATATATTTTTAATAAAAAAAAATAAAGGGATACCTTTATTGATATCCCTTTGGTTAAACATATAATCATTAAATTAATGGATTATAATCTGTTCCTTTGATTTTTGTAACTTTGAGACGATTGAATAATAGTGAGAGTACATTTCCTTATCCAACTTATATAATCTTTGAAGATACCCATCAAGGTTATTATTTTGTTTATTCGATTTTAACCCGATAATAGCACCCTCAATTTTTCTGCAACATAATTCGATAGTTCCCATGATTTCTAAAATTTAATATTGATTAATAACTTATACAAATATACAAAATAATATTTAATAAATCAAATTATTTTTTAAAAACTTTAATATTAAATATTATTAATAGTATTCCCATGATTAACCAACCGAAGAAATTAAGTATACTAAAATACAACATTGATTTATTAAAGGATATAAACGAACAGATTACTCCAATGGTTGATAATGTCATTGCAATTGAAATTATAATTGCGATTGACTTTTCATAACTTGTTAACTTTGGTTCCATGATTTCTATGATTTAATAACTTATACAAATATACAAAATATTATTTAATATATCAAATAATATTATTATTTTTTTTTGTTTTAATACCGATTAATATTGCTATAATAACAAAGAACGTTATTATTGATATGAATAATAATTTGATTATTGTTTCCACTATTAATAATGGGAATATAATAATCTTTCCAACAAACTTTAAAATATCTTTCATTGATAAATTATATTAACATATCAAATATACTAATAATATTTTATATTTGCAAGTTTTTTTGCTCGCCATACATATTCATGTATTAGCATAAACAGAAAATGAGGATAAACTTAATTACCCTCATTGACTAGTTATTAATCGAACCTTATATTATGGAAATTATAAGACTTTTTTTTAAATTTAATCACAAAACTGAGACAAGAATTCTTCAGCATTTCTTTTGTTCATAAATTCAAATGGTTTAATTCTGTTATTCTCTTTATATGTTAACTCATTCCAAAATGGAATTAATTTGAATTTATATTCCTTAATCATTATTTTATATAACCCATTATCTTTTTTTTGGATATTAAAATTAAGTTTGTCAAATTTCATGGTTTCACATATTTTCTATAATATATATTATTAATTTTAAAAAAACAACATTTTTATTAATATTTTTTAATCAATATTCCATAGCACATGAAACATAATAATTAATGTTAATATTATATATAATAAAACAAATAACATCAATGGTCCAATCGTAGCATAATTAAACCAAATATACAATCCCATTGATATTATAATAATTAATATTGATATATAAACTGCTTTAATTCGCATTATTTAATTTTTAATCACTTGTAATATGCAATCAGTTATTAAAACATCGTGACAAGCATTTATATCGCATTCTTCCTCATATTGAAATAAGTGCATAATTCTATTTATTTGATTATTGTTTAATTCAATGCTTAATGAAGATGCAACTTTCATTATATCTCTTTCGTTAATATTTCCAACCATAGTATTTTTTTTAATTAATAAATATAAAACAATATTATAATAATCTTTTATATTGTTTTTCAATAGTATCATTTAAGAATCTAATCTTCCCTGTATATATTGATGGAATTAAATATCCATCATATTGTTCCAATAGTTTTTCTGACATAATATCAGCGTGTTCATCATCAATTGCTTTATAGACACCCTCAATTGAATTGATAATACATTCGTGTATCCCATCAATTTGTTCATCGAGAAATGTGAAATTGCCAACAAATATTTTAATTGTTCCCATAATTTAATAATATTAATAACTAATACAAAGATAAGTAAAATATTTTAATTATACAATTCTTTCTGAAATTACATTATATAATAAATCTTCAATTATGATTGAAAAATTATCTTCATTATCTTCACTAATTTGATTATATCTATTCAACACTTCTTTAATCTCATATATTGTAACGTCTAAATTAAGACTCTCAGCCACTTGAATAATGTCAGCAAGGGTAATTGTTGGTTCTACTGAAATAACTTCCTCATAGTTATTAATATCGCTATCGTACCATAAATCTGGACAATCACATTGTCCCATTTGTTCATTACATTCGTAACAATGTATTTTTTCTGCATCAAGTTTATGTAATAATACCGCGCCACAATTTCCACAAGTAACAATATTCAAACCCAAGTTTAATCTAATATCACTAATGAAACTATATTGTTCTTCTGCTAATTCTTTTCTCGATTTCATAATCTTTTTATTTAATTGTTTAACATAGTACAAATATACAAAATAATATTTAATCTACCAAATAATATATAAAAAAAAAATGAGGATATTTCTATCCCCATTCTTTCTTTGTTTGTTAAACTATTTACATTACTTGATTATGGAAAACAAGTGAGATTAGGACAGGACTCGAACCTGTATGAACACACTTTTTGATTAACCTGTGTGGGCAACGCAAATCGGCCTTAGGCTGTATTCTACTCATGCGTCTACCAATTCCGCCACCTAATCTATTTTTTTATTTATTCAACTATTTGATATTCATCAAAACCATATAATGTTTTATCGACATTAATTCCTCCGTGTTTATCAATTACTTGTTGGATAAGTTTATTATCAACATAACCATAAACCGTTTCAGTTGGGTTATCTCTATCTTCTGCAAAGTCTAATATCAATTCTTCTACTTCACTTGGAAAACCAATCTCCATTTGCATAAACTCTTTATCATTTCTTCTTGGTGTTGAATAATTTCCCTCTCCACCTTGAACTGAAAAGTTAAAACCATCGTTACAATGTATTCTTGGTCTTCTATAAAACATATCAGTCTTGTGTGTTGCTCTTGTAAAATCATCTAAATTCATAACTCATAATGTTTTAATGTTTCTACAAATGTAATAATAATATTTTATAATTCCTAATTATTTAATAATTTTATTCTTCATCAATTTCTAATTGATAATCTTGTCCGTTACAATCATCAAAATGTAACAAAATAGATACAACTTCAAAATCTTCGTCACCACCAACATATAATGTTTTAACCAAATTATTATCATCAGCACTCAATAAATCATCTTTGGTCAAATTATAAGGACATTCACCAAAAGTATCCTCATCAACCTCTAAATCACAACTAATTAGTAATATAGGGTTTCCATCAATATCTTCTGTTTTATCAGTATATGACTGAACAACATCAAAAATAAATTCTCTATCATCAACAGATAAGGTTATTGCACCTAAATCAATATTGTGTCTTTCATCTGTTCCTTTGATAACAACTTCCAAATTATGGATATTAATACCTTCAATTCTTTTCATAATGTTTAATGTTTCAACAAATATAAACATAATATCCCATATTACAAAATATAATATGGGATATTTCTTTTAATTATTTTAAATTTAATTGTTGGTTAATAGAATCTATCTCATTAAGAACTCTTGTCATTTCCTTTTCAACATAGACAACAAGTTTATGATTAGATTTTTTTGGAAATTGTTCTCTTACTTTTGACAGAGTTCTATACTCTACAGATAGTAAAGTTTTACTAATTATAAGTGTTGTATCTGGTGTCATGATTTCTTTTCTTTTAATGTTATATACAAATATAAACATAATATCCCATACTACCAAATATAATATGGGATATTTTATAAATTATATTACAATTTGATTAGATTCATTAAAGTTATAGAAATACATAACAACATCCATTCGTTTATATTTCTTGATTGCTTTATCTAATGTACCTCCTAATTTGAAGAATAGGTAAACATGATAATACATTGCCCAATATTCACTAACATCTGTTTTCATAATCTTTATATTTTAATCGTTTAACAATATAAAGATACAAATAATATCCCATACCACAAAATATAATATGGGATATTTATAAATTTATTTTATATTTGTTCCAATACCAATTCTCTATCTTCTGAACTTACATAATCTAATATTCCATTCTTGGTAATATCTGAACCATAAAACCCTCCACAACTATCTTCAAATTCTCCATTTTCATCAAGTATCTCAAATTGGTAAACATCTCCACCAATATAATCTGACAATGTTTCAATCTCACTATCCATAACACTATTAATGTTATCCCAAACACTATCTAATCTCTTTTGAGTAATGTTTTTCCATTTATATTCATTTCTTAAATCTTCCTTGGTAATGATAACAAAACCTATTGTTCCACTATCCCATCTGCAAGTATAATTACCTGAATATTCAGTTGATATACTAATTCCACTATGATTATATAAGTGAACTGCTTTAACTAATACTGCATCAAATTCTTTTTTGATAATATCTTCTCCTCTTTCAATAAAGTCTTGTCTACTATCAAATTCAGTATTGAAATCAAAAGTATGATTATCCCCTAAATGTTTGTAATTCCCAAAGAATATACATTTTGTTAGGTTATCCCATTCTCTTGGACTTTCAGCAAAATCACAATGTTCAATAACCAATTTTCTTCCATTTCTTAATTCAAAAGTTTCCATAATCTTATTGTTTTAATGTTTCTACAAATATACAAAATAATATAACATAAACAACATATAAAAAAAATAAATTTATTTTCACTGAAATGTATTTCGTATTGATTTTATTCGTACATTTGTTTTATAAAGGTTGGTGTTGAAATAGTCACCGAGAGAGTAGACTCCATCGCACCCGATGGTGTGCTCTGTCGGTCTGACGACACTCCGACCTACCTTATATTTTTTTATATAGTAACAAAAAAATTTGCAAAGGTAAGAATAATTTTCCACCCTTGCAAATAAAGTTATTAACAATGTAATGTGGGGAGTTTTACCTCCCCTTTACATCTTATGCCGTTACCAATCCTAATTTATTCATAGTGAATTCGTATGCGCTTTGGTTAACTTTGTTGTTAGTTCCTACCATAACACTTTCCAATCTACCATTCTCTCTTCTTGGTGCTGATTTAGTGTGACTTGTCCAACTTGTAACCCCACTGAATAAACCAAATAAGTTGTCCCCTTTCTGATTCATTTCTTTATGCATATGACTATATAAGTCCTCCATAGCATTCAATGTTTTTGTTCCCAACTCACTCTCTTTACGAACTGACATTAATCTATCAAAACCTAACAAATGTTTTACCATTTCATCTGCCATATTACGTGTAACACTTGTTGATTGAAATCTAGCATACGTTTCAGTCAATTTTAAGCTCTCTTCCAACGTTTTCTCTATCAAGTAAGGTAATTCCATCACTCGCTGTCTTAAAGCGGCTGTATGACGATATTTTGATTGTCCATCTTTATAGAATTTAAAGAATTGATTCTGACAACTCATTACCAATTCTCCCAAACCAACTGACAAAGAAGTAGTACCATCGTTAGAATCAATAATGGTAACATATCTTTTGATAGTTTCAGTACCTACCTTTGACATTCCCTCAATACCCAATTGAACAAACGTTTTTCTACCATCGTTCAAAGAACCTGCTTTGGTAACTGATAATGAATCTCCAAATGGTTTCATTCCCTCTAATACCAATTCCAAAATCTCATCGTTTTGGGATACTTCATATCCACTTTTAACTTGATTGATAATGTTACCACTTTTAGTGTTTAAAAGACCATAGTAATCTGTTGGTACATCTTTATATGTAATTCTCTCAATCACTTCCTCAATACCATCTTTAATGATAGTTTCAGATACTCTACCAATTGGTAATTTAGCTACCATAGGTAATTTCTCAATTCTAAAATCCAAACCAAATTGTTTTAAGATTTCTTGTACTCTCTCATTGCTTTCCATAATCGTTAGTTTTATTGGTTAATAATTATAGTACAAATATAATATACTATTTTCTATTTTCCTAATATTATTTAATATATTTTAATTTTTTTTATAATTCAAAATCATTCTAAATAAGTCTATGTTATTATATAAAAAAAATATAAGGTGCGATGGAGTCCACTCTCTCGCTATCTTTTGAATAGCAACCCTTAACCTTTGATAAATCAAAGATACAAAAAATATCCCATACTACAAAATATAATATGGGATAATTTATAAAATAATTAAATTGCAATAATTCTCACTAATTCTGTTTCAATGATTTCTGCCAAATTATCAACTTGGTCTATCATACTTTTGCTAATTCTGAAAATTTGTCTATGGTCTTCATTAATCTCAAACAATTCAGCCCACTCACTAGCAATGGTTTCAAATACATCACCACTATATAATTTTTCTTGTGTGTCTTCATCAGTATCGACCATTAATTCTCTACCCTCTAATTCCTCCAAAACGCCTTTAAGTAAGGATACTCTAGGTATATCAATACAAGATACTACCTCAAAACTTTCTTTCGTAAACATAATCTTTAAGTTTTATTAATGTTCAACAAATGTAAATAAAATATCCCATACTAACAAATATAATATGGGATATTATCATTAAAATTTTCTAATTACTTTTGAATGGTCTAATATTCTTGTAATATCTTTAAGAATATCCATTAAATTACCACTAACATCAGTAAAGTTAATTTTAACTTCAACGTGTCCATGGGGTTGTGGTTCATCACGCATAAAAGCATTATCCCCAATACAAGTTTCATACTTATCAGTTATCCAACCTAACTCCCAACTTGGTGTATTACATTTTCTATATCCTAACATTTTTGTTGTAAATCTACAACCATTTTCATCTGCTGTAAAGAATATAGTAGCAATTTGATTACCTTGTTTCTTTATACTATACTTTGTACTATTTTGTTCATCACTATTTGAAACGTATAATGTATAGACTTGTTGTAAATCACTAATTACTCTACGTAAAAATTCCTTGTTCTTCTTAATCTTATTGATACGTTCTACTTCACTTGTACCAATCGCTTGTAAAAATAAATTTTCCATAATCATAATCTTTTAATGTTCTCTACAAATATAAATAAAATATCCCATACTAACAAATATAATATGGGATATTTAATGAAATAATCTAAATTAAGTTGTTAACACACTATCTAACTGCATTTTAGGAAACATTTTTTGTATCTCCTTTAAATTTAATATAGGATATTTTTTAAGTTGGTTGCAACATAAAATATTATCTCTTACGTCTCCCGATTCAGGATAGTAACAATTAACATAATCATCTGCTGAATATGGTAACATACTTTGTAATCTACTTACATCAGTATAATCGGGGTTATAACTTGATATATTCATTAAACAATACTTACGTTCAATGGTATCAATAATACTAATTCCATCGTTATTATCCCCATACGTAAAGTTTAATCTAATATCCCATTTACTATCGTATTTTCCGTTTTCAATACAATCTGAATTTAAGAAATGCATTCGTTCAATACCAATTCCCCTTGGGTGTAATGGATTAGTTTGAACTTGTAATAACATCATTACATCTTTAATGTACTCTTCCAAACTATCAAATGAATATCCCTCTGAAAATGGATTGTTATATTCATTCATATGTTCGGTTAAGTTAAAAATATGTTTAATATTAAAAACTGCTGACCTACCATACAACCATTGGTGGTGTATTGCTATTATCGTATGTTTGCCACTACCAAACATTTTTCTTGCTAACTTCTTATCAGTATCGTTAGCATAAACTCTTTTTAATTTCAAAGGATTATTTACCTTTATGTAAATTTGAAATCTCTGTCCCATAATCTTTAAGTTTTAATTGTTTAACATATAACAAAGATAAATAAAAAATCCCATACTACAAAATATAATATGGGATATTTTTAATAAAAATGTTAATTTAATCTAACATACGAATATTATCTCTCGTGAATGGATTGAATTGAATTTGCAATCCCATTACCCAACTACCTTTGTTTACCATTAAACCTTTATGCTCTGCGAACTCTCCGTTAGGTTTCTCGTGCTTTAATAAAGTTTCTTCCAATACTTCAATCTCTGCGAAATCGGATACTTCACTATTGCTCTTAAAACTTCCGTACAATGTATGTTGGTGGATACCCTCTCCAACTAATATTGTTTGTTTCTTCATCTTTTTCATAATACTATTTTTTAACTTTCCAAATGTAATAATTCTAAATATTCTTTCCCACTTAAATGTCTAAAAGTTTTTAATCTTTCTTCATCAGTTGGTTTAATTAAAATACAATCCCCTTGTCTAATAATCGTTTCAATCTTACCAATAGGTACATTAGTTTGAATAGTCCAAGCAATACTATTAATTGCGTTCAAATCAATATCTGAACTACTAAACCAACCTCTATCAGTATTGTTTGTTCTGAATACATCATTAACATTTACCCAAATCAAATACTCTCTATCAGTCGATGTATCTTTACATTTAACGTAATATACATCTTCATTACGCCACTTTTCATTAGGAAATAATATACTTCCATCAACTTTATATAACTCGTATGTATCTGCAAAATTAATCGTTTCTTCAATACCATTCTCGTTTATCCAAGTTGTGGTCTTATTAATAGTTTGACTATCTACCAATACTGGGTTTACTTCATTAATTAATCTCTCTAAACCAAATCTTTTGAAAGCAACTCTCCTTAATTCTGTATTCTCAATCTCTGCAATCTCTTTGAATGTAATTGGGGTAATATCTTCCCAAAAATCTTCCAATCCATTCATAGGGCAATCTCCACCACTACACTTTAGAATCTTACACCCTAAATTGAAATCAAATTTCAAATTGTCAATAATTAAATTCATATCTTATTGTTTTAATGTTTTAACAAATATAAATAAAATATCCTATACTACCAAATATAATATAGGATATTATTAAATTATTTTTTAATCTTCGCTATCAGTATAAACATACGTTTCATTGTTCATTTCAACTAACAATTCATTATGCTCATTGAACATTGGTTCTTCATTTTGATAGTTATACCAATCGTTAACCTCATTATCAGTTTCGGGTTTATAAT
>JACCDP010254897.1_pt1 | contig 17583 bp, 16 predicted proteins | sample 7445841 | NCBI WGS metagenome assembly JACCDP01 (sample SAMN15323441, study PRJNA562643) | freshwater metagenome | isolation source: river surface water | place: USA:Blue River Watershed | collected 2017-08-17 | reverse complement strand
GGGGGATAGGCGGCCTGTCTTCGAATAGATGAATCCAATCCGAAAGCTGTCCGAAGAATTTGAGGCCTGAGCTTGAGGAGTTCCTTGAAAGAGGGCTCCAAGCACTAGGCAGACGATCTTGAGAATCCGTTCTTTCACAAGACTTCCTTTTCTGGCAACGTGTTGGCCTGAGTGTCGAGCGAAGAAAACCCTTTTTCAGCAACTTTGCAAGACACACAGGAAGCTCAGCGAGTGAATAAAAGTCATTTTAGCATAAATTGGACGGTTCTATATGCCAGAGAGAGAGAATCTAGAGCCCTGGAAGCTTCGGTGGGCAAATGGGCAGACTGGCTGGGATCAGGGACAAGCTCATCCCGAGCTCTCGCGTCTCGTCACCCAGGCTCAGTTGTTAGGTGAGCTTTCGTCAGCTGGAAAAATTTTTTCGGCCGGATGTGGGCGTGCTCATAACGAAGCCTTTTTGGCTGGGATGGGCTTCGCAATCACGGCCATTGATGCTGTGCCGAAAGCGATTGAAGAGGCAAAGCTTATTTACGGGACAATAGCTAAGTTAGAACTAGAGGCCCGCGATGTCTTTGAAGTAGTTCCTGAAGAAGTAGGGGCATACGACGCAATCTTTGATAGAGCGATGCTTTGTGCAATCCATCCAAGCCTACGTGAAGCCTATTTAGAAAGCTGCAAGGCTCGACTGAAGCCCTCTGGTTTGTTTATGTCGCTTTTGTTTCGCGAGGTCTATCGAGCTGAGGGACCACCTTTTGCGGTGGATGAAGCAGAGGCGTGGAGGCTTTTCGGACAAGACTTTCATCTCTGTTATGCTGCAAAAGCCGGTGAGTTTCATCAGCCGAGTGCTGTAAAAGAAGAATGGATTTGTATCTGGCGAAAGGTTGAAGGAGGAGCGAATGTCGCATCACCATAAAAGTGAAAAAGCGCAGCTAGCGACCGAAATTCTCAAGCACAAGCGACTCTATTATAGCGGCAAGCCTACAATTACTGATGCAGCTTACGATCGTCTTGAGGAGCAACTAAGAGCTTTAGATCCTGAGCATCCTGCCTTGTTTGCTGTAGGAAGTGAGGCAAGTGGATCGGCAAAAAAGGTCGGCCACGATACTCCCATGCTCTCTTTGGCTAAGACCTATGATGTCGAAGAATTAGTTTCTTGGCAGGATGGTCACGCCATTGTCGGGAGCCCTAAAGTTGATGGGAATAGTCTTAGCCTTATTTACAAAGCAGGGCGTCTCGTTCTTGCCAAGACTCGTGGAGATGGGCGCGTTGGCGAAGACGTGACAGAGAAGGTTCGTTGGATCGCAGAATGTCCTGCAGTTCTCCCTGAGCCTCTGGACTTGGAAGTTCGGGGTGAGGTTTATTGTTCGACTCATGCCTTTGCTCTGCTAGTCGAAGATATGTTAGCGCGTGGCCTTGAACGACCCAATAACCCTCGTAATATAGTGGCAGGTTTACTAGGACGAAAAGCTCATATTGATCTCTGTCAGCATTTTCAGTTTTTTGCATTTGATGTCCAAGGGCAAGAAAAAGACCTGAATCTTGCAACGGAATTGCAGAAATATGTATGGCTCGAAAAACAAGGATTTGTAGTTTTACCCCATGCTTTTATTCAAAACAGAAGCGAACTCGATGCCTTTCTGGAAGAGATGAAGCGTCGAATGAATGAGGACGAAGTCGCCTATGATGGAGCTGTTTTTGCATTCGATACCCTAAGTCTTCATCGTCAGTTAGGAGCTACGTCGCATCATCCTCGCTACAAAATGTCATTTAAATGGCCGGGCCAAACAGCTGAAGCTACGATAGACCACATCGATTGGGCTACCTCGCGTTTGGGTTTAGTGACGCCTGTGGCTGTGATTGAGCCAGTCGTTTTAAGCGGAGCAAAGATTACTAATATCACCCTCCACAATGCGGAACATGTTCGTGCTTACGATTTGAAGGCTGGAGATCGAATAGAAATTATCCGTTCGGGGGAAGTCATCCCTAAATTCCTTCAAGTCATCAAGCCCGCTAAGGGAAGCTTTGAATGGCCAAAGAAGTGTCCTTCTTGCGCAACTGAGCTTGAGTTTGATGGTGTTCGTCTGAAATGTCCGGACGTTTGGGAGTGTCCTGCACAACGATCTGGTTTTATTTTGAATTGGATTAAGTGTGCAGAGATAGAAGATTTGAGCGAAAAGCGCTTGGATCAATTACTGCAGGCTGGGCTTGTCAAGGAAGCTCCCGACCTTTATAGGCTAACGGTTGATGACTTTCTCACCCTACCAGCGACTAAAGATAAGATGGCGCAAAAGCTCTACTCGAACATTCAAAAGTCGAGGCAACTGCCTCTTGCAAAGTTTTTGAATGGCCTTGGAATCGAAGGCGCGGGCCTCCGGACTTGGGAAAAGTTACTCGAACATTTTGCTGATCTGGATGCTCTCATGAATGCGAGTGTGGCAGAGATAACGGAAATCGAAGGGTTTGCTGAAAAGTCTGCGGATCAGATAGTCAGAGGCCTCAAGGACAGGCGAAGTTTAATTCGTACGCTTCTCAAAGTGGGTTTAGAGCCGCAGTTACCGAGGCGAGCGTTTGCCCCTGGGGAAGGACCTTTAGCAGGACGGCAGTTTGTTATTACAGGTTCGCTGAGCCGCTCTCGGGAAGAAATCGAAACACTGATTCGCCAAGCAGGTGGTAAGGCTGGTTCTTCTGTGTCAAAAAATACCTTCGCATTGGTGACCAACGATAGTGACACCACGTCTTCGAAGATGAAGAAGGCGAAAGAACTAGGTATTCCTATTTGGAGTGAAGATCGCTTGCTTAAAGAATTGGAAGCATAGTCACAGGGAAGGGGCATACGATGCGACGTGTGGGATTTCAAGGCTTGCGTGGTGCTTATAGCGAGATGGCTATCCATCAGTATTTTGGTGGAGCTAGTGTTCAGCCTGTGCCCTGTCCGAACTTTGAGGCTGTATTTAAAGCTTTAACTGCTGGACGTATCCAGGATGCTCTTTTACCCTTTGAAAATTCTTTGGCTGGAATGATTCACGAGAACTACGATCATCTCGCGCGCTTTGCAGTAAGTATCGTCGGTGAGACAATACTGGAGGTGCAGCATTGTTTGCTTGCACCTGAAAAAACACGGCTCAAAGATATCAAAAAAGTTTTGTCACATCCTCAAGCGCTTGCTCAGTGTTCAGAGTATATCGCTCAGCAAGGGTGGATTGCTCAGCCCCATTTCGATACCGCTGGCGCCGCAGCCGATCTTGCGAAGCAACCTAAAGAGGGTGTAGCTGCGATTGCAAGTGAGCAGGCAGCTCGGATGTACGGTCTCAAAATTATTGGTCGTCAAATTGCAGATCGCGGACAGAATTACACTCGCTTTTTGCATTTGCGAAAGCCCAGCAAAAGGCCCGTGAAGATTGATCTACACGAGAACGAAGGTCGTCCCTTCAGTCTTTTGTTACTCCAGGCAGGAGCAGGGTTTGGTCGCATAGGGCCATTATCGGGAATTCTCCAGAGCTTAGGGATCGAGCTGGTGCACTGTGAGGCAAGGCCGACTAAAGACCAGGCTTGGACCTACTATTACTTTCTTGAACTTGCTGCTAGTCCCGAGCACCCTTCATGGGGCTTAGCTACTGAAACTTTGAATTCTCTTACTAGAACTTGGAAATATCTTGGGAGCTATCGCTCCTCACGTTAGGAACAAACGCATGCAAAAGAAACTTATAAGCTACGGAATATTCCTATCACTCGTTGCCTGTGCAACTCCATCAGGTTCTATTTCATCATCCCAGGGGGAGGCAAAGCACGTGGCTCTCGCAGGTCAACCACAAGCAGAAGTTTGGTTTTCGGGTACAGTAGATGCTGCATTTGCCAAAGCACGAGCTGAAAAATCTCTTGTCTTTTTATACTGGGGTGCGGTCTGGTGTCCTCCATGTAACGAACTGAAGGCTAACGTATTTTCTAAACCCCGATTCGCGGAACTGATGAAGAATTTTGTGCCTGTTTATCTCGATGGTGATACGGAAGAAGCTCAGGTTTGGGGGGAGCGTTTACAGACTTCGGGTTATCCCACCGTACTCGTGTTAGACGCAGAGAAAAAAGAGCTGTTTCGCCTTGGGAGTAGTGTGAACATGGGCGAGTTTGAGGATGCTCTTCAGGCCATGTTAGGCCAAAGCCAAAATTTCCAGACCGCCATAGCGAGTCTCAAAGCAGACAAGGTATCCGATTCTTCATGGAAATTGTTAGCTTTTGCTGACTGGGAGCAATTGCCGAAAGAATACGGAGATCGTAAAGAACGCTTAGAGTTAGTATTGTCTGCCGCCAGAAAATGTCCAGCAAAGCTCAAACAAGAAAAGGCTCTTTTGGAGGCCGCATCACTCAGTATGCTAGTGAGCATGTCTGATCCTGAGCGACCAAAGGCGACAGCAGAGGATAAAGCTCAGTTATTGAAGCTCCTTAGTTCGGAAGATCAGCTTTTTGCTCTTAGGAGCTTCATTGTGAATCAGTCAGACAGTATTCTGGAATGGTTGAAACTGGATCTTACGGATCCTCAGTATAAGTCCATCAAGCATCAATGGCTCACAGCTGCACAAAAAATTGCAGTCGACCCTCGCGTTTCGGTAGATACGAGGCTGGGTGCTTTAAACCCAGAGCTTAGTTTTTACCAGAGAGAGAATCCAAAGGGGGCTGTGTCAGCAGAATTGCAGAAGAAGGTTCAAGATGCAGTTCGGCTTGCTGATTATGAGGCAAAGACCGATTTTGAGCGCCATGCAGTTATTTCTGGGGCAGCTTACTATTTGCGACGAGTAGGTGATGTGGAAGGAGCTCGTAAACTTCTCGTGAAAGAGGTCGAGAAGACCAATACTCCTTGGTACTATCAAAGCAGCCTCGCCAACCTTGAATGGGAAGCCGGGAGATCAAAGGAAGCGCAAACTTGGGCTGCCAAGGCTCGTCAGTCGGCACAAGGAAGGGCGACTAAGATCCAGTGGATAACGAACGACATTCTGTTGAATGCAAAGATAGTAAACGAGGAAAATAAGCTTTATCTCAAGGCTTTGGCGAAAGAGTACTACGAGCTTGCTACGGAATTGCCCGATGGTTTCTCGGGTCGGAATAAGGCTCGTTCCCTTAAAGTCCAAGAGGCGCTGACTTCTCTCAAGGGCGATAACGAATTCAAAAAAATGCTTGGCAATTATGAGCAGCGTTGTCAGAGTTTAAAGTCAGAGAATCAGCAGGCCTGTTTACAGCATTTTCAAAGCTATCGCTAGCAGGGGGTCATGATGCGTTACTTAGTGATCGGGGGAGCAGGATATATCGGTTCACATTTTGTCCGAGAGGCTCTTCGTCAAGGCCATGAGTGTCACGTGTACGATAATTTTTGTCGTGGACACCGCGCGTCTGTTCCAACCGATGTAAAGGTTATAGAGGCGGATCTACTTGACGAAAAGGTTCTTCGTTCGACTCTCTCCCAAAAGCCAGCTTATGATGCTGTTTTTCATTTTGCAGCTTTCGCACTCGTCGGCGAGTCGGTAGCTCAGCCAGACATCTATTATAAAAATAATACGGAAGGTGTTCGTCTCCTTCTGGATGCTCTTCGAGATCTTAGCCGAGAAACGGTATTGGTATTTTCCTCGAGTTGTGCCGTATTTGGCGTTCCAGAGCGTCTCCCTATAGCAGAGGGAGATCGTAAGCAGCCCATGTCTCCCTATGGTCGGTCTAAATTAGTCGCCGAATGGATGATGGAAGACTATGCGACGGCCTATGGACTGAAGGGGCTTGCGCTTCGATATTTCAATGCTTGTGGCGCAGATGCTTCAGGGAAAATTGGTGAAGATCATGAACCCGAAAGTCACCTTATTCCAAACGTTTTACGTCAATCGCTGAGTGGCAAGCAGTTGACAATTTTTGGGTCGGATTTTCCGACCAAAGACGGAACCTGTGTGAGAGATTATATTCACGTGACCGATCTTGCTGACGCACATATCAAAGCTGCTAGCTATCTGGTCAAGCAAAAGCCAGCTTTTTTTGATGCGATTCACCTCGGGACAGGCAATGGCTATAGCAACTTAGAAATCGTTGCTGCCGCTGGTAAGGTTCTTGGTCGCGAGCTTCCATATGCCTTGGGAGATCGGCGAGCAGGAGATCCTCCGGCGCTCTATGCCGATAATAGAAAAGCACGAGAGCTTCTTGGTTTTGAGACGAAGTACTCAGATCTTTCGACAATTATGGCAAGCGCTCTACGTTGGCATGAGAATTATCCCAATGGATATCCGAAAAGCTAATCCCAAGCTATGAGCGGCCTAACGCTTTTTTAAAGAACTTGTGTGTGAGGAGAGTTTTGATCTCCTTACGCATAAAAAGTGATAGAACAACAAGATAGAGCAGTGCACCAAAAATGAGCTTGGAGTAAGGCGGTACTGGTGGCAAAAGCCAGAGTCCTACAGCCATCGCTAAGGCCGCAAGCAGCGGGTGATAAAAGACTTTCCATTCAAAGTCAGGGAGATCTGATCGAGAAAATATCCAAGCTAGTAGCCCTGCACTCATTTTTCCCAAGACTACCGCGACTGCGATCGCGAGTCCTGGCATGAGAAGATGTTTGAATATGAGGCAGGATAACGTAAATATAAGGATTCCAAAGAGATAACAAAAACCAAGTTTCCAAGGTTTTGATTTTGTCATGAGTACGAAAAATCCGAATACATAGATGAACACACTGCCAAGGGCATGGAAGAGAAGAAGAGAAAAATAAGTTGGAGTGAGTGTTCCTAGGTTCTTGAGCACTAAACCTGTCACAAAGCTTGAAACGAAGGGTCCACCGGCAATAAGAGGAAGAGCCAGCGAAGCTAATATCCAAAAAGCAAACTGGACCTGTTTGACAAAATCTTTATCATCCTCTGTTCGAGTAATTTCCATATGAAGCGGCGCAATCAGAACGCTCATCATTCCGACAAGGCTTTGCACGAGACGTGACGCTCCTGTGTAAGCTCCCAATTCTTCCGAATAAAATGAATTAAGAGTAAAAATATCGATTCTATCTATCAGTGCTCCAAGAAGCACAATGCTTGCGAAAGGTAGACTTTTGCGAAATATCTGCGCGCATTGTGAGCGATGAGGAGGGGCGACTCCAAGAACCCGAACAGTATAGATGAAACTTCCTACATTAAACAGACAGTTAGGGATGGCTAAGGCAAAGAGGAGAAGATAGGAGTCTTCTGGGCCTTTAATAAAGAAGTAGATAGTGAGTAGCTGTGCTAACTTGAAGATACTTAGCAGAGTGTTAAAAGCAGGAAGCTTTCTTTCAAAGATCACAAACCAGTTTGCATCTAAGGCAACTGAAAAAGTTGTCAGGAACATAAAAGCCGAAAGTGCTGGATCGAATTTATGAAAGGTGACCTGTAAAATCAAGTAAGCACTAAATAGAAAAAGGGATTGGACTAGTCTTAAACCTAGGATTTGACTAAACAGCCCTCGGAGCTGTTGGCGATCTCCCTGAACCTTATTCATCTCGGCAAAAACGAGATAGGTGTAGCCAAACACAATGCACTGCTGCAACACCTCCATGGTGTTGAGCTGAAGCTGTGTCCAGCCAAAGCGGTCTATTCCTAAAGACCGGTTGGAGAGAGCTAAGATAAAAAAGGAGGAGAGTCGACTCAATCCTTCGAGCAGAAAGGTTGTCAGTAAAGCAGCCCACACTCGCCCTTTGAGGCTAGACATGGGAAGCACTCAATTTTGCACGTACCGCGAACTGAAAATAGCGTGTATCAGCGAAAAATCCAAACGTGAGAATATTAAAAAGAGAGAAAGCTGGGTGTCTCGAGGGACAAATCCCGTGAAGAAGTTCGATGTGATAGCCACAGCTTTCAAAAAGTCTTTGAATGCTTTTTTGGGTGAAAAAACGGAGGTGGGTGTTGTCACGAATGCCAGAGTCCATGTACTTCCAATCTTTTTGGATGAGAAGATGGAAGAGATTTCCTATGTGCCTGACATTCGGTATCGAGGCGACAATGACAGCTCCTGGGCTTAGACATCGCTTGAGTTGAGCGAGAACTTGATCTGGGTAAGCAAAATGTTCAAGAACATCATTGCAAATAACTGTATCGTATGTGTGAGAAGGAAGCTTCTCAACTATTGATTCTAACGAACCTGTGTAGACCTTATCAAGGACTTTAGCTGCCTGCTGTGCAGAGGGCTCGTGAATCTCAACGCCATGCACTTCTGCGCCAAGACGAGATTTCAAAAGTGCTCCAAAGCCGCCTCTTCCGCACCCTATTTCGAGAACTTTTTGAGCTCTCGGTGGCACAAAGCTGAGCATCTCACTTCGATCTATACCAAAGTAGGAAGAAGGTTTTTGACCTTCGTTAGGGGTATGGGACAGAGAGGTAAGTTGATCTGAATTCATAGCACTTCCGCACTGTTGATAGTTGTCTGAGGCCGTCTCATGAGCAGGAAAAGCAGGATCATGTGATCAAGTCTTTCGACTCGCCAGATCAGTCCTTTACGCCAAAGGGAAAAAGCTTGCCAAAACCCTGATTGGCGCTTGGACGCTACGCGTATCAGTTGATGTTGTTCGGACGTTAGCTTGTTCGTAAACACCCGAGCGAACTCTTCTATCATGGGCTCTGGTCTACGCTGAGCCCACTTGCCTTGACGAAAAGCTTTGATGCGTTGGTACAGGCGACCCCAACCGGAAGGATGTCCTCCCATCGAATTACTACCATGTTGTCTATAGAGAATACGCGCTCTAGGGTCGAAGTAAATATGACCAAAAGCACAAGCTAGTAGATAGCACCACCAGTCATGTGCGACGACTAGCTCAGGTCGTGGACTATGCTGGCGTAAAAGACTCAGAAATGAAGAATTGATCGCTATCGTACAGCCTGTTACGGGGTTTTCGAAAAGAGCATTCCCAAATCCTAGCCTTTTTGCTAGTGGAGAAAGGCCAAGTGGGGCTAGGTCGCTATCGACAAGCTGGAGTCGGCTAAAATATAATTTGGGCTCAGTGCTTGAAGTCGATGAATCTCCGAGCTTTAGCAGAGAGCATTCTATTTTGTCCGAGAGCCAAACATCATCTTGGTCAGCAAATAAATAATAGTCAAAGTCCAAGGGAACGCTATTCAATAAATGGAAAAAATTACCTACAAAGCCAAGATTCGACCCTGTGATGAGCTGAATACGTTGACTATTGTTTGACTGATAGTGGCGTAAGATTTCGAGCGTTCCGTCGTTAGAGCCATCATCTCTGATCAAGATGAGATCAGGAGGGATCGTCTGCTGAAGGATACTGTCTAGTTGTGCAGCAAGGTATTGCTGCCCATTATAGCTAGCCAGAAGAACTGCTGTTTTAGGAGAGGAGGGCTTCATCTATGACCTCCTGCCATTCTTTTAAAAATCTATCTGCGGAAAACTTTGCTTCGACAGTTTTTTTGGCTTCAGCTCCAAGCTGTGCGATGAGCTTCGGGTTGTCTAACAATGTTTTTATATGGGTCTTCATCTCCTCTACGGACTGGGCAACAAGTCCATTCACTCCATGAATGATGGGAGATGTGGGGTTAGCTATGGTGACGACTGGCATGCCTTGCAACATAGCTTCCAACATAGCTGTATTGTATCCGTCACCCTGTGGCTGACGGATTGTGTAGATATAGAAGTGACATTCTGTGAAAAGGTTCACAAAATTCGGAAAATTTTCTGCTCGGGTTGCTTGAGGGATTCCCGGATTTTTTCCAAGGACTCTTATAGGAAAGCTCTTCAAGAGTTCTTCCAGGATGTCCCACCCTAATTCATTCCCACGCTCGCGGATGAGATTGCCAACGGTGACAGGCACAAGATGCCTTGCCTTTTGAGGAGCCATCCATTGTGGGGGGAAGGGGATCGGATAAAAACAAGCTACACGGCTATTTTGTCCCCAGGTTTCTCGTTTCCACTGGCTGACGGCAATAAACTTGAGGCCTCGCAGCCAACGGTAGAGTATGAGAGAGCCAAGTTTGAGAGTGCTTTTGATAAAGGTGGAAGGGCTCGCCCAATAGAGAGGGATATGAGCTACGAAAATCGTCTTTTGAAAACGAAATGGCAAAAACCAGGAGAGATTTTTGATGGTGTGACAGATGATGAGATCATAGCGCTTGTCGGAAAGACCTTTACGTGCCTCGTCAAAGTCAATCAAACGAAAGTTGGCAGGTGGTTGACGAGCAGAAACATTCCAAGAGAGGTCCAATGGACCCTTACGCGTGACTATATCAAATTCGTGTCCTAACGGGGCTAGGGCCGAGATGAAAGATTCGTGATGATTGATCGTCAGGATGCGTAGTTTTTTTGGCACCGGTTCCATGCAAAAGCCTCTTCAAGCGCTGAGCTATCACCTCTTGTCTCATCTCCCCAGAGATCCTTACAAGGCAAAAGTACGGCGGCTCATGCTTTCGAAGAACTTTGAGAGATCTGAGCAGTCTAAAAGACCCAGGTAGACTTAAGGCCCCAAGATGTCTCATCAAAATGAGGCTTTATTCCATGCCAGTTCCACTGTCCTGCTTCGCTTGCACCTTCATCTGGTCGAGCTCTTCGCTTGTGGTTGGTGACTACTGTTTTGGCTGAAGTGTAGCCGATCAGAATTGCAAGGGGATAGTCGCTTGGCCAATGCGAGCCTACATTCATAAGGGCGACCATCAGCAGTCCCACCACAGTGCCTTCCACTGGAAGTATCCAAGCCTTTTCTGGATAGTTCTCGGCAATGACGGACAGTGCGGCTACGGCTGCGGCTGTGTGGCCAGAAGGATAGGAATAGTATTTGGCCTGATTGGAGGTGTAGGCTTTGATTCCTGGGTAACCTTGCCACTTACCGCCTGAACGAGTCGATTCAGCGGGTGATTCCCGCCCCGTTGCCATTTTGATAGCAAGGACAGTGGGACCTGCGATCGTCAAGGCTTCGAGTATTTGCATGGACACCTGTGTACTACGATAATCTTGCGCAGCATAGCCATATGCGGCAAACGCTCCTGATGTAAAAAGGAGGCTACTTCCATCACCAAAATACCAGAAAAGTCCCATCAAACTGCGCGGCAGAAAAATTCCCTGATGAGCTCCAAAAAGGGAAAATGCAAACACACGTCGCTCTTGAGATTCGCCTTTCATCAAGCCATTCTCGCGCGAAAACTCGACGACATTATCCCTTAGCTTTTGATCGACTGGCAAAAGCGCAAGCGTACTCCCAGCAAGAACTCCGTAGGTCCGAGGGGAATGCGAAAGCATATTGTTGGCAAAGGAACCATAGTCTTCCCACCAGTAGGAAAAAATTTTAGACCACTCTGGGTGTGCAGTATAGGGATGGTTAGGCGAATGCTCCTCGGCAAAAGTTGGGCATGCAATTCCGAAATAAATCAGAGCGAAAAGCAAGTGTTTCAAAACGTTCCCCTCCTCAGCTCGAAAATCTATAATCCAACATCAGTCCAATATGTCCTTCTTGAGCAAAGGGAAGCCACTTCCATTCCGATGAACGAGAACCTTGCGCTTCGATTTTGCTAGGCATGCGATTTTGCAACACTGTTTGAGCAGCCGTGTAGCCTATGGCAATTCCAAGGGGATAATCAGCAGCCCAATGGACACCATTATTGAGCATAGAAAACATGAGGAGTCCTATCGCTCCGTAGCCCACTGGAGTAATCCAGGTCTTCTCCAGATAATTGGCTGCAAGAACAGTGAGCGTACTTGCGGCAGTTGCGACATGACCAGATGGGAAGGCATCATAACTCGAAACATTTTTGAGATAACGAATGGGGCCTGGCATGGGATTCCATTCTCCCCCATCGCGTGTACGCTGATTGGGGGACTGACGGCCGAAGCTATATTTGGAAGTTATTACAAATAGGCCTGTGAGAACGGTGGATTCCGCGACCTGACTGGCAGTATTCCAAGCTCGATTGTTATCGGTTGCTGCTCCATAAGAACAGAGCCCAGCAATGACAGCAGCTGTCGAGAGTCCATCGCCGATGAAATAAAAGTAGGAGTTGATTCCTTTCGGTAAACGCAAGTCGACATCGATGTCACGAACTTTAGCACGATAGACGAGTCTTGACCGAGTTCCGCTATCTTTGTCGGATATGAGGTTCCAGTCTTTGGCAAGCTCTTGTGAGCCAATGAGAATGTCCTGGTCGTAGGCTAGAAGGCCTGCAGTCCAAAGTCCGATTTGAAGATAGCCTGAGACATGGTCGCGCGGATCTGCATTACGAAGGAAAGCAGGAACATCTTCAAACGCTTGAGGCAGAAAGTCATAAACTTTGGGCGTTGTTGTGTAGACTGGGATATCTTTTGCATTAAGAGTTTTAGGAAACAACGGCAAGAGTATACAAAAACTGCAAAGGACTGCCTTTGGTAGCATGGAAATGCCCATCCTCAACTCTGCTGGGTGCTAGAACAAAAGATTAATTGACTAACACTTTATCAAGTTGAGGTAAGGAATCTATAAAATTCGAGAGGAAGAGTTAGCCCGTCTCCGCAGAGAGACGGGCTCTATAGTCTAGCCAGGAAGCTGTTGCTTACCACCAAACTTCAGTCTGGACGCCAGCGCTCCATCCTTGTGTTTTGTTGGCGTAGCTGCTTTGAGCAACAGCGCCTTTGAAGTCCTTCGACCACTGTGCATGGGTCCCAAAAAGACGAATAGTGGGTCGAACGCCAGCGGACTTCTCCTTCATGAGTTGAAGCGCTACAGTCGCTTTATCGACGCTGCCGTTAGTATCGGTCAATTCGTTTTTGACTTGGTCATGGCCAAGTTCAAGAGCAAGGTTTGTGTAAGTCGTGAGATAGACCACGGGGCGGATACCCGCGCTGCTCCACACGATGGAATCGCCAGCTGTTCCATCGACGCCTGTTTGCTCGGTATGATGCAGAGCAAGGAAGTCAAGGTTATAAGTTTCGGTGCTCAGAGAGTAGGCATTACCAACTTCAACATAGTTCACTTTTTTAAGGTCATAGCCGTCTCCGCTATTCTCACGAACAGGAATAGCTCCTCCCTGAGTGAAATTAACACCTTTACGAGTAATCGCGTAAAGACTGTTCTTGCTCTTGCCGAGGTTGCTATTCAGCCAGAAGGCTGCACCAGTCCCATTGCGAGCTTTATAGTTGAGAGTTTTGTCTTCTGGACGTTGTGTATACCCGAGCCAAAAACCAAGGTTATTGGCCTCACCAAGTTTTATGTCACGATAGCGAAGGTCGAAGATACGGGAGTGCAAAGTGCCCTTGACAGTATCGTCACCGATTGCTGTGACACCGTTATCTTCATAATTAGCAATGGCAAAATCTAAACGTCCAGCGCCAAGACCCAAATCTTCGATACCCGCACCGATATGGGCACCTTGGATCGTGTTCAGCCAGAAGTAATCGTTGATATCAGTAGACTTTCGATCGTAGTAGCGACGGCCAGCCCAGACATCAAAATCTCCAAGGTAGCGAGACATTTTCACATAAGCTTGAGCAACATCGTCGAATTGGAGATCAGAGGCTCCACCAACGCCGGCATAAGCACTAATCATAAAGACACCCTGAAGGTAGCTGTTCGCAGGTGCGTTAGCTCCAGCACTAAAACGGTGGTCTAAACCAGCTTCGAATACTGTGTCGGGCTCGTTACCTAAGCGATATTTTGCACGTGCTCCAGGCGCTTGAAATACGGGCATTCCTGGCCCTTGCGCTGCGCCCAAAGTAGATCGGAAATAACCGATAAATTGGGTGTCTTTGAGAGACTCAGCTTGTAGCCCTGAAGCAGACAGGGCAAAGAGAGTGGGAATCACAAAACGCTTTTTCATAAATCCTCCAAGTAACCATTCCGCATCATCCAGGATGCATTATGTGTTTATGTTGCGTATCGCAACAAAGTTCAAGGTGAAAACCAAAAGGGATTCTTTACGTTGATTGAAAATAGTTAAAGGTCTTGTGGTGAAAGGGTTTGGCGGTGTGAGTTTGTTTTGCGCATTCCGTTGTAAAGCTTGAAAACATTTCCTGTCATGAGTTTGGTGGTTTTTGGCTTTGGGTGAAGGTTCGTTGATGGCTATGGGTTCAAATGTCCCAAGAAACTCTCATGTTTAAAAGAGGTTGAGATTCTTTACTGAAAGGCTGTTCGGCTGGTATGAAACTTGAATAAAATCCTCCGTGCAGTCGAAATTTGTTGTCTGGGGGGTTCTATGTACTACGGAATATCCATTACTATTCTCGCGTTCCTGATGGTCTCTTGCGGAAACTCGAGTCAGGATCTTCCAAGCGTAGAAGCCACGCCAATAGCCAGTAAAGCTGAGATCGAAAGTCTTCAGAAGCGAAAAACAGAGGATAAGAAAGCCTTAGAAGACGAGCGTGCGGTCACGGATAAGCGACTTCAAGAGCTACAGACACAAATTGAGCAATTATCGAAGGAACTTACAGCCAACCAAGACATGAGCCTTGCCGAGCGAGAAAAAATACAAAAGCAGCTGGATGATGCACGAAAAGAAAAACAGGCAGCTGAAGAGCGTCTCAATCAACTTAAAGATAACCAAAAGCGTCTGGAAGAACAGCTTGCCAATGCTAAAACTTCAGCTGGGCAGCAGCAGTCGACAAATGGATCGGTTTCGACCACAGGTGCAGGCAGTTCGACTTCAAATGGTGGAATTGTAACCACAAGTGGGAACAGTAGTACCAGCAGCACTTCACCAAATAGTTCTTCGACCCCACAAAGTACCAGTACTTCGATGAATCCTGCTCAAATTCCACAAGTTGGGACGGCTTATAGCTGCGCTACGACAGTGCCTAGCACCGACGGTACTACCCGTCTCCAAGCGACTTTTAACGGCGGCTCAGTACCCTACGTCGTTCATTGGATCGATATGTCAGGAAAGCTGGTGCAGATTTCTAGCATTACAGCAGGAAGTTCTCAGGTGGTGAATACCACGCTAGGGCATGCTTTTCAGCTTATGAGCCTGGACGGGACAAGCTGCTATGGTCGCGTCAAAGTAGGGAGCAACCAAAACATCTTCACCGTCCGCTAGAAGAATTTAAAGAGAGCGCTGACCATCCAAGGTCAGGAGCGCTCTATATAGTTCAGGCCTCCGATCACGGAAAAAACCCATCCCGGCTCGAAATGTGCGTGCAGCTTCGAAGTCAAGTTTTTGAATCACGAGCCCTTCTTGTTCAGCTGGGAGTGATTCTAAAATTTCGCCGCGATAGTCAGCGAGGAAAGAGTGCCCGTAAAAGGTGCAGCTGGCATTCTCAAAGCTTTCAACCCCTATCCTGTTTGCTGCTCCCACGTAGACGGAATTACTTACAGCATGGCCTTGCATAGCTCTTTGCCACATGGCAGGTGTATTGGGACTGCTGACAACATCGCTTGGCTCGCTTCCTATAGCTGTCGGATAGAGCAAGAGATCTGCCCCTTGCAAAGCCATAATTCTTGCACATTCAGGGAACCATTGATCCCAACATATGCCGACTCCAATTCTACCAAAGCGTGTGGCCCATGTGCGAAATCCCGTGTCTCCGGGATTAAAGTAATACTTTTCCTCGTATCCTGGTCCGTCGGGAATATGGCTTTTGCGATAGAGACCAAGTCTTTGTCCGTCGGCGTCGATCATGACGAGACTGTTGAAGTGAGCTTGGCCTGCTTTTTCAAAGATACTGAGTGGAATGACAACCCCAAGTTGGGCAGCCAGCTGCTGAAATTTCGAAAGAAAAGGGTGATTGTCTAAGGGGTGAGCCCAAGCAAAAAACTCCTCCCGTTCGATCTGACAGAAATAATGATTTTCGAAGAGTTCGGGGAGCAAAATGATGCGAGCGCCTTTGGCTGCTGCCTCACGTACAAACGTTTCAGCCTTTCGAACATTTTCTTCCAAAGAGGAACTGACGCTCATCTGCACAAGAGCTAGTTTTATTTCTGCAGTCATAGTGAGATCTCCTTAAGCTTCCACTTTTGGTTGCTGTTGGGTCAAGCAATGGAAGCTACCACCACCTGTGATAATGTAGCGCGAAGGAAGTCCTATCACCTGACGATCTGGGAAGACTCTCTTCAAGATGTCTAGAGCCTTTATATCGTTTGGATCGTTATATTGCGGCACAAGAACCGCTCCGTTCACAAAATAAAAATTTGCGTAGGTTGGGGGCAAGCGTGTTCCATCAGCGAGTTCGAGACGATTTTCAGGTAAGGGGAGCGCGACAAGTTCGAGAGGGCGTCCATCCTTGAGGCGAACCGATTTGAGAATATCCCAGTTTTCTTGCATGCGTTCGAAGTTAACGTCCGTCTTGTCTGAACAGATGGAGCTTAGGACCGTGTGGGAATGTGCAAATCGTGTGATGGTATCGACGTGACCATCCGTATGATCACCTTCGAGCCCCAACTTGAGCCAAACGACCTGATCGATACCGAGATATTCTAACAAAGCGGCTTCAATCCCTTTCTTATCCAGCTTAGGATTACGATAAGGACTTAAGAGGCATTGTTCGGTCGTAATGCAAGCACCAAGTCCGTTAATTTCAAGGGAGCCACCTTCCATTACGAAAGAACTATCAAAGTGAGGCATATTTAGCCAATCTGCCATGGCTTTGGGGACTTTGTTGTCGTTATCCCAGTCATACTTCTGTCCCCAAGAATTAAACTCCCAATTGACAAAGCTCAAAGCAGGGTGCGTATCGGTCGCCGAAGGGCGAGTCACAAAAAGGGGGCCGTTATCTCGCATCCAAACATCATCGAGCGGGATATCATGAAAGCTGAGTCCAGGCGTTCCTTCCAAAGCTCGATGTGCGGTAGTGCGTGCTTCAGCATCACGGAGAAGAAGGTGAACTGGCTCAAAGCGTGTTATCGTTTTGACAAGCTGCGTGTATTCTTGGCGAACCTCTGTGAGATGACCGTGCCACATCTCTTCATCAAAAGGCCATGACATCCAGGTGGCACTGTGAGGAGCCCATTCTGCTGGCATACTATAGGAATGTTCACGGGGTTTTCCCGCCAAAATACGAGTCATAATCATTCTCCTGAATTGAAAATGAGTTGGTGTGTGAGTGAGAAAGATTGTGTTAGTGTGCTTTTTTCCAGGAAAAAACGCCTTTGTGCTGCTGAGGATAACAGTGCTTTTTATCCTCTGTGCATACAAAAGCTTTGATGTGGTAATCCGCCTTAGCCTCTTTGATTTTTGGGTCTAAAGTAGATTTGAGAGTAAAGCCAGGCAGTTTTTCGTCAAAATCTTTGGTAACAAATTTTCCATCTGTTAATGGCAGAGATAAACCATCCAAATTTGTAAGAGTAACAGACCAAGGACCTTCTTTGGTCAACTTCATGCCAGAATTCGGCTTTACTAAAAACTGCACGACAAGAGAGGAGCCTTCTGGTGTGGCTTTCGTCTCGACAGTGGAATACTTGTCGCCAAAACCTGTTAAAAAGCTAAAGCTACTGATAGAGAAAAGAATTGCAAAGGCTTGCTTACGCATAATTTTTTGACTCCTGAATTTCAACTCTTTGCGCCGGGCGTAAATCTACCACGACGCAGTCGCCGCTTGGCGACGAGATTTTTTCTTTGGACAGACAGCACAGAAGACAAGGATTCCAAACGAGTGATTACTGTTTCAAGATGATGGAGACTTTTTACGCCTATCTCAAACTCT
>JACCDP011286951.1_pt1 | contig 17585 bp, 35 predicted proteins | sample 7445841 | NCBI WGS metagenome assembly JACCDP01 (sample SAMN15323441, study PRJNA562643) | freshwater metagenome | isolation source: river surface water | place: USA:Blue River Watershed | collected 2017-08-17 | reverse complement strand
TTGGAATTTTCGGCTGTGGCCGAATACTCTAATTCTACCACTATGCTGAAATATCTACAAGTTCGCAATTGCCGTCAGAGCTACAGGCAAGGGTGGCAGAGGGTGATGTTCCATCTTCTGTTTCATAGAAAGACAAGTCTTCCCAACGAATATTTTTAGGCATTTTTTCAACAAGAGCATCATATTCTTCTTTAGAGGCCTCCTGGTATGGGGCTTGCTTGTATGTATGTTCTGAATGGGGTAGGAAAGAAATTCCAGAAACTTCATCAAAATTCTTATAAACCCAAGCTCCTACCTCCATCCACTCATCTTCTTTTACGGAAACAGTAATTGATGGCTTATGTTCACACCAAGCTCGTTGGTACACCAACCAAATGTTTAAATGGTCAATTGCTGTAAGATCATTTCTTACAATTGCTCCTTCTGGTGCTTTTACTGGAAATGAGAATACGTATGTATCGTTTGGCTTCATTACGTCGTCTTCTACTGGTATCCCGACTTCCTTCAAGAAAGTTGAAATTGGATCTCCCTTTGACCCACGAACCGTACGAATGTAATATGGCGAATGCCACGGATGCATCCCAGAAGAAACTCCAACTAATTGAGAAACTGTTCCAGAAGGCTTTACACATGTAATAGCTGCCGATTCTGGAATACCTATTTTGGAAGACTCTTCTCTATTTATTTCTCTTGCTTTTTCACGCAAAGTCATAAGAAATGCCTCAAGTGAAATTAGATCTTCTTTGCCAGACATAAACTTATGTCCAAATTGTCCAGTCAAAGAAACTCCAAGTAATCGCTCTTCTTCTGTGTTGTCTTTCCAAATTTTTCGTAAATACTTAAAGTCAGTTAGAGTTGATTGCCACGTACCAAGAATTGTTGCAAGCTCAACTTTACGCTGAATATCTTTTTTTGTATCATTTTCACGTAATACGACTTCTGAAAGGTTACAAAACTGGTAAGGACGTAAGATAATTTCTGAGCATGGGTTAGTTCCGTAGTGTATATCTGGATCTCTTCTTCCAAACTTTGCTGCTTGGGCCTGAGCTGCGGCCACATTGTATATACCTCGTTCTCCCGACTTAGAGTCATATAAAGATTTCCATTCTGCTATAAATTGTTCCATCTCTGGCTTGCGAGAATATGCAACAGAGTTATTTGATAGTGCACGTTGTGGGCTCTGCTCCCACCAGTTTCCAGATTTTGCTTGCGCCATTTCAATATCGTTAATGTTTGAAAGAGAAATCATTGCTGATCTACGAACTCCACCTACTACAACAACTTCACCAATCTTGCACATAATGTCATGACACTCAATTGGCTTAAGGTTTCTTCCTGTGGCATTTTTAAACTTTGCAATTGTAAAATCAAATAGATTTACAAGTGGTTGTGGTCCTGAAGATCTTCCACCCATTGTCTTAAGTCTTGCGCCTGCAGGTCTAACTTTTGAAACATCAATTGCTGGGATATGGCCAGTCCAAAGTAAAGCAAGTAGTTCACGATATGCTTTTGCCCAGCCTTGTTTAGAATCTTCTACAACAATTACAGTATCTGATTTTTCTAGTTTTTCTGGTACTGGTGGTAGCTTATTAATATACTTATATTCTACCGAAAACCCTACGCCTGTTCCACACATAAGAACATACATCGTTTCATCAAATGATCGTGGTGAGTCAACTGGAAGAAAGGCACAATTGTACCCAGCAACATTATCTCTTTCAAGTGCCGCTCCAGAAGTCATTACAGATCTCATGGATGGCATAACATTTCGCTGAAACACAAACTCTTTTAATTCCGCAACTAGCTTTTCATTTGGAATATAATTATGGTTTATCTTTAAATGGTTAGTCATAAATGAAAAATATCTGTCTACTGTCTCTCCCCATGTTTCTCTACGACCTTCTGCTTCTACCCATTTTGCATATCTAGATAAAGCAATAAAGTTTTCATAAGGATTTTCAATAGTTTGTGACATTTATTATACGACCTTTTCTCCGCCTTGCGGTGCTAATTTTGAATGAAGTCTTAGTGTATCAAACTTTTATTTAATGGTCTAGGGGTGAAAAATATTTTTACAAGTATCAGTATGTGAGATACGGTTTTAGTTAACTAACTTGACAGGTACTTATATTCAATGCTATTCTTAGAGTTCGTTATCTCTATAGGAGGAAATGCCAATGGAGAATATAAAACAACAGTTTAGCGATTTGGTTCGTGACTGGACAATAATAGCAGTGACAACACTGTTTTTGTTTTCTGGAAGCCCAGCAAATGCTTTGACTGTAAAACCTTTAGTGAAAACTGAAGCCCAATTAAAGCAAGAAGTCTTAGATAGTTTTAGTAAAGAGATTTACAAGCCATCTGAGATGCTTACAGACGAAGAGCTAGTAACATTGCTTAAGACTGTAGGATTCGAAGGACTAGGCCTTAAGAAAGCATGGTCAATAGCAAAGCGTGAATCTAATGGAAGACCGCTTGCATATAACGGGAATAAGAATACAGGAGATAGTTCTTACGGATTGTTTCAGATAAACATGATTGGAAATCTTGGTCCTGCAAGACTTGAGAAATTTGATCTACAGAGTAACAAGGAGTTATTCGACCCAGTAACAAACGCAGAGATAACGTACTATATGACCAATGGCGGAAATGATTGGTCGGCTTGGAAGGGTATGACCCCAAGAGCTAAGGAATTTTATTTAAAATTTCCGACAAAGTAAAGGAGATGGAATGAGGGTACAATATGTATCAACTTACATCTCCATGTCAGAAGAAGGATTGGTTGAAAAGCTTTTATGCCCAGTAGACCAATCCCTTCTTTTTTCAAATCAAAACCTTTTAGATGAGGTATACTTATATTGCCTAGAGTGTGATTATAAAAAAGCACTTGGTTCAGCTAGCTATCAAAAAATAGTCGATGAGGTAAATAAACATAAAAATGTGTGAAGATAATTGTATTTGTAATTTAGAAAACGAATCGGCCCCAATGCGGGTAACCGATGCAATGGGCAGAGAGGCTTTTTGGTTAGATGCAGGAAGACCTGAATGAAATAAATACCTCTGATTTAGAGGATAACCTTCCTATGGTAAATTATATAATGTTACATAGGATATACGATTTGCTAACTCTGATGTCCAATAAAATTGTTGGTGGAGAAGACACGCAAAAAATGGTAGAATATCACAACAAGGGCTATCTACTAGGACCAGCCCCATCATTTAGACCAAACGAGGAAGAATAAAATGGAAAAAGAAAAAGTAGTACTTTTAATGCTTGAAAAATTAAACAACGATACAAGATTTGCTGGTGTGTCTAGTGGTGCAGATATTGCAGATGTTGAACAGCAGATTATTAAGAACCAGCCATTTTTGCAATGGCAAATGAACAACATGTATGACACACTTGTTGAAAAAGGCGTAATTATTCCTTGACATTGAATCTTTATTAACTTATAATAAAGTGTTGGTCGAGACTCGTCTCCCAATGGTAAAGCCCCCTTTTGGATCCGCCTCCATAGGGGGTTTTTACGTGTCTGGTGGTATAATAATATTAATATGGCAAGGGATCATTTTTCACAAGCATCTAAGAATCCTAGGTATCAGAGTAGATTTTATACCCATGGGGAATCTAAAGAATCTATGTCAGAAATAAAGATTGAATTATTTTTCTCAAAAATATTTTCTAAATTTAAAAGAATAGTTGGTAAAAAATAATGTTTACAGACAACCCAAAAGTAGAGCAAGTTGCAGAGCAGGTCTGGATTTACCGAGGCTTCATAACCCCAGAAGAAAATGAAAATATCATGCGTTTGATGAGAGAGCATGAGGCTGCTTACAAAGATTCCAAAGATGCGTTTGTATTTAGAGATCAATATATAGACTGGTACAAGGACAAGACTGGCCCGCTTATGCCAGAACTTAAACCAATTTGGGATAGACTCTCAATGATGCTTTATCCAGAACACTATATTCACCCACAGCTATTTGTTAATGTTATGCGCCCTGGTGACGAAGGAATGTTTGTACACGCCGACAGTCCAGGAATGAATATGGAGCATGACCTAACTCAGCTAGATAGGTGGTCAACTTGCTGCAGATTGAGCCACGGAATAGTTGCCTATATGGGGGACTACGAAGGCGGAGAGATATTTTATCCAAATATTGAAGTAGATGGAAAAATTAAGGATAGACCAGGAGATCCTGATGATTGCTTGCAGGTAGACGTAAGACCTGGAGATGTAGCAATCCATGGAGCAACTCATCCATGGGAACATGGAGTAAGGAAAATAACAGGTGGGATTAGATTTGCATACTCTAACTTCTGCATGGAAAAGGAACACGCTCCAGGAACATACGAGCTATTTGACCCAGCCAAACATCCATTTATGACAGATCCAAAAGAAATCATAAACTGGAACAACACTGTTTATCCTGAAACAACTTTCTGCAAAAAGAAATGTATATGCGGGGACTCTGCTGACTTTCCTTATTGCGACAACACTCATAAAGAAGTAAATAAACTTAAATATAAGAAGTAATTGAGCATATAGTGCGAAAGTGCGAAAAGTGCGGCGGTAGAAGACATTTTCAAATGTTATTAAAAGCCCTCAAAGGGCCATATAGCAATTTTAGAACATCTGGTCTATCCCAAAGTATGCAAATCAATAACAGAGGGGCTTAGAATGGCTTACAAGTCCTTTTACTATTTACAGATACCTAAAACAGGATCTAAATACTTCATAAGCAACATGTACTCTCCATTGAAAGATGAGTTTAATAAACATGGCATTGAGTTTCTTAATATGTGGGATCAATATAGCAATCCTTTAATTACGGGGTGGCATCCAGAAATAGATCAAGATACATATGTAGCATCAACATTTAGAGATCCAGTAAAACAAATAGTCAGCAAGTATTGTGATCAATTTAAGTCAGCCAACAAATCAGAAACAAAATATTATAGTAATGATCTTCCAGATAAAGAAGCATTTATGCAGAATGTAAATCTATATGCCAACAATATGTCTAGATATCTAGTTAGTCATTCAGATGTATATGGTAAGGATATATTGCAGTCAACTGAAATTAATATTAATAGTGCAGTGCGGCGAAGTAAGAGAGTCAATAAATTCATATTAGAATCAACTAACCCAAATGACACAATGCGAAGTATATTACAGGATATGGATCTACCTGTTCCAAGTCACCTTGAAAAGGGTAAAGTGAACCATAAGATCAATGTGAACAATGGCTCTAGACTTTTATATGAGTCTTTGACCGCTGAAGAAGTTGAAGCAATTAGATCTATATCTGATATTGATGAGTATATATATAATTATGCAAAGGGATTAGATTCTTGATCTATATCTTCATCTAGGTCGAAATCAAAGATTTCTACGCTTCCCGCCCAATTTAAGAATCTAGAAAGAAAAGATCCAGATAGAATTGCTATCGCAATTACACTCAAGCCAAACCATAACTTTTTCATATTACTCCTTGTAGGGATACTGGGATTTGAACCCAGAGTCGATTGTATATAAGACAATTGCTTTAACCAGATTAAGCTATATCCCCTAGTTCATATAAACTTGCAGAATTATTCCGCATATATGTACTAGGATAGCTATGACACCTACCCAAATGATTGTCTTCACTTTCCCGCCTTTGTTTTTTGAACTAACTTTTCAATACAATGTGTACAAAAATTTTCAAGTACGCCTTTAGAGTTAATGCGCTCTACATACTTTGGGCTTTCGCAAAAGTCACATTTCATGATATTAGTATACCATAATTCTAGTCAACTGCTTTAATTACACAAATCATTGCACCATCTGTATTATGACTTATTTTAGCTTGATCAAGAGAATCATAAACTCTACACTGCCATCCAAATTTAGCAAATCCCTTTTTTTCTTCTTTTTTCAAAAAATCTTCAAACTCTGCTTGTGGCATTGATGCTTTAACATCTTCATATTCTTTTTTAAACATGGCTGTTAGGAATTGACGAACATAAAATTTATTTCCTACTACGGGAGTAACGGCGTGGAATAAATCTGTTCTAAATAGGAGAGCATCTCCTGCTTCCATTTTATATCTGACAGGTGGGTCAATCATATAGCATTTCTGCTCTGATCCAGTAGCATCTATATATGTTGATAGATCTGCATCTTCAGTATTTATAAGAAGGATCTCTCCACCTTCGTAATCATCATTTGTATAGATGTTAAAATTAAAGATATGAGGAGTTCCTCCAAACCAGGGCCTACGGTCCTGATGGTACTCCATTGAAAGTAGTAAAGACTTGTCTGTATTTTCTGATTCTAGAATAACTACATCTGCAGTGCAATATGAACGATGTTCTCTAGCTTCTTGCATTGATGTTGGAATATTTGGATCTTCATCTATTAGCTTAAAGTAATCTTTGTTTAAATAGTTATCTTTATATATCTTCATAGCATCCCAGAAAATATCTAAAAATTCTCTAAGGTATGCTCCGCCTTCATTTTCACATACTTCATATGACGGATCTTCATATGGATATGCCTTTGAATATTGACCCCATGGTCTCCAGTCTTGCCAATCTCCAAACCATTGGTCATTATTAGTTTTAGACCTAATAATAAAATCTTGAGTTGCTTTTGCATCCTTTAAAGTATTCTTAAAAAGAATCACATCTTTTGTTAGCAGTTCGTGTTTCATTTGTCTCCCATTATGTCTCTTGCCCAAAAAGGCCATTCTTCTGCCCAACGTTTTCCAGTTTCTGAGTCCAGCCAATCCTTAGATCCTTTAATGGTATCGTTTCTCCATTTTAGGTACTCTTCTTGGTCCCAATTTGTTCCTGGCTTAGTCTTATCGTACACCACAAATGTAACTGTTCTTTTATTGTCTCCTGCTGCAGATTCTGCACCGTGTAATACGGCAGAAGATTGAACTACAAGATCACCTTTATGTGGTTGCATCCATGTATTTGTTTCTGGATAGTAAAGTCTTCCGCCATCCATTTCTGCTAAGTATATGACACCACCGTAAGCTTTTTTGTTTGGGTGAGGATCGTATGCTTGGTCATCACTATGTATTCCAAATGGCTTGCCTGGGACTGAATACCAGTGTAAAAAAGTATTTACATCATATTGATCTTCATTAAAAATTTCTCTAACTTTATCTACAACTTGCTGAAGCATCGGGACTCCTAGTAATAGGATTCCTTTATTTTGAGGATTTTCGTTTACATCGCCTTCTTCTTGAGCAATTCTAGATTGCTCAAAAGCCAAATCGCATAGTTCATTGGATAAAAATCCTCTGTATACATAGGCCGACTCATTTATTTTTTCCCAACCAGTAAAATCAAACATTATATTCCTCCATACTCAATTATAGCATTGTTGCTTGCTCACAGATTGTAGTCAATAAGCATATCGTATATCTTTTTAGTGTATTCTTCTTTTAGACCATCAACCACATGTATATTATTTGAATTAGCATGCTCTATTGTCAGCTTATCTACTCCAATGCAGTCAAGTATCTGTTTTTGGGTAATTACCTCCAGGCCGTGGACGCCAGCATAGTGAAAAAGTGCGGCGGTGAACAAGTCATTCTGAATCATACGATCAGCATAGCTATATTCTTCAACATCTTCCCAATATAGGATCATATTCTCTAAGAACTGAGGATGTGGCTCCAAAATAATTTTTTTAGAATTAGGAAAATTTTCCACGATATTGTCTATATATCTTTTAGCGCATTCGTCAGCATTGTTGTATTTAGGCAATAAATACTTTACGTCTATGTAGCCAAACCAAAACATAATGACTGAGTCGTCTTTGATTTCCCGCCAATTTGTTTTCTTTCTATTAAATCTTGGAGATTCTGGCGAAGATGACCTTAAGTTTTGCTGAGTGAATCTTTTAGGATCAAAATTCCAAGCAGACATTCCGCCTTTACCCCATACAATGAAATCCCCATCAATATGATTTTCATATATTCTAGTTGACTGACAATCACCTATTAGATATAATTTTTTCATACTTCATTGTATCATTCTAGGTATCACTTGATCTTAGGTCTTAGGTCTTATATATTTAATATTTATTATTTATTGATTTACTGACCCCCCGACCCCCCTATTCGAAGTATACTATTTGTATTTTCGATGTCAAGCTTTTTTGATCAACCGCTTTTTAAGATTTTATAAAATGTTAATATATTTTTATTTTGTACGATACACACCTAAAAAGAAATCGGACATTTAGGATAGACCGCACATAATGAGCGTGAGTGTGTCCTATCTCACAGGGTTTTTCTAAGATTTATTTGCGACACGCCCGAGAAACGGGCATAAATGTCAGTCCCCCCTGCTATGCTTAAGGTATAACAAAAAGAAAGGAGCAATCAAATGCTCACTCAAAAAACACTAGACGCAATCGTCTATGAATACCAACACGGGGGCGTGAAGTCTAACCACCCCGAATTGACTACCTATGAACGCAAGGCGTTGCTAAAGCATCTATTTAGCCTACCGACCTATTGCGCTTGTTGTGTGAGGTAAATCACACGGACACAAGGGTCTAAGTCCCCCTAAATGTCAGCCGTATCGGCTACAATAACGACATACAACTAAATAAGAATTAGAGCGTGAGCCTAGCAAATAATCCGAAAGGTGAGCCTAGCAAATAACCGCTCAACAACTAACTAACTACTAACGAAAGAAGCACCAAATGTCATACGCTTACTCATACCAAACTAACTCAGTATCTAAATGGGATACTATCCAAGAAGATGTCGCAGACGCATACGCTTATCTAGATGAGGCAGATGAAGAACAACCGCCACTAGATGACTTTGATGATGTTAATGATGAAGAACTAGCACAACTATTCGCACTAACTTGGGAGAACTAATAATGACTATCACTTACTCACTATGGCAAGGTAGCCAACTACTATCAGTAGATAACAAGGCTAATAGCGCAGATGAATTGCTAAATGTAATGACCGAACTAAATAAACTAGGTAAAGGATTTACCTACAATGTAAGAGGAGTAGAGGTAAAGTAATGACTATTGAACTAGACGGATACGGATTTATGCTAGATACAGAATGGTGCTATGTAGCACTATCTTGGCAACTACTTATCACCACCGCCCTACTACTAACCGCCTATAAGATTTACAAGAGAAAGAAGAATAAGTAATGACTACTAATCGCATACTAACTACGCTAGTCCAATTAGGTATCGGTATTCCCGCCCTGCTTATGCTTCGCCTAGTAATAAAAGACATCTTAGAGAATGGATTAGAATAAATGATGACACGAAAAGACTACATCGCTACATCTGAAATTCTTGCATCGTATAAAGATTTAATCGGAGATGAATTTACTTTTCACGATCTCGTTGATGAATTTGCGGGAATGTTTGCAGAAGATAACCCGTTATTTGATGCAGATAAATTTATAACCGCTTGCAATAAATAAAAATAAATAACGGCGTGTCGACTTGACAAAGTCAAGCTGGCCCGCAAAGGCACGGGGTCGGGCGTGTCGTTACGTGATTGTTACGGAACCCCTGGATTTTTGTGAGATTTATCACATAAAAAGATTTCTTTAAATACGGCGTGTCGAGTGGATAATGTCGGTGTGCTCGTGTATAATACCTACTATAACAACAACGAAAGGTCGATAAAATGACACTTGAAGAATACAAGGCGCACGTTGAGGCGCAACGCAAGGCAAGCCTTCTAAAGGCTATCGCAACAATGTCAGAGGCTAATGATAAGATGTCCTCTCTATTCAATACTAAGGAGGCAGACTAATGGGATACATTGAGATTTTTCGCATAGATGATGAGGGTGCTGGCTGGGTAGATTTATCCGAGGCTACACCTACCGAATTACTAGATTTAGAAATTGGCTTATTTCAGGAAGGTGCTATCTAATGAAATCAGAATTGGAAAGAGATTTAGAAATCAAAGAAAGTTTTATTGATTTACTAAATGATGTTTATCCTACTGTAAAGATTGGCTATTCAACTTTTACACCCGCCGAAATTTTGGAATGTTGCGACCCAATCGCTTTTTCAATCGGGCTTATTGAACACGAAGATTATTTAGCAGAAATGGAAAACGAATGAGCGACTTATTCGGATTTGAAAAAGCAATTCAATTAGATCATCTTAGCGATGAGCAAATAAATCAGCTTGAGGAAATCCTAAAAGATTTTCAATAACTAGCGGCGTGTCGCCTTGACAAAAGGTGATCCGCCCCCATAAGCACGGGGTCGGGCGTGTCGTTATGAAAGAGTTATAAAACCCCTGGAAATTTGTGACATTTATCACACGGCTTGAGCGTCTCAGTATTTGGAATTACTGGCTAGTAATGTGAAAATGTCAGTAGGCTCGTGTATAATTCCATACATAACAACAAACGAAAGAAGGTCTGCCAATGGCTACCAAACTCTATACAATCGAAAGCCTACTTGTAGGAAAAAACTATCGCTCAAACTCTCGCCACTTTTCAGGCGAAATTGTTTCTGCAAAACCTCGCCCAGCAATTTGGTATGGCGATAAAACCGAAGCCTTTTTAATTGAGGTTCGCACAGGCGGTCTGCGAAATAAATTTGCAACAATCGGAGTAAAGGTCGGTGAATAAATGTTAGATACAAAATACATTGACCAAACCGAATTCTATTTCGTAAAAGATGAGCAACACTTTTGTTGTGATGAAAGTCAATTTCGTTATGTCTGCAAGGCACATGGCGAGCAAATGGATTGCTACTTTTGCGGATTTGATTATGATAACGATTGCGAGGAACAACACTAATGATTAACTCAGTAATGCGTATAGATTGTTCAGAGTGTAATTCTACTGGGCTAATCTTTTTTGGCGATAACAATAATTTTGATGTCGAAACTTGCGATTGCGATTTCGGCAAAGAGCAAGACTCATTTTTTAACTAACGAAAGGGAAACTAATGTATAAAATAACTGTTGCTAATGATAGCGAGCCTATCCACTTTGTAAGAGAATACTCAGATGAATTAGAGGCTCACACCGAATTCGCTAAGTATGTGGATTGGGGATTTGCTGATGAATACTCAACTGTAAATCTCTACACCCCTAGCGGAAAATGCTACACGAAATTATTTTATCGTGAAGGCAGAAAGGTCGTAGTAAAATGATGACACGCAAAGATTATGTCGCAACCGCAGAAATTCTAAAGTATGCAAGCGATAAAATGCACCCCGCTTTATTTTCTAAAATCGTAAATGATTTTGCTCAAATGTTTGCGGTTGATAATGAACGATTTGATGTAAAGCGATTTCACGAAGCGAGTGGGTATCATGTTCCTAACTTCACTTCAAGATAAAGTAAAACGAATTCAGGAATTGCGCCGCAGTAATGCGGCGCAACCTGTTCGTAATAAAAAGAAATACACACGCAAGATCAAACACAAAAATAAATATTCAGAGTAGCGCATAAATATGCAGCTGCCCTCTCTTTTGTGGGGGGTCTAGTGTGAATTACGACACATTTTAAAAATACCCTGAAAATTCGGCGTGTCGATTTTGATCTGTCAGTCCATTCTGCTATACTTGCCACTTAACCAACGAAAGGCTAACTAATGGATAATTTTACTGTTGCTTGCTTGAACTATGAAATTTGTGGTGCTCAAGAAACTTTTGATAACGATGCAGAATATGAAATTTATGGCGATGACTATATTTGTGCTGAATGCTATGCATCTGAGGAAATGGAATTCTTTGAAACTATAGGCTGGTCTGATAGCGACGCTCTTGCTTCCGCTGGCCACGGTATGGATGAGGATTACTGATATGTCAGACGTCACCGCTATAATTACCCCTATGAAACTGAAACGCTCCAACGATAGAAAGGTGGCTAACCTTGTCACAAAAAATGGAAAGCAAGCCGCAATTGCCAACACTTTCGGATTGCCTGCTGGAAAAGCTTACTCGTGCCCTGGTGCCACTAGTATTTGTGAAAGCGTTTGCTATGCAGGAAAACTTGAAAAGTTATTCCCTGGAGTAAAAACTAATCTGCTTCATAATTGGGCCCTGCTTAAGGACGCCGATAGCGAAACCATGGTCTCTCTTCTAAATGAAATGATTGTAGAATTCAAAGCAGATTGTGTTAAGAAAGACGCTCCTCAATTATTCCGTATCCACTGGGACGGGGATTTCTTTAGCGATACTTATGCATATGCCTGGAAGACTGTTATCAACACACACGCTGATATTCAATTTTGGGTCTACACACGTGTGAAGTCTGCAGCGCTTATTCTTAAGGATATATCTAATCTGTCACTGTATTATTCTACGGATGATGATAACAAAGATATTGCTCATGATTTAAAACTAACTAATGGCATTCGTCTTGCCTACTTAGGTAAAACATTTGCTGCAACCGAAGACACAATGAAGGAGTTAACTGGCAAGCCTGGTGCTAAGTGTCCTGAGAATAATAAAAGCATTCCCCTTATCTCTAGCAATGGGTCCGCCTGCGTATCATGTGGATTGTGCGTATACGGTAAAGCGGATATTAGATTTTCTGCGAGTAAAAAATAATGATAGACATTCTCGGATCCTTGATCGGAATCATATTAATTTGTTTTTTGTGCTCACCAATTGTGTTGGCCGTGTACATGTGGAATGGGGCCAAAATAGATAACGATGGTGACGGGAAAGAAGATTTGCCTAATCGTTGGGATAAGTAACGGCGTGTCGAGTTGACAATTGTCAGCTCGGCCCCCAATATTGTGGGGGTTTTTCCACAGGCTTACGAGAGTTATCCACAGACCCTGAAAATTTGTGATTAATCTCACAAAAGCTGCGACACGCCGAGAATGGATTAGGTAATGTCAGTGCCCTATGCTAAAATACTCTTATCCAACCAACGAAAGGTAATCTATGTCTAATCTAATGAAAGTTCCACACACAGTTGAGTTCGAGGCAATTATTGACTTGGATAAAATTCCCGCTAACTTACTACCTGCACTAATTGCACTTGATACTTATTCAGTTACAAAGATGTGCAAAGAAGCAACACTACACGCACTTGGTATGTCTAATGTATTACCACTTGCTAATGAAAATAACACTTGGGCTGAAGTAACAATTAAGGAGAATAACTAATGGGATACACAACAGCAGTAAGTCTATCTGAAGAATTAGATTTAGAAGTAGCACTAGGCTATCACTTACAAGGTAATCATTACCCGCCCGTTCCCCTCTCAATGGTCGAGCCTTGCATCGAGGCTATTGACGCTTATTGGGAAGAAGATTTTGATCGAGCAATCGAAATGCCTGAAGGCGTATCTTATAAAGGTCAGACTCACGCACCCGCTTGGGCTATTGTCGAGCAGCACCACTTGGACGCTTGGCTACCTGAAAGTGACTAAGGTCACACAATAACATTCTCAAATAATGAGATAGGGCTAGACTAATGTCAGACCCCAATGCTATACTACAACCCTAACAAAGAAAAGAGGCAAAAATGACAATAGATAATCATCTGTATCAGGTTGGCGATTTATTCACCACCCTAAAGTCAAAGAAAACTGGTGTGATTAAGGAAATCCACCCACAGGCATCTGGCTCGGTGCGTGTGCTACTAGAAATGCCAACGAAGGAAACTCGTTGGACTTCGGTATCCGCTAAGACACTACTAGGCGCATAGCCTAAATCGAAACAGGGACAGTTTAGGAGAGTATCTAGTCCAATGTCGTAAGTAAGAACTCTCCCCCCCTTCGGGGGAAATGTCAGACCCCCCTGCTATACTATCCATAACAACAACCAACCAACGAAAGGTATCAAATGTCAAGACAAATCACAGTAAAGGTCGCAACGACCAAAGTAATCAAGGCACTAGAAACTCGTCTAGCAACACTAGAAAAAGACTATGCTAGTCAAACAGCAAATGAAGCAAAGTATCAGAAGGCAGTAGAAGCGTGGCGTAAGGAAATTGGAAAGTGGGCTATTGCCAACTTCTCAAAGGCTGAGAACCTTCGCACAAACTATCGCAACTGGAACAACACTCTCAATGTTGATTTTGACATCATCACAAAGGAAGGCAACTTCCCTACTGAACCTGAAAAGGATTTTGAGGTTATCCATCAGCACAATTATCGTGAGATGAAAGAGGACATTACAAATGCTCTCACCATCTTAAAGATGACAGATGAGGAAACAGTAAATGCTTCTACAATGAAGCAAATTGCTAAGTATCTCTAAATAATTTGGGGGGCAGAACTAAAGTCCTGAACCCAATCGTTCTCGCATAACGCTAAATTGCGAACGACCTGAGTAAGTCGCCAAACTGCTCTCCTTCGGGAAACTACTAACAAAGGTAATACAATGGCAAATCGTTTCAGAGTAGAAATCTACGATGCAAACAAACTTAATGACATCACGATTTATTCAGATCAAGGTGTTGATAAAGAATACTTAACTGAATTAGTATTCAGCAACATCAGAAACTTTAGTGGAAAGATTAACGCTTATGTTTTTGATAACGTGAAGAAAAAGAAAACAACTGCAATGTTTCTTGATGAGAGCACAGTTGAATTTAATAAGAACTTAATTAAAAATGCGACAAGGGTAGAGGTGGGGATTTAATCCCCAGCTCGGCCCCCGCTTTTGAGGGGTTATCCACAACGTTACGACAACCTGTGGATAACCCTGAAAGTTTGTGAGAATGATCACACCGCACAATTCGGACAAATGACTATCTAATCTAGACAATGTCAGTGGCACCTGTTATACTTACAACTAATCAAACGAAAGGTAAAAAATAATGGCTCATAATCTAGAAATGGAAAACGGCGAAGTTGCTTTCGCTCTCCGTGGCGCACCTGCTTGGCACAATCTAGCAAATCGCATCTTCACACAAGATGAAGAAGTAACTACACAATCTATGCTTGAAGAAGCAAAGTTGGCTAATTGGAATGTTCGTTTATCTCCAATCACCGAGCACATTCCAGAATCTTGGAATGATGTTTCTACTGCATCTCTTGTCATTCGTGATAACCCATTCAATGGCGGAACTGATGTTCTTGCTACTGTTGGTAAGCGTTACAAGCCAGTGCAGAATGAAGAACTGTTTGCATTCGCTGATGCAATTCATGATGCTAATGCTGATTGCCGTTGGGAATCTGCTGGCTCACTTAAAAAGGGTAAGGTTGTTTTCGGCACTGTCGATATTCCTCGCACAATGGTGCTTGACCCACAAGGCGCTAACGATGAAACTAAACTCTATCTAATTGTTTGGACATCTCATGACGGGTCAGTTGCCGTTCAGGCAGCCGTTACACCTGTTCGTGTTGTTTGCCAAAACACACTTAACCTTGCAATGAAGAATGCTAAGCAATCTTTCAAGATTCGCCACACGCAATCTGTTGAAGGTCGCATTCAGGTTGCTCGTGAAACTCTTGGGCTTGCTCTTGGTTATTTCGATGAGTTTGAAGTTGAAGCAAAGGCGCTTTACTCTCAGGCAATTACTGATGCTCAATTCTCTAAGTTGATTCAGACAATTTATCCTAAGCCTGAAAAAGATGCTAAGGGTGCAATCAAGAAGTGGGAAAACAAAGTTGTCCTGCTTGACGATTTGTATCACAACTCACCAACCAATGCTAACATCAAGGGAACTAAGTGGGGTGCATTTAATGCACTTACTGAGCGCCTTGATTACTATCGTTCAGGTCGTGGCAATGGTGAAACTCTTATGGCAGGTGCATCAGGATTTGACCCTGTTCTAACTGCTGAGAAAAACAAAATCAAGAAATTGGTTTCTGCTTTCTAATTAAAAAATCCTGAGCATGATTTAAAACTGCTCACATTTTTTCTTGGTCTGTTAGCTCAGTTGGTTAGAGCGCTACCCTGTCACGGTAGAGGTCGACGGTTCAAGTCCGTTACAGATCGCAAAGCGCCCGCAATGTTAAGGGAACCAAAACTGTGTTACGACTCACATAAAAAATCCCCTGGAATCTATTGTATATGTCAGTGGGTTCGTGTACAATACTCCATATACAACAACGAAAGAGGTAAAAATGGCAGAACGTATGAAGGGCTACTCAGGCAATGTCCTGGATGGCAAAAAGCTTGCTAAGATTGCAAACGATATCTACCGTGCACAATATAGCAATGACTTTAGCGAATGCACGGTTGATAACTTATTACTAATTGAATTAGAAGAGAAGAACGTTTTCGGAGATCCTAAATATGCGGTCCTATGCTCTGAGGGTGTAGGCTGGGAACAAGATACATATGGTTGCCTGGAAATCCCTACCAATATCGGACAGATGGGTCTATGGAATGGCCGTGTCTTTATCTCCGTAGATACCGTTAAGTCTTGTCAGACTATCTTTAAAGAAGATGTATCAGATTACATTAGAACCTTTGGGTCCCGCCTGGATTCAAATTGCTCTTTATGGCAGTCCAAAATGTCAGTGACACCTGCTACAATACTCGCATGACCAACGAACTAGTATCAAGCAAATATACATTTGTCTGCGACCCAGATGAATGTGATTGTCTAATTGAATTAACATCATCTGACGGGTTTGGATTCCCATCAGGTGTGACAGAACTCACATGTCCATGTGGCCGTAAGACTACCTTATTGTCAGTGGAGCATGCTACAATTGCACCAACAACAACGAAAGAGGAACAAATGGAAACAACAACACCTGCAGTAACAGTCCCTGATACATACAACTCAAATCTATTGGTTACCTATAAAGTAATCCGTGGCTACTCAGATGCAGAATATGCAACTGATAAGGTTGCATCTATCGAGTGGGATTTACATAATGGCCGTCAATCACAAAAGCGTGTAACCACTCTTCTATCTCAAATTGATGCCGTCAAAGATATCATTACTGAATCATATGCTGATTCAAGCGACCAAGAAACACTTCAGGCAATTGCTGAAGCGCTAGATATTTCTCTAACACGAGAAGTTGAGTGGTCTGCAACAATTGAAGTTAGCGGAACATTAACAATTGATTTACTTGAAAGCACAGTTGATGATGTCGAACAAGAAATCTATGACAATCTTTATGTTGATTCACAAAACGGTCAGATTGAAATTGTTGACACTGAAGTTACGAATGTGCGTGAAAACTAATGTACTTTGAACTTACTGCTCCCGATAGGTTGTCCATGGAGATGGCCTATTGGGATGCACAAATCACAGGGCTTGACCCTGAAGCAATGTCACCGTTGACTTTCAACATTGGAACTGGTAGTATTGAGAAAGTAAGTCGTATTCGTGATAAGTATAACTTGACAGAGTCCTACTGGTCAGACAGAGAAGCGACAGGATACAAGGAGAGATAATGTCAGATTATAAAGATGGTTTTACAGACGGGTATAAATTTGCTCGTGAGGAACTAATGGAAAAGTTAGCAGAGATTGATATTGCTGACATTGACTCTTGGATTCTCGACCGTCTTTCAGAGATGATTGAAGGTAATCAACTGTGATGGCTGAGTGGCTTAAGTGTGATCAATGTGCAGCACAAGCTATGTGGGAAGCAAAGAAAGACGCTATGTCTCTTTATTTCTGCGGACATCATAAG
>JACCDP010646560.1_pt1 | contig 17585 bp, 23 predicted proteins | sample 7445841 | NCBI WGS metagenome assembly JACCDP01 (sample SAMN15323441, study PRJNA562643) | freshwater metagenome | isolation source: river surface water | place: USA:Blue River Watershed | collected 2017-08-17 | reverse complement strand
ATCATTGTTGAGCGTACAATGGGTACGACAACAACGACCTTCGGGCCGTTCCTCGTGCAGTTAAGTAGCGGATAAACATGAAGTACGTCAACGTCACAAGCAATGTAAGAGGTGTAGCACTCAGTATAAAGAGTGGTGTCGCCTCTGGCTTGCGACCTGCAGCACAGCAAGTAGCGCAGAGTGCAAAGCGACACGCTACGCCTAACACTGACACAGGTAAGCTTGTGCAGAGCATTCGTGGACGCAAGGTAAGTAAGTTTGTAGCGGAAGTCATCGCTGATCCACAGGGAATAAACTGGGTTGGCAACAACGTCCATTACGCTATCTTTTTACACAACGGACACCGAGCACCGATTGTGGCATATCCTGGCAACCCATTTCTTACAAAGGCAATGGTAGAGCAGAAGGATAACGTAGAACGCACTGTCCGCGACACGATCAAGCAGGTGTTACCTTGAGTATTTACGAGCCACGTCTGGCTAGGCAATGGATAAACAGTAAGCTCAATGCGTCTACTGTATTGAATTATGTTAGTGGCATTTACCAAGACTTGGCTGTGCAGGATGCTAAAAGCCCTTATGTCATCATTGAAGAGATTGGTGGCTATGACTTAGAAGCTGGCTACAGGCAAGGCGCATTTATAGAATTTCACGTGCTAGTCGTTGGTTTTGCTGGACAAGACGATGACGCAATGTACAACGCTATGGATGTGATAGATACTGCATTAATAAATGCAAACGAGACGTACAGTGGGTATCGCGTGATATGCCGATCATCGGGCATAGTTCCTTCTACAATTGAACTAGGCGATGGGCAGGTCTATTGGCGTACAGTTGGACGAACCTGGCGAATATACGTCAGTAACCTATAGGAGTAACAGATGGCACTAATTCTTGAGGATATGTCAATCACCTTTTCGATTGGTGATGCATACACTCCCGGCACTGCACCTAACTGGACAGGTGCGGCAACGTATTCGTATCTTGGCGTAGCACGATCTATTGAAATCTCGGATGAGTTTGATTCCGTGAACGCTGGTGGTGCTACCGGTATCAAGCGACGGTACTTCAACCGCAACCAGATGATTCGCGTACGTGGTGTTGTTACATACAACGCGCTTAACGTCTTGAACCTTCCACAGGCTAAGTCTTTGGCTACATACACACTTGGTCTTTACAACATCAAGATCGCAGTAAAGAACAACTCTACGCTTACACCAGCCAGAACCTACGAAGGCGTCATGCGTCGTATGAGTATGTCTACCGACCAAGGTAACCCACTGATTGAGGAGATGGAAATCGACCTTATGGCAGACTGGGGATCCTACACAGTTAGTCAAGGAGCTTAACTATGGCATTGATTATGGAGGACATGGGTGTACAGATTTGGATATCTGCACTTCCATACTCACCTACGGGAGCAGCTCCCACCTTTTCTACCAATAGTCAAATCATCGGTGTGAGCCGGTCGGTTGAGTATAGCGACGAATTTGATTCCGTCAATGCTGGTGGTGCAGCAGGTATCAAGCGTCGCTATTTCAACAGGCAACAAATGGTTCGCTTGCGCATGGTAACCACGTACAACGCTGACAACGTTTCTAACTTGTCTGCGATTCGTGGTCTTACTGTGTATTCGCCAGTAGGTTATGTTGGGTATGTCCGCATCAAGAACAACGGTGCGCTTGCTACCTATCAAGACTTTGTTGGAGTTATTCGAAGTTTTCGAATGAGTACTGACCAAGGTAACCCACTGATTGAAGACATCGAGTTGGATGGCATGGCAGACACGACCGGCTGGACAGGTGCAATAACACCTCCGTAAGTATAGTAAACTGGCTATATGAAATTAGGCGACATTGTACAAAACGCTCCTAAGTATGAGCGTCCCGCTGTTGAGGTTGATGTAACTGACTGGCTTGGGTCAGACGACGATAAGGTAATCCTTACATGGCGTCGCCCAGGTGTACCGCAGATTTATCAATCCAGCATGGACGCTCAAGAGCTTACTAAGCGTTATCCCGACATTCCGTTTCCTTTGGCTATGGACATCTGTGCAATGGCAACAGCACATGAGAAACCATTACCTTCCGAAGAATGGCCAACTGCACTGTTCTATACATGGATAGCTCAGAATCACATGGACTGTTTTGACTATCTGTTCCGTACGTTCAATGAGTCCTTTACAGGTTTAAATCAGGTACGCGGTGCAAAGCCTAACGACCTAAAAAACTCCTCGTCCGAGTGTGTTCCAAGCACTGGCGAAGACACCCCTTAGAGGTAGATCTTCCATACTTTGCTTTGCTTGATCTGATTGAATTAGAACAGATGGAGCAAAAAGAGTACGCTCGGATGAAAAAAGAACAAGAGGAAAAATTCAGTGGCAACAGAACTCGGCGACATTAAAATCCTTATTGATGTAGACGTCACTAGGTTTGAAGCATCACTGAACAACGCTATGGCCCGCGCTACTAGTGCGTTTAATCGCATGGGCGCGGGTATGTCCTCATCAATCAATCAAACTCTTTCTGCTGGTTTTAGATCGCAATACCAAGCCTTTTCCACTGGTCTACAGGACACATTCCGAAACGCATTCGCGGCAGCTGAACGCGAGCAAGCACAGTCCATGGCTAGGTTGCAAGCCCGTATGCGTCAAAGCATGGGCAGTACGTCTTCAATGACACAAGTAGGACAATCTGTTGGTTCGTCCTTTGCGATAGGTTTCAGTAGCCCTATTCTAAATGCTGTAAGTGCAATACATAGTGCCATGTATGGTCTAAAAGACATTGGGCAGATGGTAGGCACAGTCACCGGATTTACAATGGCTGCTAATCTTGGTGGTATCCAATCCGGCATCAGTGCTCTTTTGAAGGATACTAGGCAAGGAGCGCAGATTTCCGGACAACTACAACAGTTGGCTATGGAAACACCTTTTGCCGTAGAAGACTTTTCTGGCATCGGCCGCAAGATGCTTGCAATGGGTACACCAGGCAACCAGTTGTTACCACAGTTAACTACACTTGCAGATGCTGTCGCGGCTACTGGTGGCGGAGCTAGTGAATTAAGAGATATTGCCGAGTTTATTGCAAAGATTCGTATGAATCCAAGGGCGATAGATTCGGATACGTTACTTGGCCTTGTACGTTCCGGTATGCCATTACGACAAACCGCAGAGCGTATGGCTGGTCGACGATTTGAGAATGAGCAAGAAGCAACAATGTTCTTGCAATCTCGCATCAGTGGGCGTGGTTCTCGTGGCGTCGCTGAAATCAACGCCGCATTACAAGCTGAGTTTGGGGGATCGAGTCGTGCACTTGGTCGTACCGACATGGCATCAGTTACCCAGAGGGTTTCCGAAAGTGCTCAGTCTATGCTTATGGGCACTAGTGGCAAAGGACTAAATGTAGCACTTGGAGGACTAAACCTACTGTCGGACGTCATGGGCACTATTGGGAAACTGAACACAGCAACACTTGGCATACCCGGAATGATTTTGTTGGTGAGTACATTTGGGTATCTAAAGAATGCATTCATAACAGCAAAGTCAGGTCTCGATGCGTTCATAGCAAGTCTAAATAGTTTCACGAGTAGTATTCAGGTTGCACAAGCACGTGGAATGGCGTCAGCTACTATGGGATCTGCTGCAAGTATTCCTATGTACTTGAGTTCATATGCTCAGATGTCAGGACAAATGAACCCGGCATTCTTGGCGGCTAACCAATACGTTAATGGCAAATGGGTTCCGATTCCTCCACCTGCTCCATTAACTCCTATGCAAAAGGTGAGTGCCGGCATTCAAGGCAGAATGACAGCGATGAATGCTGGGATCAACAACTACATGACCAACAACCCGAATGCCATAGGAAACATTATGTCGGGTATGTTGATGTTTGGTGGTGTTATCGCTTCTCAGTCGTTGGCTAATCAACAGGCAAACCTCATCGGTAATGAAAAGGCGATGGCGCAAAGCACTCGATTGCAAAATGCTTTGGGCGGAGCAGCTTCCGGTGCAATGATAGGAAACCTTATCGGTTCTGCTGTTCCTGTTATCGGTAACGTCGTCGGAACTATAGCAGGAACCTTGATTGGCGGTGCTGCTGGTTATCTAACATCACAAGACCCTAATAACTTACCGACTAAAGCTATAGACGAAAACACAAAAGCATTGAACAACGCAACCGTGGCTATGACTTTACTAGCGTCAAGTATCATTGGTGCTGGCCCACGTGCCGCAGGTGCTGTGTCTGCAATCGAGCTTGAGATGTATATGGCGTCAAGGAACAATATGATGAATGTAGGTATTGGCTAATGCCTATCCCACAATGGCGCATAACGTTTGATGTGGAGAACCGGATGACTCAACGTCCAGGTTTTGCACAGTCGCCTTATGGTACAAACATCACCCAGTACATTAAGTCAAGTGACGACGAGCAGACGTGGCAAGAACCCATCACTGGCATGATGATGCTAAAGCCAAGCTTCCTAACGGCTGACTGGTCTAACGCAAACCATTGGTATGACGAATCTGCGATTACAAGGGACGAGCCGTATTGGGAGCTTATGTGGCATGGGAATGTCGAAAGCTCAGACCCAGCATTCAATGGAAAATTTCTTGCGTCGGAGACACCAACACTAGGCACTAAGATATTGCCGCCGATCAGCGGTGCTGTACACGTGCCGAAGTACGTTACCTCTAGTGGTTATGCCAACGACAAGATTGTCATAGGTATGCAGACTGCAACCGGTGCAAACACATACAAAGACGAAGGTTTTGTCATTAACTGGAAAATCGCCAGTCGCGAGGTTATGACCAACAAGTACCGAAACTGCTTGTATATAGCAATCGAGAAGCTTGGTATTCACATTGACTTTACAGGTAAGTGTTCTGTTTACTGGTACGACGATCCAGTTTCTGGTGTATATACAACAGCTACACTGGTAGATAGTTTTGATATCGGATCTATCACCGAGATGACTGGTAAGTGGCAAACATTGTCAATATTACCAATTCCTCAGATGGGCGTATTGATTACAAACCACACCACAAAGTCAACGGTACAAAAAAGTTTTAAGTCATCCGCAGATTCAAAGTCTATTGCAGGAAAGCTTGTGCAGGTTCCTTTGCGCACCGCAAGTGGAAATCCTTATGTCGTTGATGCAGGAAAACTAGAACTAGGTTTTAATCCAGACTTTAGAAACCTGACCTATCACATTGCAATACACCGTGTGCGTTATCCGGTAACCGCAGAAGGTGGAAGTGGCTATCGGTTCCTAACGCAGGTGTATGACCCAGGCTACGTACCTGCTACATCTCCTGCAAGTCACACTATAGGTGCATACCAAACCAACGCGGCTACGTCAGCGAGCGTGTCCTTAGTAGATTCTGATGTAGGTACATACGACGTCGGTACTGATAGGTTCTTTCGACATAAAGTCATGTTGTCTACATCCAATGCTGTTTACACGCCTATGCTTTATGGCATGTACCTTCGTTGGGATAACCTTCGAGTAACGCGATCAACAACACCTGTACTCATTGACCGTTACTCACACCTTGAGTTTTTCGACGATGACTTAGCCTATGGTGGTGGTCGTGTACGTGCTACGCATACAACACAGGCAGAGATTGCTATTGTAGAGCGCGGTGATACTACCTATAAGATCGAGCGAACAGATGACCCTACTGTGGCATCGCCTACATGGGTTGTACAACAGACCGGCTGGGCACGGTTAGGTTCTTGTGATGTGTACTTGGACAATGCCGGCACTAATAGCTTTGCATATCGCTATGAAGCAGACTGGGAACTCACAAGTGAAATTGGTAGGTTCAACGAAGTAAACCAATATCTGCATACAGCCTTCGACGGTAACAGTGTAGCCAGTGCGATCAACAACGTATTGAACGCTGCTGGTTATGACCCTATTCCAACAGTAGACCTACCAGCAGATGCAATCAATACGACAGTGCCTGTTCCGCCTAGAGGGCAAAGCTGGCGTCATGGGACAAAGACAGGTGATCGTGGCGACAAGATTATCCGTCAGTTGCTCATGCTGTTGCGTAAACAGTTTATTGAATACCGATTACGTTGGGATCAGGTCAACTACAAATGGGTGTTAGAACAAAAGCCAGCACACAATGCTGCAACGATATGGAAGTTTGTACCGAATCCGGCAGACCATAACGTAGGCACAAATAAAATATGTGTTGGTGAATCACCAAAGGTTTACTCAATAACTGTGCAGCCACCTGAAACTAACTTTATTAACGGTGTAGGTACAACGACTGCCCAGAATGACGCAGCTCGCGTACCTGCCGCACATCCGCTTATCAACAGAGACAGTATTTTCAATGCAAGTAGCCCGGACTATCTTGGGCGCATCATTACATCTATGCCTATCTTTGTTCCTTACTTGGAACCGTCCGACATTCTAAAGATGTCTAGGCGTGTGTATGATGCTGCTGCTGTTCGTAGGTTTCAACTAAAGGTGTGTTCCTTCTACTACGTAGATGGGTTTCAGCCTGGTGCACGATGTCGGATGCTGATGGTAAACGGTGTAGATACTGACTACGACGACCTATACATGAAACGTCGTACGGTAGTTATCAACCGTGACTCAGGAGGTGTTGTCGCACCAAAGGTTGAATACAGCTGTGAGTCTAACTATATGAGTACGGTGTATTAATGAACATTCGAGCACAGATAGATATGCAGCAACAAGCTGCGCAAAGACAGTCATTCTTGACGGGACAGATAAACGGAACAGTTGGGTTTAACTCCGAAAGAGAATTGAACGCCAATGTCGCGACGTTCCATGAGCTTCCTGTTTACGTCACTCCGAATTGGAATTTCGTACAGCAGGATGCCAATGGCGCGTTCTATATCCTTGATGGCTACTCGTTTACTGGTGGCCCGGACGTACCTAGACCTTAATGCCTTACTTAGATGGGACTCGCACTAGTACCCTGACAATGGATCACACACAGGATGTGACCATTACACTAGAAAACCCTATTGGTATACTTCCTCCGCCAACGTGGGACGGTCAGTTATTTAGTAAAAAAACAAACTTTACGTATAGTGGGCATTTAGGTTTTAGTGGTCAACTAACAGTAGAGGCTACACGATATGGAATTAATGCTACGACTTGGGGCTGGGACTTAAAAGCTATTGTCGTAGTTAATAACGGTCATGGTACGACGCAAACAACCACCGTAACTATTGCGAGTGGTACGTCTACTGCTTATTCCGTGGATGCATCCGCAACATACTCTGGTTCTTTTAGTGCAAGTGTGGGCACAGACAAACTATGGGATATAGCCGAGACTGCATTTAGCACTACAGTAGCACCTACTAGATTTCCGGCTGAGACTTCGTACACTTGGTATGAGCGAAGTACGGTTGGTAGCACGGCCACATGCAGTCTGTCGGTAGGTGGATCAACAGTAACTGCCACCAGTACAGTTTCTTCCACGCGACAAACAGCAAATTACACTGCAAGTCTAAGCGCAACAGGAGCAGTCACTGGCCCGACTACACATGACTTTGCTGTTAGTCAAATAAAAGTAAATGGCACAACAGTACCGGACATTTCACATAACCAGACTAAAGGTTTGCAAGATGCGACCGAATGGACATTAAGCCTAGAAGGAGACGCCGATGCTTTTGGCATATATAGGTCTGGCTCTGGCACGATAAGCACTAGTGTTTGCTTAGCTCGTAGTGTCTCAATGTTTGGTCGCATACGTGCGTGGGATGGTGCTTACCCTGATTCAGTATCCGTACCTATTACTGGTTTTGATGGTGGAACCCGAACAGTTACTGCAACGTCTGGTACTTGGTCTGGTAGTGATACCTTCAATAACTATTCATCTACTACTACGCTCACAGACATGACCGCTGGATCTGGCACATTGACTACGTCACTTAATGACGTGCCGACATGGATATCAGCCGCCTTGTCTGGATCGTCTTTGACTACGAACGGAGACGACAACACGAACGGTGCAACACGCGTATTGTTTAGGGGATGGCGTTTCAATGGTTGGTCAGTAGTAGAGAATGCTACACGTACCATTTCTGGTACAGGTAACGACCGTACGTATTCACCTTTTGAGGGTATGTCTGGATACCGTTACCTAGATGTACAAGTAAAGGCACAGAGTGGGACAAGTGTTCTTGGTGATATTACATTAACGGACTATCACGGAAACACTAAGACTTGGAACGTCATTGGTGCGACTACTTCCTATGCAACAGTGACATTGGACTTGTGTTCACCTGACTCGTATTCATTAGGCGCAATACCCGACAAAGACTCTAAGGATAATCCGTATCCACGTAAAAACACTACGAGCACGTCTTTCAGTGGCACAGAGAGCGTTGATAGCGCGTTCTGGGGTGTTACTTCATGCCAACGGTTACGTGTGTCTAGCGGATCCATTGACATTGGTACGACTACCTTAAAGTACACCAACACAGATTCCACGTATGTTCCAGACACGATTACATCGGCATTTGAGCGTAAGACGCCAGCTATAGTTGCGGAGGCAGGTACGACAACTTACTTCTATGGACGTCGGATGTGGCAACAAGATCGTGATGGAAGGAACGAAGAAGAGTCAGATGTTCATTGGCAAATGACTGTTGGTGGTGCGACCGGTGTAACGACATATGCGGTGTCTATGCTGACTATTGCGGAGATGGCAGCGGAAGTAAATGCTTCAGACCTTAGTATCGTCAGGCATCCGGGATGGACGATGACTAGGTCTGTTGCACAGCCTGGTGGTGGTACGTGTGCTGCATCTCAGCCACCACTTCGTGACTGCTACCTAAATGGTGACACTGGCCTAGCTACATGGCTGTATGGTGGTGGTGCATTACTTACACCGAACGCAACAACGGGTACGGACTTTACTTACGGACACAAAGTCACGGGCAATATTACAGCACAGACTTTGTTTGACAAGATCAATGGGAATTTCCCACCAGACTTGTACGATCCTTTCGACATCAATGGAGGCACTGACAGCGCACTGTACCTCGGTGGCGTGTCGTTGCTTCGCGGTATCGCTCATGGTGGATTACTTGATACTGCGGGTGACATCGTAACAACCGGTACGGTTGACCTCATATTGACTAGTGGAGCCTCAAACCGGGGTTCAGACTCCACAATAGATGCACAAGGACGATACTACACTGGTGCTCCGTATGGTCTTGGTGAGTCCAATCACCATGTGGACTATCTGACAAAAAGTATAAACCTTACTCCTCTACATACAAGTCATCGCCATCGCGCATGGTTCCGTGACGTTTTACAGGAAATATATTCTGCAATTGAAGCGTTCAAGAACAAAGGATTCTTGATGCTGGGTAAAGCTACCAAGATAAACGTACGTTGGCAGGATAACCCACTGACAGATCGTATTGCTGGGACAGTATTGACGTCAGGCAACATCGTAAAATTACGCGATTCGGAAAACGTCGGTGACTATATCTTTATCTTGATTAAAAACACGACGACATTTACTCTTAGTTACACGACGGACAATGGAGCAACCAAAGGAGACTACCTTACCGTGACTGCTGGTACAGCTGGATTTGAGTGCGACACAAACCGTGGTCTGCTGATTATGATTTACGATGATGGCACTACAGCATCACCAGGAAACATAAAGTACCGCATCAGTAGAGACCAAGGTGCTACATGGACTACTGCCGCCAACTGCACGATCAATAGTGTTACACCGCAGGTAGGGCAAGTGCTCGACACCTCATACGATCCACACCTTGGTGGTATGTTGTACGCAATCTTTGACATTGGGGGAACAAAGAAGGTCTGTAGATCAACAGATCTTGGAGTAACTTGGGAAGTAGTCCTGACGTAAAAAACCCCGCCTTAGGGGTGACGGGGTTACTACTGGACATTGGGGAAATTAAGTAGCAAAAATAGTATACACAAAAATGATATGAATACCCAAGAGACCAAGCCTCAAAAAGAGTTGACTCGCCAGCAGAAGCGAGTATGGGCAGCCGTCACTCAACTTGGGTTTCAAGGTGCATCCAAAGTACTCAAGAAGAGTGAACGCACATTGGAATGGCATATGTACCGAATATCTAAAGCCTTAGGTACAAACAACCGCCATGAGCAAGCCAAGCTTCTTGGAATACGCATCAGGATTGAACGCATAAATATTGACAGTGCGTCATAACCTGTGACATAATGCCTCCAATATGGAGGTTAGTATGACGCGAACAAGCGATCAGTTAGATGAAATTGCACCTGCACTCGTTGGTATTCACAATGAGCTTCGTGCGATTGTAAAGGATTCCAAGAATCCCGCATTCAAGTCAAAGTATGCATCCCTCGATGCTATCCTTGACACCATCCGGCCAATTCTGGTGAGGAACGGTTGTTTCATTACCCAGACAATCACTGAAGGATCTAGCCACAACGTTACGATGCGCCGTAAGCAGAATAACGAGCAAACAGACCAAGTGGTTGAGACGTTCCAAGAGACTTCTGTGTTCACCATTACTGCGGCGTCTCGTTGTATACATCTATCCGGTCAGTGGATTGAATCTATCAGTATCGTTCCTGTTGCTAAGTTTGATGCACACGGCCTTGGAGCTGCTCAGACATATGCTCGAAGGTTCTCTCTTGCAAGTCTATTGGCTTTGGCTACGGACGAAGATGACGACGGCAATGCTTCGACGTTACAGCACGCACCACGCATGGAAGCACCAAAGCAAGATATCAATATCCAGTTTTGGGCAGCAGTCAAGGCTAAACACGGGGATGTCACAGCGGATCGCAAGAAGGAAATCTACCGTGAGTTGTCAGGTGAGGAAACGCCATCGCCTGAAGGTTTGGCACGGGCTTTGAAAGCTATAGGAGGTTGATATGGCATTAATACTAGTCAGTATTTTTTGTACTGTCGCTGGTTTCATCGTGGGAGGATTTGCACTCCTCCCCAAGAGTATTCAGGATGACACCATCGTGCAATACATCAATCAGCGTGGTGAAACAGTTTACGCAAAGACGGTTGGGCATCAATACGAAGGCACGACCTTTGTGGTTGTCCAGCGTTGTGACGATGAAGGGGAGCCAGTGGGGATTGTATTCGCACTGGATGCAGATCGATTGACATGGAAGGACAGCAAGGGGAAAAGATGGACGAACAAAGTATTCAGCAAGTAGAAGTATCGGGGGATTGGTTAGTGGACGCAGAAACAGGCGAAATCATTGGCATGTCTCCAGACTCGAATCGTTACATCTCTCGTGTTGAGAATGTATACGATCTTGAGAAGTACATGGCCAATCTCATGGACATGGAAGCTGACCTTGCAGCACGCAAGTTGGCACTGGCTGCCATCGTTGAAAATGCGAACAAGCTTATCGGCAATATCCAAGCACGCATTGATTGGTACAAGCTGAAGCACCAGGACGAGATTCGCACGGTAGCTGAGGGAAACCTTGCACGTGGCTCCAAAACCTATCGTTGTGTCTACGGCACTGTGTCTTTTCGCAAGAAGAATCCTCGCATTGCGATCAAGGACGACCAGCAAGCCATTGAATGGGCGGAAGCAAACGTACCGGAAGCTGTCGTAGTTTCAAAGAAGGTGCTTGTATCTAAGCTGGACATCGAGAACATCCCTGCGGAATCAGATGCGTTCGAGATTATCCCTGCGGAAGAAAGCATGGCGATCAAGACACTATGACGTTACATGAAATACGTGATGCGCTATTAGAGGAGTTTCCTCATCATCAGTCTTTCATTCGGTGGAGCCGTCCAGTAACAATGGACGGTTTGACCATTATGAATGAGACTCCGAAGGATGCTCCGGATTACATCCGATGGATAAAGATTTGTTGGAAGGGAGACTATGTCTCGCGTATTGAGTTTGACCATGACATACGGAAGTGGTCAGAGAATCGAAGGCATCTTGCCTTTAGAATATTTAAGGAGCTTGAGAAGTTTAATGGCTGAATATGCCTTTCATAAAAGAAAACCTGAACGATACGGTACGCGCCTAAACATTGGTTACCGTTCGTTTATGCTTCGGTTCTCTAAGGACGAGCTGGAGTTTATCCAAGCAGCAGGAGAACGCCGAGGTATGTACATCTCAGCACTCGCTAGGGAGGCAGCACAGCTTCTTATTGCGGGACATGTACAACCAGTCAAGAAACGTGCAATCACCCGTAGGGAGGAGCGATTGCAGATTAACCTTGGAGAGACTACACATAGTCAACTGCAAGCGTTTTGTGATAGCAAGAAGCCACGATGGCTACTAACGACAGTACTCAGATCAGCGATGCTAGACATCGCACGAATGCGCTAGATAAAGAACCCGGTGAAACATCCGGGTTCATTATTACTAAAGGGGAAATTATGTGGGTCAAATTGGATTGTAAATTTCCAATGAACAAAGCTGTGCGTAGGTTATCGTCGGACGCATTCCGATGGTACATCTATGCCCTTTGTTACTGCGGAGAACACCTTACAGACGGACGCCTGGACTCTATGGATGTAGAGACAATTACCGCCTGTATGCGTGTTCCAGAAGCATGTTTTGCAGAGGTTATCGCAGCTGATTTAGTACGCGAAACGGACGCATGGCAGTACGAAGTCGTGGGTTACCAAGAGACCCAAACTAGTCGCGATTACGTTGAGAAAAGACGGGCTGATGATCGTGCTCGAAAAGCCAATGTAGTTTCACGTCGCAACCATTCCGCAGCGGAATCCGCAGTGGAATCCGTTGTGGAGTCCGCAGAAGATTCCACGCGTATAGAATTAAGAATTAAGAAGAAGAATATAGATAAAGATAAAGATATATGTATAAGAGAATTAAATACTAATTCCTCGATTGCAGAAGCAACCGAGAGTCTTACACCGAAGCTTTGCGTATCTATGTTCGTGGATCAATGGACAGCGAAGTACGGACATGCACCTACAGGCTCTCTAGCTGCCCTAGGGAGCCACTTTAAGCGCGTTATCGGTAAAACACCCGATGAGACTATAAAGTCCTGTATTTCGGCGTTTTTCGAGCTATCCGATGCATGGGTTTTACGGAACGCTCATAAGTCCACAGTACTCGTGTCTATGTGGGATTCTTTGGTTACTGGAAGTGCTAGTACACAGCACATTCGAAGGACTACAAATCAGGACGTTGCACAACAATTCCGTGACAGCATTTTGGAGCAAATGAAATGACACAGATAGCTACTCGCAGTGGTGTTGATGCCGAAGCGATCAGGCACGTTGTAGACCGCATAGTGCCCATTCTGGCGCGTTACCAAGGCGTGACGATAGATGAGACGGACTGCAAGTTATACGCTCAGTCTTGTCGATCTTTAGCACAGCCATACAACCCTAAAGGTTTGAATGAGTTGGAGATAAAGATTCGACGTGAGTGCAAATTTCGACCGACACCTAAAGAGGTCGAAGAATGGGCGGACGAGATCGCAGGACGACACATCGCGGCCAGTGAAGCTGCTGCACGTCGTGTAGTCACTGCACCACTGGCCATCGAAGCACATCCGGAAGAGACCGAGAGAGCACGCGAGAGATTCCGTCAGAAGTTCCGTGACTTGATGGCGGGGACGAGAATGCCATGAAGTGGAAACCAAGGAAGCTAAAGTACGATCCACTGGCCGAGTACAGCGGATATCAGAAGGAAGCACGTAAGCGTGTACGCCTTTGCATCCAGGATGACTTGATGACGTATAAGGACGCCGGCATATTCCTTCGCATGAATCCAAAGAGTCTGCGTGTGTACAAGCACCGGGGATTGCTTACAGGTGAACGCATCGGAAAGATATTCCTCCTTCACGGGGCGTCTGTGAGGGCATACATGCAAGCAAATGCTCCGGAGGAGTTACAGTGGTGGCTACAGCAGAAACCGGACATCTTGACGGGATCTATTCTTGAGGAGATGAACAGTGAAAGCGACGTGTAAGAAGTGTGGAGCTGAAGGCATCGCAGAGCAAGCGCAGCATAGTACATTCGTACTCAACTGCAAAGCGTGCGGAGCTTTTGGTTTTGCAGGTAAGCCACCGGCTAAGAGTAAGTACGGAAACCAGCGTGTGTATTCCGTGGAGTATGGAACGTTTGATTCCAAGATGGAATTCAAACGCTTTGGTGATTTGATATTGCTCCTTAAAGCTGGTCAGATTACAGACCTAAGACGCCAAGTTAGATACAAGCTTGAGCACCAGGGGATCTTCTACGGCATATACATTGCTGACTTCGTGTATCAGCAAGGCGATCAAACGATTGTGGAGGATGTCAAAGGACATAAGACACAAGCGTATAGGACAAAAAAGAAATTGATGAAGTCGATACATGGTATTGACATCTTAGAGACATCGTCGTAATATCTGCGTGTTAGCTTACCGCTAACGGAGGATGTTATGACAAACAATGAGTTGGCGGCTGCACTTGGTGTTACACCATCTGTCACGTCGCGATACGCAAACGGAAAGAATATGCCGTTTGATAATCGAATCAAAGAAATTGCTGCCATTACTGGCGTCACATTCGAGCAGTGTGCAGCGATGTACTTAGTGGCGAACATCAAAGCTCAGTACGGGGAAGAAGTATTGTCACTTGTTCAAACCTTCGGATTGAAGGATGTAGATGTCGCAGCTGCTGCGCACATTATTGCAAAGCATAAAGGTTTAGGGGAATAGAGATGAAGAAGTATCTGGACGTTTGGGGAAAGTCGGGAAGCATCGCAGAGACACTTACGCACATCATTAAGGATCAGCGTGAGACAAACGACATGTATGTACGTGATGCGCAAGTCACGATGGCTACTGCTGGTGCAGAGCACGCTTGCAGTATCAATGCACGTTTCTACTTGGCTGGTAAGTATGAGCCATCAAACGTGCTTGTAGAAGTCAACGTGCACTTTACTCAGGTATCGGTAGCGCAATGGCTTAACTACGGAACAAGAGTCATTGACACGGTCAGCTTTACGGTGTCACGTGAAACCGACACGGATGTAGAGCGTATTTGGATGTACACCGCTGATGAGTACGATGAGAATTCACACCTCTGGTGGAATCTCACAACCGAGCACGCAGTAATCCAGAGCATCCTCGAAGACTACAATAGATGGCGTAAAGAAGATGCTTTCCATCTACCAAAGTGGACTGAATAAACGACACACAAAGTATAGCAATAAGCTATCTCGACGGGACGGACGGACGTATACGATGTGAGGGACGCTCATATCCTAATATCGAGCACAAATCGTGTACGTCCACTTCACACAAGAAAAGTAAAAGCAGTCACACTTGTTGACGCAAAAGAGGTTATTGACATGGAAAAGTGTCCAAAGTGCGGAATTCCAGCAGTGCAGCTATATAACGGGACATGCATGGAGTGTATGTTATTCCAGACTCATCGTGACCCGGAACCTGTTACGTACGCAGAGAAGCTCAAGGCATTGCTTCAGAATGCGGGTACGGAGTCATTCTTTAGTGGAATGAGCAAGATGTGGTCAGGATCCATCCTGGTTCGATACTCCGCTATTCCGTTTGGCGTTGCACCGATGTACATGTACTTTGATCGCGGACGCCTTGTTACGATGGGCAGTGAAGACGACAGCTTGAAGCTGGAAGAAAAGCACGTCGGTATTACAGACATGGCTGCCGATGATTGGCATATTCTTCCTGAGGATATGGAAGCTGATGCACCTGTAGCAGATCGCCGCGAGCGAGGTATTACACTCCTCACGAGATGCACTCCCAATGAATGGGCGCGAGTCTTTGCGCATTGTGAGCACGCGGAAACCTGGATGCAGCAATAGGAAAAAATCGGGACGGACGGACGGACGGAGGCGCGTACACATGATGGTGAGCGCGACACATGATAGCGAGCACGGTAAGCAACATAGCTGCCGTGCTTTTCTTTTTGTGTGGATCCAGAGAGCAAACGAGCACGAGCCAAGCGGGAGCCAAAACGGACGCAGAGCGCAATTCACGAGGGTGGCTGTCAGCTCTCTCGCGGGCCAGAGAGAGACATAAAACATACACGCCGTATATGTGTTGCATGTATGTATGTGAATGTGTGTGCTGGAGTGTGAGAGCGCACCGACATCTGCGTCGCATTGCGTGCGTGCACATGCGCTCGCGCATCCGCGACGGCTTTTTACCCGAGATCCATAGGCCGTTTTTGTCGTGATCCATACCGGGGATATTGCAGCTAATCAGGCCGCAGCGATCGCGGGCCGTAGTATCGTTGCAGGTATAGCTACATGTAACCGGGGATATGATCGCGCCTATGCTGCGGGCCGTATGATCGCCCGCGTAAGTTAGAATTGGCCGCAGCATGTCAAGCTGCACGCGCGCATTTAGCCTATAGAGCTCTAACATGTAGGTATGCATGCTGCGAGTAAATCACGCGCTAATTCTGTTAACAAGCTTATTTTTTCCGCGCGTGCTTGACATAATAGAATCGTTGCATGTATACCTATGCATCAATACCGCCACGGTATGAATTGGGGAAATTAGGAAAATGAAAACTTTAACTACCGTCAATGCTGCGGGCCTGCTAGAAATGCAGCCGCGCGATCGCGCTAGCATCAATGATTTGATCGCGGCCGTAGAAAAATCAGACAACGATAAAACGGGCCCGGTTAGCTGCACATGGGTCGCGCAAATTAGCTGCCCGCCTAGCTGCCCGCACATGGGCGCGGGTTGTTATGCCGAGGGTGGTATGGCAGGTTTTACCACGGCCCGCCTAAATAAAGCCGCGCGTGAATTTGCTACATTATCGCCCGCTGCAATTGCAATGATCGAAGCTGCAGGTATTGACAAGTTAACAGGTAAACGAGATTTACGGCTGCATGTAGTGGGAGACGCGCGAACCGATAAAGCTGCGCAAATTCTATCTGCAGCTGCAGATCGTTATATTGCGCGTGGTGCTGCAAAGGGCAAAAATGTACGCGTATGGACGTATACGCACGCGCGCGATACTAGGCGTGCGTCATGGGGCCGTATATCGGTTTTACGATCATGTGAGACAATCCCACAGGTACGCGCAGCACATGCAGCCGGTTATGCTGCAGCCATTGTGATACCTGAACACGTGCACGATCGCGCGTTTAAGCTAGATAACGAATTTACGGGGATACCGTGCCCAGAACAAACCGGTCGCGCAAAGTCATGCGAGAAATGCGGGTTATGCATGCGCGATGAAATGCTGCATGCAGCCAAGCGCGTAATTGTATTCGCTGCGCACGGGCAGGGTAAACGCAAAATGGTGCACCTTAAAACGGTTTAGCTACACCTTGAAAAAATATATAGGCGTGTACCTTGACAGAATAAGGTATACGCCTATATAACTAAACATCAAACAAGGTGGTATGAAAAAATGTTAATTGGACTTTGGATCGCTGCAGCTATTGGGATCGCGGTATTGATTTGGGGATTGTACGAAATCGTTGTTAATGATGCAACGCTAGCAGGTTAAAGGTAAATAGGGAAAATGGTTAATTTCTACATCATGGCATTTGCCATAATGGGCATTTGTTTTTTCTGTTTAGCATTTGTAGTGTACGGTACGCAAATGCGGGCCAGTAT